>ERZ773187.1960-NODE-1960-length-14230-cov-9.817002_pt1 | contig 14230 bp, 18 predicted proteins | sample MGYA00511242_ERZ773187 | MGnify/ENA primary metagenome ERZ773187 (study PRJEB29015, sample SAMEA2737744) | human gut metagenome | biome: human gut; feature: human-associated habitat; material: faeces | place: China | collected 2012 ... | reverse complement strand
ATCTGGTCAGCGTCGGAGCCTATGCCAAAGGCAGCGACCCGATGCTCGACAAGGCGATTGCGCTCTGGCCACAGCTGGAGGCCTATCTGCAACAAGGTATTTTTGAAAAAGCTGACTGGGAAGATTCGATTCAGGCTTTGGAGCATATTTTCCCGCAGGTGTAACAGAGGTAGAGGGCGAAGGTCATGGCACAAAATAGCGCATTAACGACGCTGAAAGATCTGGCCGAAAAAGAAGTTGATAACGCCGCACAACAACTCGGCGCTATGCGTCGCGGCTATCAGCAGGCTGAGGAGCAGCTAAAAATGTTGATCGACTATCAGCATGAGTATCGCTCCAACCTCAACAACGATATGACACAGGGCATCGGCAGCCAGCGGTGGATCAACTATCAGCAGTTTATCCAGACGCTGGAAAAGGCGATCGATCAGCATCGCCAGCAGCTTGACCAGTGGAACCAGAAAGTCGATACGGCGCTCAATTTCTGGCGAGAGAAAAAACAGCGGTTACAAGCCTGGCAAACCCTGCAGGAGAGACAAGTGGCCGCCGCGACTCTGGCCGAAAACCGCCTTGATCAGAAAAAAATGGATGAGTTTGCCCAGCGCGCTTCAATGAGGAAACCTGAATGATCACACTGCAACAACTGCTCTCAAGCGATACCGACCTTACCGGCGGTGCGCTGGGCGGTAAAGCCGCCGACGGCGGGCAAGATTTTCTTGCTCTGCTGGCGGGTGCATTAACCGATGCGAAAGCGCAGGGCAAAGAGACGCCGCTGACGCTTAGCGATCTGCAGGCGGCAGGCGACAAACTGTCGAAAGCAGCGCTGTTAAAAGGCGACGAAAGCCTGGATGCCAGCGCCCTGAGCGATCTGCTGGCAAGTAAAGAGATTAAATTTAGTGACGATAGCGTTCAACAGGGCACGCTGCAGGGGCTGGTCTCTGGCTTAATGCCGGCGGGTAAAACCGATGTGCTGAAGACGCTGACGCAGGCGGTTAAAGAGGCCGATAGCAAAAGCGAGCTGAGCGATGACGAGCTGGCGGGCCTGAGCGCCCTGATGGCGATGCTGCCGCATCAGCAGCAGGCCAGCACCATCGCCGCGCCGAAAGCGATGAGCAGCGATGCCATTGCCGTTCAGGTTCCGCTGACAGGAGCGAGCGCCGGACGTCAACCTGCGCTGGAGACCGACGCCCAGCGCACCGGTAAACAGGTTGCTCAGGATCCGACCGTAGCGCTCCCGGGCAATAATCAGCTCTCCCCAGCCGTAGCGGCGGTCGCTACCAAGCACGAAGTGGATAGCACCCCTTCTCCGACGGTATCTGGCACGCCAACCGCCAGCATCGCCCCCGTACTGAATACCGCCAATGCCGCACAGCCAACCCTGGTTGCCGCGCCGGTAGTCAGCGCGCCGCTGGGCAGCCATGACTGGCGCCAGAGCGTTAGTCAACACATCACCCTGTTTACCAAAGAGGGGCTGCAGAGCGCCGAGCTGCGTCTGCACCCCGAAAATCTGGGTCAGGTGCAGATTTCACTTAAACTGGATGATAACCAGGCGCAGTTGCAAATGGTGTCAGCGCACAGCCACGTGCGGGCCGCACTGGAAGCCGCCATTCCGGTTCTGCGTACCAACCTGGCTGAAAGCGGTATTCAGCTTACCCAAAGCAGCGTGAGCAGCGAGAGCTTTGCCGGACAGCAAAATGCCTCGTCGCAGCAGCAGGGACAGGCTTCCCGCTCTGGTCATCAGGGTGGTTTTAATGAAGAGAGCGATGAGATTCTGCCAACCCCGGCCGCCTTGCAGTCTGCCGCCCGCGGTAATGGTGCGGTAGACATCTTCGCCTAAACGCCAGAGGTAGCGTGATTATCCTCGTCTTTTCCACGCTTTGACGCGGTAAGGACACGGGATAATCACTTTATTAGCAGTACCCGAAACAGGAAGCTCGTATCAGATGACTGACTCCGCTATCAGCAAAAAAAGTAAGCGTTCCATCTGGATCCCGCTGCTGGTGTTGATTACCCTCGCCGCCTGCGCGACCGCCGGTTATAGCTACTGGCGCATGAACAAGGCACCGACAGAAAAAGTAAAAGAAGAGATTCCGCCGCCACCTGCGCCGGTCTTCTTTGCGCTGGATACCTTTACCGTCAATCTGGGAGACGCAGATCGCGTCCTCTATGTCGGTATCACGCTGCGTCTGAAAGACGAAGCGACCCGCACACGTCTGAGCGAATATTTGCCAGAAGTGCGTAGCCGTCTGCTGTTGCTGTTCTCCCGTCAGGACGCATCACAGCTCGCGACCGATGAAGGTAAGCAAAAACTGGTAGACGCTATTAAGCAAACGCTGGCCGTACCGCTGGTATCTGGCCAACCTAAGCAGGAAGTCACTGACGTTCTGTATACAGCCTTCATTCTGCGGTAAAGACATGGGCGATAGTATTCTTTCTCAGGCTGAAATCGATGCGCTGCTCAATGGCGACAGCGATAAGAGCGATGATCCAACGCCAGGGATAGCGGGTGAGAGCGATATTCGCCCCTATGACCCGAATACTCAGCGTCGCGTAGTACGTGAACGTCTGCAGGCGCTGGAGATTATTAACGAACGTTTTGCACGTCAGTTCCGTATGGGGCTGTTTAACCTGCTGCGTCGTAGCCCGGATATCACCGTTGGCGCGATCCGCATTCAGCCGTATCACGAGTTTGCCCGTAACCTGCCGGTGCCGACCAACCTCAACCTGATTCATCTGAAACCGCTGCGCGGTACAGGTCTGGTGGTCTTCTCGCCGAGCCTGGTGTTTATCGCGGTCGATAACCTCTTTGGCGGTGATGGGCGTTTCCCGACGAAGGTCGAAGGCCGTGAGTTCACCCATACGGAGCAGCGGGTCATTAACCGCATGCTGAAGCTGGCGCTTGAAGGCTACAGCGATGCCTGGAAGGCGATTCACCCGCTGGAAGTGGAGTATGTGCGTTCGGAGATGCAGGTGAAATTCACCAACATCACCACCTCGCCTAACGATATCGTCGTGAATACCCCGTTCCATGTGGAGATCGGCAACCTGACCGGCGAGTTCAATATCTGTCTGCCGTTTAGCATGATTGAGCCGTTGCGCGAAGTGCTGGTCAACCCGCCGCTGGAAAACTCTCGTCATGAAGACCAGAACTGGCGTGAGAACCTGGTGCGTCAGGTGCAGCACTCACAGCTGGAGCTGGTGGCGAATTTTGCTGATATCTCAATGCGGTTATCCCAGATTCTGAAATTACAACCCGGCGATGTTCTGCCGATAGAAAAGCCCGATCGCATCATTGCCCATGTGGATGGCGTACCCGTCCTGACCAGCCAGTACGGCACAATCAACGGTCAATACGCGTTACGAGTAGAGCACTTGATCAACCCGATTTTGAATTCGCTGAATGAGGAACAGCCCAAATGAGTGATATGAACAATCCGTCCGATGAAAACAGCGGAGATATGGACGATCTGTGGGCTGAGGCGTTAAGCGAACAAAAAGCACCGGCCAGCAAAAGCGCGGCGGATGCGGTATTCCAGCAGCTGGGCGGCGGCGATGTTAGCGGCACCCTGCAGGATATCGATCTGATTATGGATATCCCGGTCAAGCTGACCGTTGAGCTGGGCCGTACCCGCATGACCATCAAAGAGCTGCTGCGTCTGACGCAGGGTTCCGTCGTGGCGCTGGAAGGCCTTGCCGGTGAGCCGCTGGATATTCTGATCAACGGTTATCTGATAGCCCAGGGTGAAGTGGTGGTGGTTGCCGATAAATATGGCGTGCGTATCACCGACATCATTACCCCGTCTGAACGTATGCGTCGTTTGAGCCGTTAAGATGACGACCCAGGCCACCGTATTACAGCCCTCTGCAGTTCCAGGCTCGCCGCTGTTGCAGGTGAGCGGCGCGCTGCTGGGGATTATCGCGTTTATCCTCGTGGTGGCCTGGCTGGCAAAACGCGTGGGTCTGGCCGGTAAAAACGCCGGCGCACGTGGCCTGAAGCTCAGCGCCAGTACCTCGCTGGGTCCGCGCGAACGCGTGGTGATTGTTGAGGTTGAAGATGCCCGGCTGGTGCTGGGCGTTACGGCGTCAAACATCCAGGTTCTGCACAAATTGCCGCCTGCGCCCGTTTCCACCGACGCAGCCGCAGAAGTTCCGGCGGATTTCCAGTCCGTTATGAAGAGTTTGCTTAAGCGTTCCGGGAGATCCTGATGCGCCGTTTGTTATCCCTTACGCTTGCAGGCCTTGCGCTGTTTGCTCCTTCCGTATATGCCCAGTTGCCCGGTCTGATCTCCACCCCGATGGCAGGCGGCGGCCAGAGCTGGTCGTTACCGGTACAGACGCTGGTTTTCATCACCTCGCTGACCTTTATTCCGGCTATTTTGCTGATGATGACCAGCTTCACGCGCATCATCATCGTTTTTGGTTTACTGCGTAACGCCCTCGGCACCCCGTCGGCACCACCCAACCAGGTGCTGCTGGGGCTGGCGCTTTTCCTGACCTTTTTCATTATGTCGCCGGTCATCGACAAGATTTATACCGACGCGTATCAGCCCTTCAGCGAAGAGAAAATCTCCATGCAGGAAGCGCTGGATAAAGGCGCCCAGCCACTGCGTGAGTTTATGCTGCGTCAGACCCGTGAAGCGGATCTGGCTCTCTTTGCGCGTCTGGCTAACGCCGGCCCAATACAGGGACCAGAAGCCGTCCCTATGCGCATCCTGTTGCCAGCCTACGTGACCAGTGAGCTGAAAACGGCTTTCCAGATCGGCTTTACCATTTTTATTCCGTTCCTGATTATCGACCTGGTGATCGCCAGCGTACTGATGGCTCTGGGTATGATGATGGTGCCTCCGGCGACCATTGCCCTGCCCTTCAAGCTGATGCTGTTCGTCCTGGTGGACGGCTGGCAGCTGCTGGTGGGCTCGCTGGCACAGAGTTTCTACAGTTAAGGGGCGGTCATGACACCCGAATCGGTAATGATGATGGGCACAGAGGCGATGAAGATTGCGCTTGCCGTTGCCGCCCCGCTGCTGCTGGTGGCGCTGGTAACAGGTCTGATAATCAGTATCCTGCAGGCCGCCACCCAGATTAACGAAATGACCCTCTCCTTCATCCCGAAAATCATCGCTGTCTTCGTGGCGATGATTATCGCGGGTCCGTGGATGTTAAACCTGCTGCTCGATTACATGCGTAATCTCTTCAGCAATATTCCGTACATCATCGGCTAGCACAGGCGATGCTGCACTTCACCAGCGACCAGTGGATCCACTGGCTTAGTCTCTACTTCTGGCCGCTGCTGCGGGTGCTGGCGCTGATCTCAACGGCGCCTATTCTCAGTGAACGCTATATTCCAAAGCGGGTGAAGATTGGCCTCGGGTTTATGATTACGCTTATCATCGCCCCGTCGTTGCCCCCCGTTGAGGTGCCCATTTTTTCTGCCGGGGCGCTCTGGCTGGCGTTACAGCAAATTCTGATTGGCGTGGCCATCGGCTTTACGATGCAGTTTGCCTTCGCCGCGGTACGTACCGCAGGGGAAGTCATCGGGCTGCAGATGGGGCTCTCCTTCGCCACCTTCTTCGACCCCGGCAGCCATCTGAATATGCCGGTACTGGCCCGCATTATCGATATGCTGGCGATGCTGTTGTTCCTCACCTTTGACGGGCATCTGTGGCTCATCTCAATGCTGGTAGATACCTTCCATACGCTACCAATTGGCGGCAACCCCGTTAACAGCAACGCCTTTATGGCGCTTACCCGCGCCGCAGGGATGATCTTCCTTAACGGTCTGATGCTGGCGCTGCCCATCATTACGCTGCTACTCACGCTTAACCTGGCGCTGGGTCTACTCAACCGTATGGCACCTCAGCTGTCAGTCTTTGTGATTGGTTTTCCGCTGACTCTGACGATTGGCATACTGCTTATTTCACTGTTAATGCCATTTATTGCGCCATTCTGCGAACACTTATTTGGTGAAATATTCAATCTCTTAGCCGATATAGTAAGCGAAATGCCAGCAAATACTAACCCGTAATTTTTATATTGTCTTTCTGAGGATATTCCTAAAATATTTTTAGAAAAACATCTTCCAGGATATATCTGGTGCTGTTTATTTGTTTTTATGCTCCTCACATTCCTCAACATTTACTTTACTTTGAGAAGATTCCTGGCAAATTATACGTAACTTTACGAGATAGTGAGTTCGCCTGAAAGTCCTTGTAATGCTCACAGGTTATTAGTTATTTCCATCCCGTATGGCTGTTTTGAGCTCTCAGGCTGGTGGTGAATTATCGTTACGCATTGAGTGAGGGTATGCCATGTCAACGATCATTATGGATTTATGCAGTTACACCCGGCTAGGGTTAACCGGGTATCTGGCTAGCAGAGGGGTAAAAAAGAGAGAAATCAACGACGTACACTCCGTTGACGAACTTGAAGCCGCTTGTGATGAATTGAAGCCAGGTGTGGTGTTTATTAATGAGGACTGTTTCATACACGATCCCGCTAACAGTCAGCAAATAAAGCAAATCATTAATCAGCATCCGAAAACTATGTTTATAGTTTTTATGGCGATAGCCAATATTCACTTCGACGAATATTTGCTGGTACGTCAGAATCTTCTTATAAGCTCGAAATCCATTAAGCCAGAATCTCTGGATGAACTTCTTGGCGATTATTTGAATAGAGCGATTAAGAATGTAGGAACAATTAATTTACCGACTTTATCATTAAGCCGTACTGAATCAAGTATGTTAAGAATGTGGATGGCGGGTCAGGGAACCATTCAGATATCTGACCAAATGAATATCAAAGCTAAAACGGTATCGTCACATAAGGGTAATATTAAAAGGAAGATTAAGACGCATAATAAGCAAGTGATCTATCATGTGGTACGTTTAACCGACAACGTGACCAACGGAATTTTCGTCAATATGCGTTAACCCTGTGCAATCTCTGGCTATGCCAGAGATTTTTATCTCTCCCCTTATCCGGGGCGGCCTCACTCCCCCGCGCAGCCTTTACTCATCGCGTTCAACAAAGATACCGTCGGGATGTCCCATCTCATTGAAGAACCAGATACCAAGCGGGTAATCCTCCAGCGAGACCAGATACATTGTCCCTTCATTAAAGGGTTCTACCGCCAGCACCACACCCGGGCGACGCGGCCCACCGTCCGTTTTTACCGTAACCCGATCGTTGACCTTCATACAATCCTCCTCTGGTTTTGAGCCAGTGTAGAACAAATTGCGTCTACTGGCAGTGCCCCTATGCACGATTGCCGCTTTTATCGGCAGTCTATACTTACGGGTGAATGCTTAAACGAGGTATATAAAATGAAGACCGCCAAAGAGTACAGCGACACTGCCAAGCGTGAAGTGAATATTGACGTCGATGCCCTGCTCGCCGCCATTAACGAGATCAGCGAAAGTGAGGTTCGCCGCATTGAGGGCGAGCCGGCACGGGTGATGGTGGATGGACGGGACTACCACACTTACCATGAACTGGCTGAAGCGTTCGAACTGGATATTCACGATTTTAGCGTGACGGAAGTGAACAGATAAAGCTGAAAAAAATCCCGGTCATGGGGTGACCGGGATTAAACTTGCTCATGCAAGAAGCACTTGAAAATTCGTTACACCAGGAAATCTGATGTCGGGGATTACCTTATCTGCAAATAATTTGCATGACAAGGAAATATCCTCTATCTGAATAGATGGTCTAAGTAACCTACATTTTGGTTATAAGTGTCAGGGCGCATGGCCTCTGGGTTTGATGGTAACGATCCCAAATACGGTCTTACGCATCACGATTTTTTTTAAGATAAATCTTACTAACGTAGCTATTAACGCGGGAGACGCTATGCCTTCACTTCAGGATCCCTTGCTGATTTTCTCCGATCTCGACGGCACCTTGCTGGACATTCATACCTACACCTGGGCGCCTGCCGCCGACTGGCTTGAGAAGCTGCAAGAACATCAGATCCCGGTCATTCTGTGCAGCAGTAAGACCGCTGCTGAGATGCTGGCGATTCAGAGCGATCTGGGGTTAGATGGCCTGCCGTTTATTGCTGAAAACGGTGCGGTGATACAGCTGGACGCACGCTGGGATGACCACCCCGATGCGCCAAGGTTAATTAACGGCGCCCCACACGAAGAGATCGTCAGCGTCATTAATCAACTGCGCGACCAGCAAGGATTCAAATTCACCAGTTTCGATGACGTTGAGGTCAAAGTCGTGGGTGAATGGACCGGCTTAACGCGGGAGAGAGCGACGCTGGCGCGCCTGCATGAGGCCTCAGTGACCCTGATTTGGCGCGATAGCGATGAGCGGATGGCGGCCTTTAGCGAGGCGCTGGACGCGGTAGGGCTAAAGTTTGTCCAGGGAGCCCGCTTCTGGCACATCCTGGATGCCCGTGGTGGAAAAGATCAGGCCTTGCGCTGGCTGGCCGAACAGTACCGTTTACGCGAAGGGGTCGCCCCCGTCAAGCTGGGCCTGGGCGATGGCCCGAACGATGCTCCGCTACTCGACAGTGTGGATTACGCGGTGGTGGTGAAAGGGATTAACCGACTCGGCGTCCCTCTGCAAAAAGATACCCCTGAGCGGGTTTATCACACCCGTCAGGAGGGGCCGGAGGGCTGGCGCGAAGGACTGGATCACTACTTCTCGTCCTGACTGATCACCCGGTTACGCCCGCGCTGTTTCGCCTGATAGAGCCGGGCATCGGCAATGGATTGCAGTTGTTCAAATTCGTAATTGCCTTTTTCTCCGGCGCAACTCACCCCAATCGAGATGCTAATACGTACCGTCTGACTCTTTTGCACCAGAATCTCACGTCGGTTAACCCGCGCCCGGATCCGCTCAGCCACCTGAGATGCCTGCGCAAGCGTAGTATTGGGTAATACCACGCAAAACTCTTCGCCCCCTACCCGGCCGGCCACGTCACTCTCCCGGAGCGTGCTGACAATCAACCCTGCGGTATGAATCAGCACTTTGTCGCCGGCCTGATGCCCGTAGCGGTCGTTAATACTTTTGAAATGGTCGAGATCCATCTGGATCACCGAGAAGGGCTGATTCTGTCTCTGACAGCCGGCGGCCAGCGTTTTGGCCTGCTCAAAGAGGGCACCCCGGTTATGCAGACGCGTCAGGGGATCATGCCACGCCTGCCACTGCAAGGTGTGTTGCAGGCTGTACATATTGCTCACCATACGGCGAATTACCAGCCATGATCCCACCAGCATGGCCGTAAATAATAGCCAGAGAAGCGCCAGTACCACCGAGATACGGCCAAAATCTCCCTGCAAACCTTCGTCCAGCCGATGCACGCGCAGCAGTACACCATCGAAGTGATTCAGGCGATGCCAGCTCAGATAACGACTCCCCAGTCGCACGCCCCCTTCGTTGTCATGCTCTAGCGCAAAGGCAAGCTGCGCCCGCTCACGTTCATCAAACAGGCTGATTCTCTCTGCCTGCTTTCCGGATGAGACGAGCAAAGTTAACTGATTATCGTAAAGCTGGTATTCACCATCTTCGTAACCGTCCAGCGCTTCGCTTAGCATCTGCCCGACGGCCGTCACGGTAAAATCGATCGCCAGAACGCCATACCAGTACTGCTGATGATCGACAGGCACGCTGACGGTCACCGTCTGTTCATCGCCGGACCAGGATTGCGCGGGACGGGTGAACCAGCGTACGCCACGGCTGCGGTTACTGGATTGCGATTGCTGCGTAAACCAGGGGCTGGTCACTAAATGATAGTAACGGGACGGGATTGCGCCTCCCCAGTCGGCAATATTACTGGAGACATAAAACCCGGCGCGGGAGACATACATGATTCGCCTGGCAAGCTTTGCCAGCGGCGAGGTGATTCGCATCAGATACCCCACCTCAAAAGCCGCCCTCAGCTCGTCAGCAATAAGCATCTCATCGCGACGCAGACTGACTGTTTGCATCACAAACGCATCGGAAACACCGTTGAGCGGCAGCGTCCGGTGTTCATCGAAAGTGAGTTGCCATGAAGGCTGAGCGCTGATGTCCGAAAAGCGCGCCACGCTCTGACGCAGCAAACCTGAGATCAGCGGCGTATGCAGCGCGTCGTACATTCCATTACGGAAGAAAAGGAGTTTATCGACGCTGTATTCCAGTTGCCTGTCGAGGGAGTTGGCCACCGTTTCCAGATGGTTACGTTGACTGGAGATGTAGGCATCTTCCAGCACCACCACTTCACGCCAGGTAAGGAGTGTGGAGAAGATCAGGACGGTAACAAAACAGAGTGTCACAATCCGGCCAGGATGTAGACGCTGACGTAAGAAAAACGGGGGTTTTCTTACCCTATTCTCATGCTGCACACACTCTCCATGATAACGATCTTACGGCAACGCGCTGCCGGCGGTTTCGCGAGACTTCGCGCTTAGCAGCGATTATAGCGTACGAAAACGCCCGGCATAGCCGGGCGTTGCGTGACCTAAGCCTGATCCTGGCTGCGGTAGCCGTCACCATGCTGGAGTTCGTCTTCACGAAACGCCTCCCGCTTGATGCCATAACCATCATACCAACGACACTCCACCATGCCGCTGGAATAGCCGGTCACGACCATACGCGGACCGCCGCTTTTAGGCTTAACTTCATCGCTGACCAGAAAGACCATAACTGCCTCCTTTATCAGTGCGAAACTGTTTCAATTTAGTCGAGGAATGGCGTTTCTGCGCTCTTTTTTAGTGCGCGCTACCTCGCATTTTGCCAATGCCCTTCACCAGCGCAACGACAACCGCCCCGATAATGAAGCCCAGCACCAGGTTTAATAACGTCGGCAGGATGGCCGCCATCACGCTACCCTGCGCCTCGGCAAAATGGAGAATGGCATGATGCAGCGGCGCGATGCCATGAACAACGATGCCGCCCCCAACCAAAAACATGGCCAGCGTGCCGATGACTGAGAGCGATTTCATCAGCCAGGGCGCAATGAACAGCAGAGCTTTTCCGAGCCACTGCGCCAGCGCTGCGCGTCTCTCTGCCAGCCAGTAGCCCATATCATCAAGTTTAACGATGATACCAACCAGACCATAGACGCCAATCGTTACCAGTACGGCGATACCGGAGAGCACCAGCACCTGATTCAGCAGCGGCGCGTCGGCAACAATACCCAGCGTAATCGCCACGATCTCGGCCGAGAGAATGAAATCGGTGCGCACCGCCCCTTTCACTTTATCGCGCTCAAAGGCCTTAGGGTCGGCGGCGGCCAGCGCTTCCAGACGCTGCTGACGCGCCGCCGGGCTCTCTTTCTCTTTACGTGACTCGAAGGTATGCAGCACTTTCTCTACCCCTTCGAAGCAGAGAAACGCGCCACCAATCATCAGCAGAGGGGTAATAGCCCAGGGAATAAAGGCACTGATCAGCAATGCCAGCGGTACCAGAATCACCTTATTGAGAAGGGAACCCTTCGCCACGCTCCACACTACCGGCAGTTCACGATTGGCGCGCACCCCGGTGACCTGCTGCGCATTTAACGAGAGGTCGTCCCCCAGAACCCCGGCCGTCTTTTTCGCGGCCAGTTTACCCATCACGGAGATATCATCCAGCAAGGTGGCTATGTCATCCAGTAAAGTTAATAAGCTACTTCCCGCCACAATGAACATCCTTCTTTTATTGTTAAAAACCTAAATAGTATGGAGTAAAACCGGCAAGCCTGAAACTACCACGCCTCGTCAACAAATAATTCACATCACCTACACAATTAAAGCGCTCGCCAGCGTGATAGTTTTAACGTTAACTATATGCGACCTTTTTATTTCGCCGTGAGGGAGTATGCGTATCAGGCACTTGTTACCGCTTATTGGCGCGCTATTTGCGCTTTATATCATCTGGGGTTCCACCTATTTCGTGATCCGTATTGGCGTAGAGAGCTGGCCGCCACTGCTGATGGCCGGGGTTCGCTTCCTCTCGGCGGGTCTCTTGTTACTGGCCTTCTTATTTCTGCGCGGACACAGACTACCGCCGCGCCGCCAGCTGCTGAATGCGGCCTTGATTGGCGTGCTATTGCTGGCGGTGGGCAACGGATTTGTCACCGTGGCGGAACACCAAAATGTGCCGTCGGGCATTGCCGCTGTGGTGGTGGCGACCGTACCGCTCTTTACGCTCTGTTTCAGCCGGCTGTTTGGCATCAAAACGCGCAAGCTGGAGTGGCTGGGAATTGGCATCGGGCTGGCGGGCATTATTCTGCTGAACAGCGGCGGTAACCTGAGCGGTAATCCCTGGGGGGCGCTGCTGATCCTGATCGGTTCCATGAGCTGGGCATTCGGCTCGGTCTATGGCTCCCGTGTCGAACTCCCGTCCGGCATGATGGCCGGTGCAATCGAGATGGTGACGGCGGGGATAGTATTGCTTGTCGCGTCTCTGCTTTCCGGGGAGAAACTGACGGCCCTCCCCGGCCTGTCGGGCTTCCTGGCGGTGGGATATCTCGCTATCTTCGGCTCAGTGATTGCGATTAATGCTTATATGTTCCTGATCCGCAATGTCTCCCCCGCCGTGGCAACCAGCTATGCCTACGTAAACCCGGTGGTCGCAGTGCTGTTGGGAACCGGACTTGGCGGCGAAACGCTCTCCTCCGTTGAGTGGATAGCGTTGGGCATTATCCTTATGGCCGTGGTACTGGTCACGCTGGGGAAATACCTGATCCCCGCTAAGCCGGTGGTTGCGCCGTGTCCGGCGGAAAAACCCTGAGCGGGCGAATGCCCTGAGTGTCGATCTGCGCGTTTGTCCCTTCTGCGCAGATCCACTCTTCCAGCCGCGCGTTAAGAGCGGCATCGGTTAACTTCATTTTGCCCCGCAGCGCACATTCCCACACCACGAGTACCCGCCAGCCTTGCTGGTCGAGCAATCCCAAATCGCGTCTGTCACGCGTCACGTTCTTACCAATTTTCTCCAGCCAGAAGTCGGTGCGCGTTGCCGGGACTTTAAACAGATAGCAGTCGTGGTGATGCCAGAAACAGCCGTGCGTAAAAATTACGCAGCGCCACTCATCCAGCACAAAATCGGGTCGACCGGGTAGCGAACTGTCCTGCACGCGGAAAGCAAAGCCCGCCTGCGTGAGAAGCCCGGCCAGCCGCTTTTCGATTGCGGTATCACGCGTGCCAATGGCACGCATGTTTTTACTGCGGGTCGCCTTATTGTGGACATCCGTCATTGACGGCCTCATGAGTGCGATGTTGTGCCGCCTGCAATATGCGTGATTTTAAAAGCCTGGCCACAGCGGCAAAGGCAGGCACCACCACCGAATTTCCGAATTGCCGGTAGGCCTGGGTATCCGAAACCGGGATCCGGAAGCGGTAACCCTGCGGCGTTTCAAACCCCATCAGGCGCGCGCATTCGCGTGGCGTAAGGCGACGCGGACGATGACGCTGATTGTCAGGATCGTCAAAATCTTTCTCACCCAGGGCTTTATCCCAGCCCCGGTCAATCAGGATTTCGGCGCCGTCTTTGTAGTAACGCGCAGAGAGGGTGCGCGCCACGCTATGGGGGTTGGTGGGATCTACCATGCCAAATCCAAAACCATTCCCTTTCGCCTGATGTTTTTTCGCATAGCGATACAGGTACTTCCACAGGACCGGGGTAAGAATAAATTTGGCATCGACGACCGGCTCCAGCAGCTCGGCAATGGTCGGACGATGTTGCGGATAATGCGCGGGCAAGTCGCGCAGGGTAAAGTCGCCACGCAGGTTGAGATCGCGCCGGAAACCCACCAGCACGATGCGCTCACGGTGCTGCGGCAGGAAATGTTTGCCATCGATAATTTTCGGATCGTCCGGGCCGCTCTCATCGGCATCTGCGACGTCATAACCCAGCTCATCGAGGGTTTGCATAATGATGCGGAAGGTCTTGCCGCCATCATGGCTTTTCAGATTTTTGACGTTCTCCAGCACAAAGATGGCCGGCCGGCGTGCGTCAATAATGCGCGCCACGTCGAAAAACAGCGTGCCCTGAGTATCGCAAGCAAAACCGTGTGCCCGACCGAGCGCGTTCTTTTTTGATACCCCGGCAAGGGAAAAGGGCTGGCATGGAAAGCCGGCCAGCAGCACATCATGCTGGGGGATCACGCTGCGAATATGGTCCGCTGCCTCCTGGTCCGTTACCCCTTCGTGATGGCTTAGGGTAACCTCACGAATATCCTCGTTAAAGGTGTGCGTATCAGGATCGCAGTACCAGTTGGCTTTATAGGTGCGTACCGCATGTTTATTCCATTCGC
>ERZ773187.1955-NODE-1955-length-14266-cov-12.463655_pt1 | contig 14266 bp, 8 predicted proteins | sample MGYA00511242_ERZ773187 | MGnify/ENA primary metagenome ERZ773187 (study PRJEB29015, sample SAMEA2737744) | human gut metagenome | biome: human gut; feature: human-associated habitat; material: faeces | place: China | collected 2012 ... | reverse complement strand
ATTACCCAGGGCGCTGCCCTGGGCTAGGAGCTTTTGGGCTTTCAGCCCGTCCTCGTCTGCCATTATTTAGACTTGTGACACACCCTCACTTTCTGATATTTTAGAATTTCATTTTATAGACGTTGGTTTCTCTCTTTTCGAAGCCCAGGCTCTGATAGAGCTGGTTGGCAACGACACGGGATGGGCGCGAGGTGAGCATCAGCGTTACCTCTCCCCTCTTCCTGCACTGTTCCATCACCTGGAGAATCATCATCTTGCCATATCCCTTGCCGCGGAAGTTTCTATCCACCACCACATCTTCTATCCATGCCTTCCATCCGGTAGGGCATTGATAAAGGCAGAGGGTGGTCATACCGATGAATTGTCCATCGGATTCCAAGACATAGAGATGACTTTGGGATGAGGAGAGTAAGGTGTTCAATTCTTCCTCGGTGATAGTATGTACGCTATCACTCAACTGCGACAATAGGTTATTGATACTTGCCAAATAACCTGGCTTCAATTCTGTTAATTCTATCAATCTAGGTTCTTTCATAGTGCAAACTTAGCATATATTTCGGAGATTGCCAAGAAATGTGGGGAATATTTCATTTTTTTAATAAAAGAAGAAAGGGCAAAAGCTTTGAATTTAAAAAGCTTTTGCCCTTTCAGGGCGACATTGTCGCTTATATGTTAACCCAGGGTGTTACCCTGGGCTAGGAGCTTCTGCCCTTTCAGGGCGTGTGGATGAAAAAAGACCACACTCTTCTTTCAGGGCGTGTGAATGAAAAGACACACTCTTCTTTCAGGGCGTGTGGAGTATAATTACCACTATTTACTTCCAAGGATTCTCGGTTGGATAAGGCAGGCTAGCTGGCTGGTTGTAAGCGATATCCTTGATGCCAAGATACTTGAATACCTCGAACAAGGTCTTGCCTACATGAGAGAATGCTACTGCACCATGGTGTGGATAGCCCTTCTGAACCAAGACGTGGCGATAGAAGCGACCCATCTCGTTGATGGCGAAGATACCAATACCACCGAATGAACGTGTAGGGACATCGAGAACCTCACCCTCTGCGATGTAGCTGCGGAGGTTACCCTCTGAATCGCACTGCAGACGATAGAATGTGATGTCAGAAGCAGCGATATCGCCCTCCAAAGTACCACGGGTGAAGTCTGGTGTACCACCATTCTCCAACAAACGGTTCTGGATCAACTGATACTTGATCTTACGGCTAGAGCACATCTTGCACTGTGGAGTGTTACCGCAGTGGAAGCCCATGAAGGTATCAGTCAACTTGTAATCGTACTTACCCTTGATATCCTCATCATAGATATACTGAGGAACAGAGTTGTTGATGTCAAGCAATGTAACAGTATCATCAGATGCACACATACCGATGTACTCAGACAAAGCACCATAGATATCTACCTCGCAAGCTACAGGAATACCGCGGCTAACGAGACGGCTGTTAACATAGCAAGGCTCGAAACCAAACTGGCTTGGGAAGGCTGGCCAGCACTTGTCGGCGAATGCTACATACTGGCGAGAACCCTTGTGAGCCTCTGCCCAGTCGAGCAATGTCAACTCAAACTGTGCCATTCTGCGGCTGAGGTCAGGATAGTAGCATCCCTCGCCCATCTCCTTGGCCATATCAGCGCAAACCTCGTCGATACGTGGATCGTTCGCGTGCTCCTTATAAGCTACGAGGAGGTCGAGCTCTGAGTTCTCCTCAATCTCTACACCCAGTTCGTACAAGCCCTTGATTGGAGCGTTGCAAGCGAAGAAGTCCTGTGGACGTGGACCGAAAGTGATAATCTTCAAGCCCTTCAAACCGAGGATGACGCGAGCCACTGGCACGAAGTCCTGAATCATCTTGGCTACTTCTGCAGCTGTGCCTACAGGATACTCAGGGATATAACCCTTCAGGTGGCGCATGCCGAGGTTGTAAGAGCAGTTGAGCATACCGCAGTATGCATCACCGCGACCATTGATCATATCACCGTCGCCCTCAGCAGCTGCTACGAACATAACAGGACCATCGAAGTTCTTTGCAATCAAAGTCTCAGGGGTCTCAGGACCGAAGTTACCAAGGAAAACCACCAAGGCATTGCAGCCCTGCTCCTTTACCTCGCTCACAGCCTTGAGCATATCTTTCTCGTTCTCAACTGTAGTCTGACAGTTGAAAATCTCACCTTTGTACTCTTTTACGATGTTCTCACGGCGCTGAGTAGAAAGCGCGATTGGAAAACAGTCACGGCTAACGGCAATGATGCCGAGCTTTACTTGTGGAATGTTGTTGCTTACCATAATTCTTGTGTTTTATATTAAGTTTTTATATAATTTACTTGTTTTTGCTGAGCGCAAAGGTACTAATATTTTTTGTTTCAGCAAGTATTTTAAGAGTTTTTTTTATGGTAAAAATGGTAAAAACAGAAGATTTCCGCCGGAATGAAACATCCGATAAAGTTCCTGAAACATTTCATACACATCGATTGAGACTTTATAACAAATAAAAACACAAAGATTGATGGTTTTTCAAATTATTATTGTACCTTTGCACCGACAAAAACAGAAAAACGATTATGAACAAAGTCAAGACTATCTTTGCCTGGATATGGCAAAAGCTTTGCGCCTTTTGGCCTTGGTACAAGACATTGTATCAGGGAAGAGCGTGGTACACCAAGACGGTAGTCGCCTTGGCAAGTTGTATTGTCGCCTTTATCCTTTATTTAGGTGCTGTCGATATTAACTTCTTATGGCTTTTCGGTAAGTCACCTGGTTATTTTTCAGGTATTCTGAATCCGCAGACTTCCGAGGCTTCCTTGATTTATAGTGCCGATGGCAAGCTCATCGGTAAGTATTTCAATGAGAATCGTACTCCTGTAGAATACGACGAGGTGAACCCTGCCTTCTTCAAGGCTCTGGTAGATACCGAGGATGAGCGTTTCTACAAGCATATCGGTATCGACCCTATCGGCGTTTTTGCTGCTGCCAAGGATGCACTCCTGCATCACAATGGCCGTGGTGCTTCTACCATCACACAGCAGCTGGCAAAGAATATGTTCCGCGTCCGTTCGCAGTATTCTACGGGATTGCTCGGCAAGGTGCCTGTACTCCGCCTGCTCATCATCAAGAGCAAGGAGTGGATCATCGCCGTGAAGCTGGAGACGGTTTTCTCTAAGAAGGAAATCATCACCATGTATGCCAACACCGTGGATTTCGGTAGTAACTCTTACGGTATCAAGACTGCCGCCAAGACTTACTTCAATACCACTCCTAAGGAGTTGACCACCGACCAGGCTGCCGTACTCGTGGGTATGCTGAAGGCTACCACCTATTACAATCCACGTACCAATCCGGAGAACAGTCTGGCACGCCGCAACACCGTATTATATAATATGGTGACACACGGCGATCTGTCACATGCAGAATACGACCAGCTGAAGGCTGAGCCTATCAAGCTCGACTTCAAGGTAGAGGAAAACTACGACGGACAGGCTAAATACTTCCGTGAGGCTGTAGCCAACTACCTGAAAGACTGGTGCAAGGAAGAAGGTTACGACCTCTATACCAGCGGATTGAAGATCTATACCACCATAGATACCCGCATGCAGAAATATGCCGAGGAGGCTGCCCGCAAGCAGATGAAGCAGGTACAGCAGAACTTCAACAACCACTGGAGCATCCGCCGCACACAGGCAGGAAAGGGAAAATGGCTGGGACAGGAACCTTGGCAGGATGAGAATCATCAGGTGATTCCAAACTTCATCCAGGGCATCGCCGAGCGACAGCCATTCTACAAGGATCTGGTAGCTCGTTTCCCTAACAATCCAGACTCCGTGAACTACTATTATAAGGAGTGGGTTCACCCGGTTAAGGTATTCGATTACGACAAGGGAAGCATCACTATCAACATGACTTCTGAAGATAGCATCAAGTATATGACTACCTTCATGCACAGCGCTTTCGTGGCTATGGAGCCACAGACGGGAGCCGTGAAGGCATGGGTGGGCGACATCGACTTCGACCACTGGAAGTACGACAAGGTAACAGCCGAGCGCCAGCCGGGTTCTACCTTCAAGCTCTTCGTCTATACAGAGGCAATGAACCAGGGATTGACTCCTTGCGACAAGCGCCGCGACGAATATATCTCGATGGAGGTATATGACAAGAAGAAACACGAGATGACCACCTGGAGACCATCCAACGCCAACGGTTCGTTCTCAGGCGACAGCATCCCATTGAAGAGTGCCTTTGCCAAGAGTATCAACTCCGTGGCAGTGCGTCTGGGACAGGAGATGGGCATCAAGCGCATCATCGAAACCGCCCAGAAGATGGGAATCAACAGTCCACTGGATGATACACCAGCCCTTGCCTTGGGTTCAAGCGATGTCAACCTGCTTGAAATGGCGTGCGCATACAGTACTATTTCAAACAATGGTAAGCACCACGACCCGGTATTGGTTACCAAGATTGTGGACCACGACGGCAAGGTGGTATATGAAGGTCCTTCTACAGAGGAGCAGGTGATTCCTTACAAGAGTGCCTTCCTGATGCAGCAACTGCTCCAGGGCGGTATGCGAGAGCCAGGCGGTACTTCGCAGAGCCTCTGGGGATATGTAGGCAAATACCGTGACACCGAGTTTGGCGGAAAGACAGGTACGACCAACAACCACTCAGATGCCTGGTTCATGTGCGTCAGCCCTAAACTGGTAGTTGGTGCCTGGGTAGGCGGCGAATACCGCTGTCTCCACTTCCGCACCGGAGCCTTGGGTCAGGGTTCCCGAACAGCATTACCAATATGCGGTTACTTCATGCAGTCTGTATTCGGCGATCCTGCCTTCCAGCAGTATCACGCCAAGTTCGACAAGCCACAGGATGGCGACATTACACGAGATATGTATATCTGCGCAAGCTATGCACCAAAACCAAAGGTAGATACCACCCGTGTGGATAGCACCGCATTCACAGAGGAAATCATCCTCGATGAAAACGGCAATCCTATTACCAAGGAGGTTCCTGCTGTCAAGTCGGAAGGAGAATCTTCTGCTTCAGGAGCTACAGAAGAAAAGAAAGAGAAGAAGAAGACAAAGCCAACAGAACAGCCTGTCAACTTCGACGACCTTTAAAAATAAAATATGATTGATCTCGACAATGCGGAGCTGCAGAATGCACTCCAAATCATACAGTTTACCCGTCGTTCGCTTTTCCTCACCGGAAAGGCGGGGACGGGTAAATCTACTTTTCTGCGGTACATCGCAGCCAATACCAAGAAGAAACACATCGTTCTGGCACCTACGGGCATCGCAGCCATCAATGCCGGCGGAAGCACCCTGCACAGTTTCTTCAAGCTGCCCTTCCACCCCCTGCTGCCCAACGACAGTATGTATTCCGTGCGCAACATCCGGAATACATTGAAATATAATTCCGAGAAAATCAAGATTATCCGTGAAGTGGAACTCATCATCATCGATGAGATCAGTATGGTGCGTGCAGACATCATCGATTTCATCGACAAGGTGCTGCGTGTGTATTGCCGCAATATGAGGGAGCCGTTCGGTGGAAAGCAACTTCTGCTGGTGGGCGACATCTATCAGTTGGAACCGGTGGTAAAGGAGGAGGACCGCAAACTGCTGAATCCTTTCTATCGCAGCAGCTTCTTCTTCGATGCCAAGATCTTCCAGCAGTTCCAGCTCGTCAGCATCGAACTCAAGAAAGTTTATCGCCAGAGCGACCCTGTCTTCATCGGCATCCTCGACCATATCCGAACCAGTCAGGCGCAGAGTCAAGACCTGCAGCTGCTCAACCAGCGGGTGGGTGCCCAACTCGACGAGAGTGATTCCAAGCTTGCCATCACCCTCTCTACCCGCCGCGACACCGTGGATTTCATCAACGAGAACCAGCTCAAACTCCTGCCAGGAGAGCCAACACTCTTCCGGGGCAATATCCAGGGCGAGTTTCCGGAAAGCAGTCTGCCTACCCCTATCGAACTGTACCTGAAGACCGGAGCACAGATTATCTTTATCAAGAATGATATCGAGCACCAATGGGTGAACGGTACCCTGGGCACCATCATCGGGTTCGATGATGAGGATGATGCCAAGATATATGTACGCACGGAGAATGGACAGGATGTGATGGTAGAACCTGCCGCCTGGAGCAATATGCGCTATCATTTCAACGAGGTGGAAAAAAAGATTGAGGAAGAGGAAATAGGCAGATACGAACAATATCCTATCCGACTTGCCTGGGCAATTACCGTCCACAAGAGTCAGGGTCTGACTTTCAATCAGGTCAAGATTGATTTCACGGGAGGTGTCTTTGCAGGCGGTCAGACCTATGTGGCATTATCCCGCTGCACCAGTCTGGAGGGTATCAGTCTGCAGGAGCCTATCCGTCCCAGCGAGATATTCGTGCGCAACGAGGTGAAGCAGTTTGCCCGCCAGTATAACAACCAGAACACCATCCAGACGGCGTTGACGCAGAGCAAGGCAGACAGGCAGTATCACGATGCCGTAAAAGCGTATGACAAGGGTGACATGCAAGCCGCCCTGGATAATTTCTTCCTCGCCATCCACAGTCGTTACGACATCGAGCATCCGCTAGCCAAGCGCTTCATCCGCAAGAAGCTGAACAAGGTGAATGAGTTGCAGGCAGAGAACGAGCGGTTGCGTGAAGTTATCAAGCAAAAGGATGATGAGAAGAAGAAGCAGGAGAAATTCCTGAAGCGCCTTGCCACGGAGTATGTCATCATGGGCAAGGAATGTGAGAAGGAGGGCATGAAAGAAGCTGCCATCACCAATTACAGGAAGGCGCTCACCCTCTATCCTAGCCATCCCGAGGCAAAGAGAAGGCTGAAGCATCTCAACGAATAATCATAAAAAATGTGGTTGACAAAACGGAAAAACAAATCCGTTTTATCAACCACATTTTTTATTGATTAAAACTTAACCTCATAGGTCTTGCCCTTCTGGGTCTTCATCTTCTTCACCTTATCTCCATATCTTACCTGACAAGGTTCGCCGGAGCCGGAGAGGATGACAGCCTTGGTAAGGCGGCCGTTGTCCCAATAGATATCCACCGTGAAGTTACCCTTGGCACGGAGTCCCTTGATGGAACCCTTCTGCCATGCATCAGGCAGGGCTGGCAGGAGATGAATAAAGCCCATGTGACTCTGCATCAGCATCTCGGTGATACCCGCTGTTCCGCCAAAGTTACCGTCAATCTGGAATGGGGCATGCGTATCCCAAAGATTATCCAGCGTACCATTCTTCAACAGGTTGCCATAAAGCTTGTAGGCATGATTACCATCGTGCAGACGAGCCCACTGGTTCAACTTCCAACCCATAGACCAACCGGTAGCACCATCACCACGATGCTCCAATACCACCTTGGAAGCCTTCGCCAGCACAGGAGTGGTGATAGGCGAAATGGTGCGGCCCGGATGCAGACCGAAGAGATGGTTCACATGGCGATGCTCATCCTTAGGATCATCGATATCCTTCGACCACTCCATCAACTGTCCATAGCGGCCAATCTGATAAGGAGCAATGTGCTTCAGGGCATCTTCCCACTGCTTGCGATCCTTGGCATCCTTGCCCAGAATCTTGCTCGCCTCTACGGCATCGAGCAGAATCTCACGAATCACGGCATGAGCGAAGGTGGCACCCTCGTCTATCGGTCCGTGCTCCGGAGAGGTGGAAGGAGCCGCTGTATAGACGCCATCCTTGCGGTGCCACAGATAATCTGTTGCGAAGTTGGCACTTCCCTTGATGATATCGTAGGCTGTCTCGCTCAGGAACTTCTTATCGCGGGTATAGTCGTAATAATCCCAGAGATGGGTAGCCAACCATGGACCGGCGAACGGAGAGAAGTTCCAAGACATATCCTCGCTTGACAGCGGAGAGGTGAAACCGAAGATGTTGCTGGATACAGATGTTGTCCAGCCACGGGTACCGTAATATGACTTGGCTGTCTTCTCACCCGGCTTCACCTGTGTCTGGATGAAGTCGAAGAGCGGAAGCTCACACTCGCTCAGGTTGGTGGTGCAGGCTGGCCAGTAGTTCATCTGGAGATTGATGTTGTTATGGTAGTCAACACGCCAAGGACCATCCACGTTGTTGTGCCATACACCCTGCAGGTTGGCTGGCATGTTTCCAGGACGTGAAGAGGCAATGAGGAGATAGCGGCCAAACTGATAGTAGAGCTGCTCCAGATAGAAATCCTTGGCACCCTTGCGGTAGTTAGCCAGGCGCTCATCGATAGGCATATCGTTGGCATTAGCCGCATCATTCAGATTCAGGCTTACCCGATTGAACAGGCGGCTGTAATCCTTGTAATGATCCTCCAGCAACTGCGCATAGCCCTTGACCTCTGCCTTGCTCACCCAGTCGTGGGTAGTAGCCAGCGGATCCACGCCCACGTAGGTCTTAGGATCGTTGTAATCAGGGTTATAGTTTGCCTTGTAATCGGTATCGGCAGAAATGAGGAATACCACCTCGTCGGCACCCTTTACGGTCAGCTTTCCACCTTCGTTAGAAAGGCTACCGCCCTTGTTGATGGCACGGATGCGGATGGCATACTGCATATCGTTGTTATCGAGACGTGCATCCCAGAGCAGACCGTTCTTGCCGTCAGCCACCATCTTGCCTGTAGAGACAGGGTTAGGCGCATAAGAGAATACGAGATTCTGCTTACCAGGACGGGAAGCCTTATATCGGATAGCCATCACATTGGCTGGATAAGAGATGAAATATTCACGCTGATAGCTCACTTCATCCTTGACGAAAGAAACGGTAGCCAAAGCTGAATCGAGCGACAGGGCACGGCGATATTTCGACATACCCACGGTGCTCAATCCGGTCTCGATATACGCCTCGCCCATCGTGGTAAAGCTACCGAAACGGAATGGATCCTCGGCATAAGACTCGTATGGAACCGGACTGTTGAAGTTCTTGCGGGTAAGCTGCGAAGCCTTCTCCCAGTCGTTGGCAGCAAAGGCATCTCTGATTTCCTGCATCACATGGGCAGAATTCTTGTTCACATCCCAGTAATAGGCAGCGCCCTTCTTGGTGTTCGGACCGCCACGCCAGAGCGTCTTCTCGTTCAGGGTGATACGTTCTGCCTCTACCGATCCCAGGATATTGGCACCGATGCTTCCGTTACCGATAGGCAATGACTTTGACTCCCAATCCGAATCCGGATTGCGGGCGGTATCACCAGCCGAGATTGGCTTCTTGTGAGTCCATTTCTCAGGATGGCCTCCATACCAAACTTGCTGTCCCTTCAGGGTAACAGGCGTGTCGAACCAGTAAGACAATGCTGTCTTCTGCTGTGCGGTGGCAGAAAGTGCCCCCAGCATCGCAAAGGTTAAAATAGATACGGTTTTCTTGTTCATTATATATTATATTTAGTCTGATTACTTATTTTCAGATAACCGCTACAAAAATACGATTAAAATTCGACATATCCAAATATAGGGTCATAAAAAACGAGGATAGCCAGCATTTTTTCAATACTTGCTATCCTCGTCTTGCTATTTCATATCGTTCCGGGTGGCTTAATACCACTGTACAGCATTCGAATAACCGCTTCGCTTGTCATACTTCAGGGCATCCGTCAATGTGGCTGCATTGCATCGGAAGGTGAAGTTATAGCTGGTATATGGCGCCAGCACTACCGAACAGCTCATGTTGAAGCAGTGCAGGTCGCGGGCCAGACTTGCGGTGGTCATACTCAGCTTATGATTATCAAAATCATAACCGGAAGAGAAGCTGATGTTCCATCCGTCGCTGATACGAACGTTACCGCTCATATTCAGGTTCTGGGTGAACTTGTATGGATATCTCATCGATTTCTCGTTGAACTTCTCTCTTCGGGTATCCTCACGCATGGTGATACCATATCCGAAGGTAAGTGACCATGGCATCTTGAATGCCATATAGCCGTCCGAGTCGGTCTTGGCCTTTCCGCCACCGCTCTTCTTGGCTCCCGTCTTTCCCTTCTCCATACTGTCGTCCACGTTGCTCTCTATGTCGGTATCCATACCTTCATCGTCATCGTCCTTGCGCTTGTTCTTGTCCTTGTCGTCCTCATCACTGCCTCCACCGAAGAGTTTCTTCAGTTTCTCAGGATTCAGGGTGAACGAGAAGTTCTGCGACATACCCTGGAATCGTCCGAACCTGCCCTTGCCCCACTCTGTGTGGTTACCGACATATACGTTTCCGTTGTCGTCCATCTCGTAGGCGTAGGTGGCAAACACGGCGTTCATGTTGAAGGTATAGTTCTTCCACCATTTCAGTCGCAGGTTGATGTTCATATCACTCCAAGGGCGCACCTTGGCAGCGGTGTTGTAGCTCATGCTCACATCAAACGCATCAATGAGGCTCACCTTCTTCAAGCTGTCATTCTTGTCCCTCCATTTCATCTCCAGGTTGTTGCCCAGAGTGAAGGAAATGTTACCACTCTTGCCCTTACCCGGCACGCCGTAGAGGGCATTCTTATATGGCGAATAACTTACCAGCGATACATTACCGTCGGCATCAGTCTTCTGATAAGTATCCCAATAGCCGTAATGCGATGCTCCGAAATCAGGTGCATAGCTGAAGCTTACCGTCGGGGTAATCACGTGGCGGATCCTGTCTATCCTATTGCCAAACAGCTTGCGGTTAGGAATCCAGAAGCCATAAAGCTTGGTAGAGAGTCCTATGCTCATGTTCCAGTTATATACGTTGTGGAATCCGTAGGTGGTATCGCAAACCTCTTTCTGCGCAGTGGCATCCCACGATTTCTCCACCTTGTTGGTGTACATACGGTCGGTGAAATTGAACGAAGGATTCACGTTGAGATATTTGAAGAGGGTGAAGGATGCACTCACCGGAATCTGATGCTGCCATCCGTTTCGCCAGTCCTTGATGAGCGAACTGTGCATCAGCTTATCCTCCTTGGTATTGATACTGTTGGAGATTTGTCCGGTATAGCTCATGGCTATCTTCTCGTACCATTTCTCATCGCCCACCATCTTCTTTCTGCGGAAAGGATAGAAGCGGGAGATACTGATGTTCAGGTCGGGCAAGGTCATCGCTATGGATGAGTTACGCATATTCTGCGAAAGGTTTGCCGTAGAACTGAGCGACATTCCGATGCTCGAGAAAGTGGTGCTCCAGCTTACGGAAGAGGTTCTCGTACTCTGCGTCATCGTCTGAGGATTATAGAGCGAGTTGAGGTTGTTGCGCTCATAGCTCGATGTGGCGAAGTTGACGCTTGCCGAAAGCGAACTGAACGGATTTGCCTTGGAATCCTGTCGGTGACTCCACTGCACCTTGAAACTCTCCTGCTTGGTGAAGTCAGGCATTCCCTTGTCACCCGTCTGCGTATCCTGGTAACTGAAGAAGAAGGAACCGGAATACTTGTATCGCTTGCGGTAGTTGCTGGCTGCAGAAAGTCCCCACGAACCCTTGGTGTAGATTTCTCCCAGCAGTTTCAGATCCCACTTGTCGCTGATGGCGAAATAATATCCACCGTCACGGAGATAGAAACCGCGGTCGCTCTCATCACCATAGGTAGGCATGATGAAACCGCTGCTGTAGCTCTTGGTGAACGGGAAGAATCCGTATGGGATACCCAACGGCATCGGCACATCGCAGACCACGAGATAGGCGGGACCGAAGATGACATCCTTGCCCGGGCGCACCTTGGCTCTGGAGAGCGAGATGTAGAAGTCGGGATGCGGATCATCGCAGGTGGTATATCTGCCATGCTGCAGATAGATGACACCCGAAGAATCTCGCTTCGACTTCATACCGGTGAGGAATCCATCCTGCTGCTCGGTATATACATTATTAATAAGGGCCTTCTTGCTCTTGAAGTTGAACTTGATGGTATCGGTATCATAGGTATCATTGCCCATCTTGAAGACCGGTTTTCCCTTGATGCCTCCATCAGCCATCGAGTCCTTGGTACCGCTGGCTCTCACATTGCTCTTGTCCAGATCCATGGAGATGCGGTCGGAGGTAAGATCCATGTTCTCGTACTTCACGTTCGAGTTTCCATAGAGATGCGCCACCTTGTGGTGGGCATCATATACCAGCGAGTCGTCGGCCTGATACTGTACAGGTGCGTCGATGCCTCCCGACTTCTTTCTGTTGATACTGTCGAGTCGGATACTGTCATCCACCACCTTATTATGTTTCCATATAGCCTTCTGCAGCGAGTCCATCTGGGTGGTATCGGTCTCCGTACTGATGATTTCATTGCCGAGCGAATCGACAAAGACGGAGTCGCCCACAGCCACGGCAGTGGAATCCACCTGAGCCTTCTTGTTTTTCTTTTTAGAAGGCATACCCGGGTTTGCAACCATCATGGCAGCGATGGATGCAAACATCAGAACAGCTATAGTTGATTGTTTTCTCATTCAGAATAAATATTCGAGTTTCATAAACCCGATAAAACTTCAGAAAATTATATTTTATTTTCAAACATCCGCTCCCATTCCTGGAAGCGCTTTACTCCTTCCTCGCCAAACTTAGCGAGACTTTTCTCTGCCTTTTCGATACTCTTTTCTTTGTCGAGATGAGTCTTGCTGAAGAATTTGTCAGCATAGCAGATTACCTTCTCCTCCATGGTTTCCGGCAGAAAATCCTGGTGAGGCAGTGGCAGTTGCTGCTTCTCGATCTGCTCTTTCGTAATGCCGGCACCGGTGTGGCGCTCGCATACCCGAGCATGTCGCTCATATCCTTCCTTGCGCAGCAGTTCGGCACCCAGTCGGCCATGACAGATGTAAGGCTGCGAACCGAAACAGTGAATGCCAGGAGCATCGGTCTGGAAGATTCCGATGTCGTGAAGCATGGCTGCTTCCTCTATAAACTCGGCATCCAGATGCAGTTCGGGATGAGACGAAACAATCTGTAGCGCTTTTCGCGCTACAGATTGACTATGTGTGATGAGGATACGGCGAAGCTCCGTATCCTCAGGATAATACTTATCAATAATTGCTTGATAATCCATAAATTCAATGTTTACTCAGCGTTGCGCTCAATGTAAGCGATGACATCACCCTTGCGGATCTTGCTGCCCTGCTTAGCATTGATTTCCACGAGCTTACCACCCAAAGCGGCAGGAACTGTCTCAAACTCGCCCCATGGTGCGAGGATGTAGCAGAAGGCATCACCTTCCTTGTACTCCTTACCGATGAATGGCTCTACAGCTGGCTGGCACTCGCCCTCGCCCTGGAACTCCCAGAAAATCTGACCGGCTACTGGTGCTACGATAGCATCAGCCTTGGCATGCTTGAACTCTGCGAGCTGAGCTGGAGTCAAGGTGCTGCCGAGCTTGGCATCCTTTGCCTTCTGGAGGTCAGCCAGGAAGTTCTTCTTTGCCTGACCGCTCTTGAAGTTGCGATACTGCTCTGGGTGCATAGCGAGTTCGAAGAGCTCCTCATCGTCCTGACCATACTCCCAACCGTTCTCGTCCATCTCCTTCTTGAAGTCGTCAAGTGCATTAGTAAGCAATGTATGAGCATCTACATCTGTAAACTCACGGCCCTGCTTCTTGGCAAGCTCTACGAGTTCTGGGTCAATCTCTCCAGGAATCTTACCACTCTTACCGAGAATCATACCCCACATAGAATCGTCCATCATTACGAAGCGGCCCTTGCCCTGCTCCATGGTGAGGAGGTTCATCAATGAGATGTTCTTTACATACTGGCTGAATGGTGTTACCAATGGAGGATAACCAACGCGTGGCCATACATACTCTACCTCGTCGAAGAGCTTGATCAGGAGGTCGTCCATAGACAACTCTTCCTCACCCTTCTTCTTGCGGATATTGTTGATAGTCTGACGCATACCGCCGAGGTCTGCCATCATAGAACCCATCATACCGCCAGGGAGACCGCAACCGAGCAACAATGAAGACATGATCTTGTTACCTGGGTTGATGAAGTAGCCGAGCCACTCGTCGATGAACTCCTGAGTCATGGCACGAGCCTTCATATAAGCGCTCATGTTGATCTCAGGCACCTCGAAGCCCTCGTTCTTCAGCATGCTGATCACAGAGATAACGTCTGGGTGAACCTTACCCCATGACAATGGCTCGATAGCTGTATCAATGATGTCGGCACCATTGTTGCAGACCTCGAGGATAGAAGCCATAGAGAGACCTGGACCAGAGTGACCGTGGTACTGGATGATGATCTCAGGATACTTGTCCTTGATCATCTTGGTAAGCTTACCGAGGAATGCAGGCTGACCGATACCAGCCATATCCTTCAAGCAGATTTCC
>ERZ773187.1946-NODE-1946-length-14309-cov-12.005051_pt1 | contig 14309 bp, 17 predicted proteins | sample MGYA00511242_ERZ773187 | MGnify/ENA primary metagenome ERZ773187 (study PRJEB29015, sample SAMEA2737744) | human gut metagenome | biome: human gut; feature: human-associated habitat; material: faeces | place: China | collected 2012 ... | reverse complement strand
ATACAATTCTATATTAACCAGAATACTTTTCTTCCTGGTTTCATAATACGAAAAGAGCATAACGCATCAGGCTTTTTCAAGGGTTTGTCCGAAGACGACCACCGCAAAAAATAAGACAGAAGCATTGGTGAATTCAGCTACTATTGTTTCTTTTATTTTTAGCTATACAAATTCTGCAAAGTTTGGGTTGGATATAATATTAAAGAACGAAATTGGAATCAGATTTGAAACGTATTCTATAAAAAGACATTAACCGGTACTTTGATATTGATTACTGCTAATGTGCAAAATGTAGTGCCTGATCGTAGAGTTCACTGCGCCAACAGAAAGACAGGAATCCAAAGTTTGAAAATAATGTACGATTGCTGCATAATGTTGTCAGTTAAGAACTCTCACTGCTTGCGGAGAGGAGTAGTCAGGTAATAAAGTTGTGTTGTTTAAGATTTGATGCTTAATAGAATACGCTTGATAAAAGAAGAATTAAGAGGTGCTTATGTGATAATGGAAGCGTCCTTTCAAGTATTTGTAACAGACTTATGATTTATAAAAAGTATAGTGTATGAGTATAAAATAACTGATATAATTTATATGAATTAAATAGAAAGGTGGTAGTAATTATGTGTGATAAGAAGGAATTGAAATTTTCAATATTCATATTGTATAGTCTTGCGGAAAAATGGAAAATGTCGCCACCTGAAGTGTATAAAATATTGAATTCAACGGGGATTTTTGATAATTATGTAATCAAATGTTACGATGTTTTACATACCCAAGGAAAAGAATATTTGGTAGAAGATATTACAGATTTTGTAAGAGAAAAAGGAGTTAATGTATGATTGTATATCACGGCTCAATCGAGATTTTAAAAAATCCGGATGTAATGCATTCGAAAAAGTATTTGGATTTTGGTCAAGGGTTTTATCTTACGACCTTTGAAAATCAGGCAAAAAAATGGGCGGCACGAAAGGGTATGAGACAAAAGAAGACTCCAATCGTTAATGTTTATGAAATGTCAGAAGAATGGCAAAATTTAAAAGTCTTATCATTTGAAAAAGAGAATGAAGAATGGCTTGATTTTGTATGTGCCTGTAGAAAAGGCGAACCATTAAATAAAGAATATGACATTATTATTGGGAATGTAGCTGATGATGATGTTTTTAAGACAGTAGATATGTATTTTCGAGGATTATGGGATAAGAAAAAGGTTTTGAGTGAATTAAGGTACTATAAGATGAATAATCAAATTTGTATTGTAAACCAAGAAACATTGAATAGACTTTTAACATATCAAAACTCATATGAGGTAAAATGTGATGGTAGATAAAAAACAATTAGAAGACTTTTATAAAGAAAACTTGGAAGAAGACATTATTGATGAGATTTCTAAGATGAAAGGTATAGAATTACGTAATGCATGTGACATTTATTATTCTAGTAAACTAGCTGAACAAATCTCAAATGATAGTTTTGGTATTGAAAATATGGACGCAAAATATCTTGCAGAAGATTTAATTGAAAATGAACCTGAGCTTTTTATAAGTGGAGAAAAGAATGAATAATAAATGTGACATGAGATGGAAAAAGGGTGATTATCATTATTACGAAAATTTAATACTGATATTAAAACATCGAGGAATGTATTACAACATTCAAAGAATAGAGAGCTAACTATATTTTCCGTTAGAAGGGTAATTAAAAAGATGGTCTAGCATGTTAAATAAACTCCAAAAAGCAGGATTTGAATTGATGCAATCGGATGCTCGTTTCATTTATACATTTGTTGATATATTTGAAACTGCAAAGAATATAGATTCAAATTATATGTTGATGTGTCTACCTTATATAGGTGTTTTTGCAGATGGAGCAGAACAATGGTGTAAAAAAGTTGGTCTAGATGCCCCTAGATTTAATGATGAAGAAAAAGAGTTTTATGTAAAATTAAGACAAGCTCACAAATTATATGAATTGACATATAAAGATTATGAAAAATTATTGTTAGATAAGTTCCATGAAAGTAATGAATATTTTTATAATAATCGAAGTTTACTTGAAAAAGTAATAGGTTACTATAATGTTGGTGCTGATTATTGTAATGGTGTAGTCTGCGGTAATACAATTTTATGTGCAATGTATAACCCCTTCAATAGTTTTCAAGAAGAAGTAGGTCCTAAAATACAAGATTTAAGTGTTATTACTGGAAAATTAGTTGGATATATTTGTGATATGGAATTGGCCCCATTTAAATATGATGATATAAACAATGTTGTTACATATAAAGATTATCATTTCTACAAGAATTGCCCGATTAAATTAAAAAGTGATTTAGGATTTGTTTTATTTAGTGTTTTATGCAGTATTAACTATATAACAGAATTTATTGAAAAATATATCATTGAAGAAATACCGCAAAAATTTAAACTGGCATATTTACAGTATTATTACTTATGTGACTTCATAGATGGAATGAATAGAGAAAATCATAAAAATTTTACAATTGATAAAAAATTGAAAAACAGAAATTTACGAAATTGTTTTGCACATTATGGACTCGGACAATACATGAGAGAGTCAGAAATTGATAATAACGATCTTTTAAAAGGATTAACTAAAAAAGCTTTTGGTTTAGATTATTACTCATGCAAAAAGGAATTGTATGGTATATTGGACAACTTAAAAAAACAAATTGAAGAAAAGATTTTTTAGAAAAGACTATATGCGAATAATCTAATAAATATCAGAAGACTTGTTAGACAATTAGAGAAATCTAGACAATAGGTTAAAATGTTTTCTTTTGAAATCGCTCTTTTTTAATTTCTGTTAAAAGTGATATAATCATTACAGGAGAAGCCTTTGGAATCTCTTTTTAAATCTTTTGGCTTTCGATTAAAGGATTTCATAGGTCTTTAAAAGGTATGTTTTGTGCATATCTTTTTTTATTGACTAAATAGTTAAGTAGGTATATAGTTAAGCTACTTAACTAAATGGAGGTTCTTATGGAAGTTCAAGATGAAGTACTAGATTTATTGTTTGATCTAACATATAAAGTCACGAACTTTGTTCGAAATAACCGTCATTGTAAAGATGGGCCTAGAATCAAAGATGTGATGTTGTTTAAAACGATTTATAAAGCAGAAAATCATCAGATCACAATGAGTGAACTGGCAAATATTCTCGGTGTATCTCCAGCAGCTGTATCGCAGATGATTGCTGGATTTGAAAAGAAGGGTCTGCTTCAAAGGATGCATTCGAATACGGATCGTAGAACGGTCTATATTCAAATTGTTCCAGAGGCAATCGACATATTTCAAAAGCGCATGGACTCCCATACGGCTAATGTTTATTCATATTTAGATTATCTTGGGACATCTGACTGTGCGCATTTAAGAGATATTTTAAAAAAGACAGCTCATTATATGGAGGAAAATAAAGAATGACAAAGATTATGAAATATTTAAAACCGTATTGGCTATCCATTGTCCTTGCCCTTGGTTTATTGTTTGGACAGGCAACTTGTGAGTTAACAATGCCGGATTATATGCAAAATATTGTCAATACAGGCATTCAAAATGGGGGTATTGAAAGTGGTGTCTATGAACAGATTCGTGAAAGTACATTCAATTCGTATGTAATGTTCGCTAATGATTCTGAAAAGGATTTAATTACATCTTCTTATAAGCTAGTTACACCAAGCAAGGCAACTAAGGAAGAAAAATCAAAAATCCCTGCTTTGAAAACAGAGAATGTGTATCTATTAAAAGATATTAGTGAAGAAAAGGAAGAGAAGCTTTCTTCCACTTTAACCTTGCTTCAAATGACTATGGTAGAGGTTAGTAAATCGGCTAAGGAAGAGAATGTTCAAATCCCTCAACTACTGATGATGAATGGTGTGGATACATATAGAAAAGCTGCAAAATCCGAGATTTCTAAACTAGGTGATTCGACAGTAACAAGCATGAGCTCACAATTTTTAAAGAAGGAATATAGTGATCTAGGTATGGATATGGAAAAAATCCAACAAGACTATATTATCTATTCAGGACTTAAGATGTTAGGTTATGCCCTAGGCAGTGCTGTATGTGCGATATTAGTCGGATTCTTGGCAAGTCGTATTGCGGCAGGCTTCTCTAAAGATTTGCGTGAAGCCGTATTTGAAAAAGTGACGCATTTTTCCAATGAAAACCTAAATACATTTAGTACATCCAGTTTAATTACACGTACCACAAATGATATTCAACAACTACAGATGACGGTGGCAATGTTTTTAAGAATTGTCATGTATGCACCTATTATTGGTGTTGGAGCCATACTACACGTTATTGAATCTGGAGCGAATATGACTTGGATTCTAGCTTTATGTGTCGTGATTATTTTAAGCGTTGTATTGGCGATTTTTATGATTGTTATGCCAAAATTTAAGATCATGCAGAAAATGATCGATAAGATGAATAGCGTTGTACGAGAATTATTAGATGGAATGTTAGTGATTCGTGCCTTTAATAATGAAAAGATTGAAGAAGCTAAATTTGATCAAGCGAATAAAGACATTACTTCTATTTCTTTATTTACAACACGTGCTATGGCATTTATGATGCCAATTATGATGTTTTTAATGAACGGTACCACACTTATGATTCTATGGTTTGGATCCAAACAAGTGGATGCCGGCATTATTCAAGTTGGTAGTATCATGGCCTTTATGCAGTATGCGATGCAAGTCATTATGGCCTTCTTAATGATTACCATGGTTGCGATTATGCTTCCTCGTGCCAATGTCAGTGCTTTGCGTATCCATGAAGTATTAAGTAGTAATATTACAGTTAAAGATAAAGAAAAGACTCGTGATTTCTCATCCAATATGCGAGGTGTTGTATCCTTTAAAAACGTATCTTTTAGATATCCAGGTGCTGATGAAGATGTTTTAAGCCATATTAGTTTTGAAACAAAACCAGGAGAAACGACTGCCTTTATTGGAAGTACAGGATCTGGTAAGTCGACATTGATCAACTTAGTACCAAGATTCTATGATGTAACAAGTGGATCTATTTGTGTGGATGGTGTTGATATTCGAGATGTCAAACAAGCGGATTTAAGAAGTCGCATTGGCTATGTTCCACAAAAAGGTATGTTACTATCGGGAGATATCGAATCCAACTTATTATATTCAAAGAAAGATGCCAATGAAAAAGACATCGAGTCTGCTTTATCGATTTCTCAAAGTACGGAGTTTGTTTCTAAAAAACCAGAAGGCATCCACTCTGAAATCAGTCAGGGTGGTACAAACGTATCGGGAGGACAAAGACAAAGACTATCGATTGCGCGTGCCATTGTGCGTAAGCCAGAAATCTATATTTTTGATGATAGCTTTAGCGCATTAGACTTTAAAACGGATGCCAAACTTAGAGAAGCTTTGGCAAAGTCTTGTAAAGAAACGAAGAGTACGGTACTTCTTGTTGCCCAACGTATTTCAAGTATTTTACATGCCGATCAAATCATTGTACTCGATGAAGGGAAAATGGTTGGAAAAGGAACACATGCTGAATTGATGGAATCTTGTGATGTGTATCAACAAATCGCATCGAGCCAGTTGACAAAGGAGGAACTTGCCAATGTCTAATCAGAAACAAAACAATCGTCCAAGAGGTCCCATGGGCCATGGTATGCGTGGTGGCGGCGAAAAGGCAAAAGACTTCAAAGGTACAATGAAAAAGTTGTTCAATTATATCAAACCTTTTAAATTTACTTTTCTAATTGGAATTATTTGTGCCGTTGTCTCCGTATGTATTATGGTCATTGGACCTAAGATTCAAGGAAATATTACTACAGAAATAGCCGAAGGCTTTATGAATAAAGTACAAGGCAAGGGTGGCATTGATTTTGATGCGATCAAAAAGACGTGTACCTTATTATTAGCTATCTATGCCATGAGTACGGCCTTCTCGTATCTTCAAGGCTGGTTGATGAGTGGTGTTTCCAATAAAATGGGCTATCAGCTTCGTAAGGAAATGAATCAAAAGATTGATAAGCTTCCACTATCTTACTTTGATAAAAACAGTCATGGAGACATTTTATCTCGCTTTACTAATGATGTAGATACTCTAGTTCAATCTTTAAACCAATCTTTATCCACGATGGTATCAAGCATAGTACAAATTATTGGCTTTCTAGTGATGATGTTAAGTATATCTTGGAAAATGACATTAATGGCTCTTGTAGTGATTCCATTAAGTATGATTCTAGTGATGGTTGTAGTGAAAAAGAGTCAACGCTACTTTAAAGCGCAACAAAAATCATTAGGCTTAGTCAATGGACATATTGAAGAGATGTATGCAGCACATACGATTGTGAAAGCTTTTAATGGGGAAGAAGATTCTTTAAAATCGTTTAAAGACTATAATAATCAATTGTATACAAGTGCATGGAAATCCCAGTTCTTGTCCGGCTTAATGATGCCATTGACAAACTTGATTGGTAATATTGGCTATGTTGGCGTATGTATTTTAGGCGGTTATTTAACGATTCATGGTGAAATTGCGGTGGGTGATATTCAATCATTTATTACGTATACACGTAACTTTACGCAACCAATCTCACAAATCTCACAATCTATGAATATGTTACAGAGTACGGCAGCTGCTGCAGAGCGTGTCTTTGAATTCTTGGCGAGTGAAGAAGAAGTTGCTGAAGTACAAAATCCAGTTGTATTCTCAGATGTGCAAGGCCAAGTAACTTTTGAGAATGTATGTTTTGGATATGATCCAAATAAGATTGTCATCAACGATTTTTCGATGTATATCAAGCCAGGCCAAACAACCGCTATTGTAGGTCCTACAGGTGCAGGTAAAACAACGATTGTCAAATTATTGATGCGTTTCTATGATTTAAATGCAGGTGCTATTTATATTGATGGTCATAATATTATAGACTATACAAGAAGTGATTTACGTAATATGGTCGGTATGGTATTACAGGATGCTTGGCTGTTTGAGGGAAGCATTTTAGAAAACTTACGATTTGGAAGACCCAACGCAACCGATGAAGAGGTCATGAAAGCTGCCAAAGCTGCGCATGTCGATCATTTTATTCGTACATTAGATCATGGCTATGATACGGTATTAAATGAAGCTTCTAGTAATATTAGTCAAGGACAACGACAATTGTTAACGATTGCGCGTGCCTTCTTGGCAGATCCTAAAATCTTGATTTTAGATGAGGCGACAAGCAGTGTGGATACACGTACAGAAGTCTTGATTCAAAAGGGAATGGATGAGTTAATGAAGGGTCGTACAAGCTTTGTGATTGCGCATCGTCTATCTACGATTCGTGATGCGGATAATATTATCGTTATGGATCATGGTGACATTGTAGAAGTAGGAAGCCATGATGAATTGATGAAGCGTAATGGCTTCTATACGAAGTTATATAATGCACAATTTGAAGAGGCTTAAGCTATGCGTAAGATCATAGTGGATTTGAATGTAGTAAAAGATAATGAATTTTCATTGATGTATGAAAAGTTCGGATTAGACGTACAAAATAAATCGTACGAAGATTTTGAAAGAAGACTACTACAGATGTCCATTGAGACTATTATTGAAGTAAAGAATCGGCAACAAAATCTTAAATCTTGTGCCAAATGGATCTTTATCTTAGAGGATATTCAACAAAAAAGCGATTGTATGTATTGTATCTGGGGTGTATAACACCCCATTTTTATATTAAATTGCTTTCTTTTTGAATTGGATTCATATATAATAAAAACGTGTTAAGGAGTGTGAAATTATGAAAGACATTACCGAAACAATGACATTTACTACGGAAGAGATTCGTCGTGAAAATATCAAGATGATTCTACGTGAAGTAAGTGATGCTTTGGAAGAACGTGGTTATAATTCAGAAAATCAGATTGCTGGTTATTTGATCAGTAACGACCCTGCGTATATTTCTTCTCACAAGAATGCTCGTAACTTGATTCAAAAGATTGAACGTTATGAAATCATTGAAGAACTTGTACGTGCGTATTTAGAGAAATAATGGATCGTATCATTGGTTTAGATCTTGGTTCAAAAACATGTGGTGTATCGATTTGTGATGCGCTTCATATTACATGTCGTGCTTTAACGACTGTGCGTTTTGAATCGGATGATTATGATGCTTGTTTAGAAGAAGTTTTAAAGCTATTAAAAGAAAATAAAGTCAAAGAAGTAGTTTTAGGCTTGCCAAAGCACATGAATGGAGATATCGGAATTCGTGGTGAAATATCTTGTGAATTTGCCAAGAAATTAGAGTCTTCGGGTATTACAGTTCATCTATGGGATGAGCGACTTACAACGGTTGCGGCCGAAAAAATCTTACTACAGGGGGATGTTTCTAGAAAGAAACGTAAAAAAGTAATTGATCAGATGGCTGCCGTTCAAATTTTACAGAGTTTTTTGGACAGACAAAACGGGGGATTCTAGATCCTCCTTTATTTTTGAAAGGAAAAGTATATTTATGTTAGATTCAAATAGTTTATATGTATATGATGAAGATGGAAATGAAAAAAAGATGACCATCTTATTCACTTTTGACAGTGATGAAACGGGCTGCCAATATGTGGTTTTCCAAGACCCAGACAATGATGAGGGCGAAGTATTCGCATCTCGCTATGACGACAAAGGGCAGTTGATTCCGATCGAAAGCGAAGCCGAATGGGAAATGGTAGAAGAAGTAATCAACACGTTTGTTGAGGACGAGGAAAATGCCGACTAGGCGAAAAGTCAATTCTGTAAGAGTTGTCCTATTAGTCGTTGTATTCATTTTAATTATCGCCGGTCTTGGTTCGATTTTTGTCGTAAAGACAGGATTATCAAGTACGGGCAATGGGGATAAGGAAGTAGTGTTTACCATTGAAAACAATGAATCATTTGATTCGATTTTAGAGAACTTGAAAAAAGAGAATCTGATCTCAAATGCGAGTGTTGCCAAGCTTTATGCCAAGGTAAGTCGCAACACAAACTTTGTGGCAGGTACGTTTGAATTGGATAATAGCATGAGCGTAAAAGATATTTTGTCTACCATTCAAGATAGTACAAAACTAAAGAAAGATGCTCTTGTCTTAAAAATACCGGAAGGCAAATGGGCTAAGGAGATAGCGGCTGAAATATCAAATTTATATGATGGAAAGTATTCTTCAGAAGACATTTTAAATCAATGGAATGATATTTCTTATATTCAAACGCTCGCAAAGGATTATTCTTTCTTAAATGTAGATGATTTAAATAATTCCAACTATAAAGTGAAATTAGAAGGGTATTTATTTCCTGACACATATTTCTTGGAAAAAGATGACTCTCTTGATGATATTACACGTGTTCTGTTAGATCGTTTTGATGTGATGTATAAAGAGAATAAAAAGGCATTTGATCAAAGTGACTTATCCATCCATCAAATCATTAGCTTGGCAAGTGTCGTTCAATTTGAAGCAAGCAAACCTGGTGATATGGCTAAAATTGCCGGTGTTTTCTACAATCGTTTAGATCAAGGTATGAAACTACAATCGAGTGTAACGGTATGTTATGCATTGTATGATGATTTCAACGATCCAAAAGATTGTGAAACCAATCCAGAAGTAGATTCACCATACAATACGTACTTACATGAAGGCTTACCAATTGGACCAATTCTAAATCCAGGGGATGAAGCAATTAATGCCGTATTGAATCCAGAAAAAACAGATTATCTATTCTTTGCGGCCGATATATACAACAAAGTGGATGGTAAAGTGCATTACACAAAAACGTACGAAGAACATTTAGAAGAATGCGAAAAATTAGGCTTAAATCTGTAACAATGTTTTGCATAATTTAAGGATTATGTTATAATTTTTTGTGCTAAATACAAGGAGTGATACCACATGGCAAATGAAAAATTTTACGTTACCCAAGAAGGTTATAATGATTTAATCAATGAACATGAAAACCTAGTTCATAAAGTTCGTCAGGAAGTTATCGTTGAGTTGCAGGAAGCTCGTGCACAAGGTGACTTGTCTGAAAACGCCGACTACGATGCAGCCAGAGAACACCAGGCCCAAGTCGAAGGTCGTATTCGTGAATTAGAGGCAATGATCAAAAATGCTGAAATCATTAGTGAAGCCGATAATGCGGAAGATAAAAAGACAAAGAATGTAGTAAAATTGGGATCCACTGTTAAAATCTTAGATTTATCAGACAACCAAGAAGTAACATTCAATATCGTTGGTACAATTGAAGCGGATCCATTCAATGGTAAGCTTTCAAACACAACACCACTTGCAGAAGTCATCATGGACCACAAAGCTGGAGATGTATGTACTGTAAGACGTGTTGAAGAACCTTATGATGTAAAAATTCTTGAAGTTAAATAGAAAAACATCAAAAAATTACGTATAAGAGAAGGGTGATATTTATGAAACGAACTCTTCTCTTTTTTTGTCTCTTTATTTTCTTTACCTTTACTTGCTTTAACCGGTATACACCTATAACCTTACAAGAAGCCAAGCCCACTTTGATGCAAGTGGAAATCAAGGGGGCCATTCAAAATCCGGGTGTTTATACTTTAAAGCGAAACAGCTCCATTTCAAGTTTAATTCAAATGAGCGGAGGCTTATTAGAAAACAGTGATACATCTAGAATCAGTTTTAACTATATCCTACAAGATAAAGATGTGGTGGTGATTCCAGAAAAACAAGAAGTCAAACTCATTTCTATTAATAGTGCCACACTTGAAGAACTACAAACACTTCCAGGTATTGGTCCGGCCATTGCCCAAAGAATCATGGAGTATCGCAAAAGTAACACATTTCAATCTTTAGAACAAATCCAAAATGTCAAAGGCATTGGTCCAGCCATGTTTAATAAGATTAAGGATAAGATCTGCCTATGATGTTGATACTTTCACTTGGCTTTTTGGCCTGCCTAATCTTAAAAGAAATACTTTGTATACTCTGTTTTACACTTTTCTTTCTTGTCTATCTAGACTATCGGTTTAAAGATAAAAGAATTCGGATTCTATTTATTTTATTTAGCCTATTAAGCTGTATCCTTGTATATCCAAAAGAAGTTCAACAACAAGATACATATAAAATTACAGAAATAAAGAAAGGGTACTATATAGGTAAAAATAGAGGTTCTAAAATTCTTATTCAAACAGATTTAGATTTAAGCTTCCAAGATGAAGTTAAAGTCAAAAACATAGAGCCTATTCATACAGATGATAATTTTACGCTGTTTAGTTTTACTCGATACAATGAAAATAAGAACATCAGGTTTAGGACAAATTCTGTAGAAATCATCCACAAATCAACATCATTCAAGTCTAGACTCTACAACTATCTAAAGTCGAAACCCAATTCTTCCATTGTCTTATCCTTATACTATGGCATACACGATGAAAGTATAGATGAAATTTATACGATGCTTGGATATGGCTATATGAGTGCATACTACATTGTTTTACATGTGTTAAAGCGAAAGTGGGATGAGACTCGTATTCGAAGAATCCTTCTGGCCTTCAGTGTTCTATTTGGTCATTTCTTTGTGTTTACACTTTCACTCACACGATTTATTTTGTATCAGTTGAGTACTCTATTATTCACATCCAAACCTAATCAAATGGCTTTTACGATCCTTTGTTTCGGCATGATCTATCCAAATCAAGTACTATCCATATCTTTTGTATGTCCACTCTTATTACAACTCGTATCGTATTTTTGTACAGAACACAAATGGATCGTAAAAAAGATGGTCTTGCTTGGATTGATGTTTATTTACTTTAAGAAAGTGAATCTTATTTCATTGTTTTTCTTTAACATATTTAGAAAACTGTATGGTTTGATCTTTTTATTTGGATTTATAGTGCAGGATTTAATAAACCTAAAATTACCAGACCTTACTATTCATTATGCACCTAGAATCCTATTTATAGTTCTATTTATAATCTTCTATATACAATGCTTAAAACACTTTCAATGGAAATATCTATGGATATGTATCGTTCCATTTCTAGAAATCTATTGTAATCCTTTCTTTCAAGTCTATACATTAAATATAGGTCAAGCTGACTGCAGCATCATTGTAGAACCCTTCCATAAAAGTGTAGTGATGATTGATTGTGGGCAAAACCTATATCGTGATAATGTCGAAAGAATTATTATGCCCTTTCTAGAAAACAAGAACATTCATGCGATTGATACATTGATACTTACACATGATGACTTTGATCATAATGGAGGATATGACAGTTTAAAAGAAAAAATTGAAATCAAAGAAGTTATAGAAGATTCAAATCAATCGGTTCATGTCGATTATCCATTTTATTTGTTGTTAAGTGAAAGAGAATCTAAGGATACCAATGATTTGAGTCTTATTAGTTATTTTACGTATGATCATTTAACTTATCTTTTTATGGGGGATGCGAGTAAACAAATTGAAAAACGATTGATGGCTACATACGATTTAAAAGCCGATGTCATAAAAGTAGGACATCATGGATCGAATACGAGTTCAGACCCAGATTTTCTTGACTCTTTAGATTGTAAGGTCGCTTTGATTAGTTGTGGCTATAAGAATAAGTATGGTCATCCAAGTGTTGAAACACTCAAGACATTAGAAACTTTACACATAAATACACTATGTACGAGTGATTGTGGAAGTATAGCCATGTATTCTTTATTTCACTTTTCATTTGTTGTCACAAACGATGGAATGTTTGGTATAATATGGACATGATTTATATTTTATACGGAAAAGACAAAAGCATGGTTTCTATGAAGCTAGAGGCCATTAAAAAAAGACATCATATTCAAGAAAACGTAAATATTTATGATGCCCAAGCGGATGAAATATCCAATGTTCTACAAGATTTAGATGCCTATTCGATCTTTGATGATGACAAGATGATTATTGTCAATAACTGTACGTTTCTTTCAAGTAAGAATACGACAAACTATGAAGTGGACCCTTTTCTAGTAAGAAAAGATACAGACACGATTCTTGTGCTTGTTTGTCCAAGTGATAAACTGGATACAAGAAAGAAAAAGGTCAAAGAAATCAGTGGGTGTGCAACATTGTATTCTTGTTTAGCACTCGATGAAAAGTCACAAAAGTTTTATGTGCAAGATAAACTGAAGGAATATGGAGTCAAGGTCGATTTTAAAACGTTAGATTGGATGACTTCCAGAATGGGACTCGATCCCATGTGCATTCAGAATGAAATTGAAAAGATTGCCATCTATTCAAAACATCCAACGCTTGAAGATGTACAAAATTTACTTGTCGTAGAACCTATGAATGACATCTTTAAAATGGTTGATGCCTTCTTTAGTCAAAATGGGATTTTATTATTAGCCTACTACCGTAACTTTAGAAAGCTGAATATGCAGCCAGTAGCTATCGTTGCGCTTTTGGCAAGTCAAATTCGTTTTCTATTCCAAGTACGCGTATTAATGGATGAAGGAAAGGCACAAGCAACCATTGCCCAAGAGTTAAAGGCCAATCCGTACCGCGTGAAATTAAATATGCAAAAGGCCATGCGCTTTTCAAGTGAAGCCTTACTTTACAATCTATCTTTACTAGCGGATTTTGATCAACAAATGAAAATGGGTAAGATTGATAAGGATGATGGTTTTGAATACTTCTGTCTAAACTTAATGATGAACAAGGACTAGCCTTGTTCGTTTTTAGTTTCATTGAAGTATCTTTTTTATGTATCAAATTATTCGTCTAATGCTTTGATTAATTCTTCCATGGTTGAACAGAAAAAACTCTTTGATTGCATTTCAACTAAAAATTGGTATAATCCTACTGAAGGTAGCAATACCTTTAGATGTGGTAAGCTTCTATAAGAGTTGTGGTCGGACCAGAGACGGTAAACGCTCATGTCTAATCATTGTCGACAACTGAAGAAAAACTTACCAGATTTGATTTTTAGGAATACTTATGAAAAGGTGGAATCTTCAATTAGTAAGACTCCACCTTTTGATATTTGACAAATAAAAAAGCTCCTATGAATAAGAATAGCCAATCTAAATGTATTTGGATTAGTATTTAGCACTTATCATTGAAATAAGTCGGAATGTGTACCTACGAGTTGTAAATTCTAGGATATATTTCATATATCTAATGCCGCTTTTAGCTCATCAATGCTGGAATATTTCGGCGTTGCTGTTTCAGACATCATTCTTCTTTCTTCCTCGATGGCTTTGATTGTAGTTTGGTTTGGTTCCTGATTTTTATCGATAACAAGAAAAGACTTTTTCAGCGAAAAAGTCACACGCCTAAATGACGTGCCCGGTT
>ERZ773187.1943-NODE-1943-length-14326-cov-14.220167_pt1 | contig 14326 bp, 12 predicted proteins | sample MGYA00511242_ERZ773187 | MGnify/ENA primary metagenome ERZ773187 (study PRJEB29015, sample SAMEA2737744) | human gut metagenome | biome: human gut; feature: human-associated habitat; material: faeces | place: China | collected 2012 ... | reverse complement strand
GTATTCAGGAAGCGTTCTTTGGTCTCTTCACCGGCGAAACAGAAGATAAATACGGTTGGTTGGATCAGGTTAATCCATAAGCATCACTATGGGACGGCACGCACCGTCCCATTTACAAGATAGACGGGAGTAAATAAAGCATGCCTAAGTATCGTTCCGCCACCACCACCCACGGCCGCAACATGGCTGGTGCCCGCGCGCTGTGGCGCGCCACCGGGATGACCGACGCCGATTTTGGAAAACCGATTATCGCCGTGGTGAACTCTTTTACCCAGTTCGTTCCGGGTCACGTACACCTGCGCGATCTCGGTAAACTGGTCGCCGAACAGATCGAAGCTGCAGGCGGTGTGGCGAAAGAGTTCAATACCATCGCCGTCGACGACGGTATCGCGATGGGCCACGGGGGCATGCTCTATTCACTGCCGTCGCGTGAGCTGATTGCCGACTCGGTTGAGTACATGGTGAATGCCCACTGTGCCGACGCCATGGTCTGTATCTCTAACTGTGACAAAATCACTCCAGGGATGTTGATGGCCTCCCTGCGCCTGAATATTCCGGTGATCTTCGTCTCTGGCGGCCCAATGGAAGCCGGTAAAACCAAGCTTTCCGACAAAATCATCAAGCTTGACCTTGTTGATGCCATGATTCAGGGCGCGGACCCGAAAGTCTCTGACGAGCAGAGCGATCAGGTAGAACGTTCGGCCTGTCCGACCTGCGGCTCCTGTTCAGGTATGTTCACCGCGAACTCCATGAACTGTCTGACCGAAGCGCTGGGCCTGTCCCAGCCGGGTAACGGCTCGCTGCTGGCGACCCACGCCGATCGTAAACAGCTGTTCCTTAATGCGGGTTCACGTATCGTTGAGCTGACTAAACGCTACTACGAGCAGGACGACGCCAGCGCACTGCCGCGCAACATCGCCAGTAAAGCGGCGTTTGAAAATGCCATGACGCTCGATATCGCCATGGGTGGCTCCACTAACACCGTTCTGCACCTGCTGGCTGCCGCCCAGGAAGCCGAAATCGACTTCACCATGAGCGATATCGATAAGCTTTCCCGCAAAGTGCCACAGCTGTGTAAAGTGGCGCCAAGTACCCAGAAATACCATATGGAAGACGTCCACCGCGCGGGCGGGGTTCTCGGTATCCTCGGCGAGCTGGATCGCGCCGGGTTGATGAACCGCGACGTGAAAAACGTGTTGGGGCTGACGCTGCCAGAGGCGCTGGAACAGTACGACGTGATGCTGACCAAAGATGAGGCGGTGAAAAAGATGTTCCGCGCAGGGCCGGCGGGTATCCGTACTACGCAGGCATTCTCGCAGGATTGCCGCTGGGATACGCTGGATGACGATCGCGCAGAAGGCTGTATCCGCTCGCTGGAGCACGCCTACAGCAAAGACGGTGGGCTCGCGGTGCTCTACGGTAACTTTGCAGAAAATGGCTGTATCGTAAAAACCGCAGGCGTGGACGACAGCATCCTTAAATTTACCGGTCCTGCCAAAGTCTACGAAAGCCAGGACGAGGCAGTAGACGCTATCCTCGGTGGCAAAGTCGTGGAAGGCGACGTGGTCGTTATCCGTTACGAAGGGCCAAAAGGCGGTCCGGGTATGCAGGAGATGCTCTACCCAACCACCTTCCTGAAATCCATGGGGCTTGGCAAAGCCTGCGCGCTGATCACCGACGGTCGTTTCTCCGGCGGGACGTCAGGGCTCTCTATCGGCCACGTGTCACCAGAAGCGGCAAGCGGCGGCAACATCGCGATCATTGAAGATGGCGATCTGATTGAAATCGACATCCCAAATCGCGGTATTCAGCTGAAGCTGAGCGATCAGGAGATTGCCGCACGTCGTGAAGCGCAAGAAGCTCGCGGCGAGAAAGCCTGGACGCCGAAAGATCGCCAACGCGAAGTCTCCTTTGCTCTGCGTGCTTACGCGACCCTGGCCACCAGTGCAGATAAAGGCGCAGTGCGCGATAAATCGAAACTCGGGGGCTAATGATGGCCGACTCACAACCCCTGTCTGCCGCCCCCGAGGGGGCGGAATATCTCCGGGCGGTGCTACGCGCACCGGTCTATGAAGCCGCGCAGGTCACGCCGCTGCAGAAGATGGAAAAGATCTCTTCGCGCCTCGATAACGTGATTCTGGTGAAGCGTGAAGATCGGCAGCCGGTGCACAGCTTTAAGCTGCGGGGCGCTTACGCCATGATGGCCGGGCTAACCGAAGAGCAAAAAGCGCGTGGTGTGATCACCGCTTCGGCGGGTAACCATGCCCAGGGGGTTGCGTTCTCTGCGGCGCGTCTGGGTTTGAAAGCCTTGATTGTGATGCCTGTAGCAACGGCTGACATCAAAGTCGATGCCGTACGTGGCTTCGGTGGCGAGGTGCTGCTGCACGGTGCGAATTTCGATGAAGCGAAAGCCAAAGCGATTGAGCTAGCACAACAGCAGGGTTTTACCTGGGTCCCGCCGTTCGACCATCCGATGGTGATTGCCGGGCAGGGTACGCTGGCGCTTGAGCTTTTGCAGCAGGATGCCCACCTCGACCGCGTCTTCGTGCCGGTAGGCGGTGGCGGACTTGCGGCAGGCGTGGCGGTGCTAATCAAACAGCTAATGCCACAGATCAAAGTGATTGCCGTTGAAGCGGAAGACTCGGCCTGCCTGAAAGCGGCGCTGGAGGCCGGACATCCGGTTGACCTGCCGCGGGTCGGGCTGTTTGCCGAGGGGGTGGCCGTCAAACGCATTGGCGATGAAACGTTCCGTCTCTGCCAGGAATATCTCGACGATATCGTCACGGTTGATAGCGACGCTATCTGCGCGGCGATGAAAGATCTGTTCGAGGACGTTCGCGCTGTGGCGGAGCCGTCCGGCGCGCTGGCGCTGGCGGGAATGAAAAAATACATCGCGCAGCACAACATTCGCGGGGAACGTCTGGCTCACGTGCTCTCGGGCGCTAACGTCAACTTCCACGGTCTGCGCTACGTTTCCGAACGCTGCGAGCTGGGTGAGCAGCGTGAAGCGTTACTGGCGGTGACCATTCCGGAAGAGCAGGGGAGCTTCCTCAAGTTCTGCCAGCTGCTGGGTGGCCGTGCGGTGACGGAGTTTAACTACCGTTTTGCCGATGCGAAAGACGCCTGCATTTTTGTTGGTGTTCGCCTGAGCCGGGGTCTGGAGGAGCGCAAAGAGATCCTCAACCTGTTGCATGAAGGTGGCTACAGCGTAGTGGATCTTTCTGACGATGAAATGGCCAAGCTGCACGTGCGCTACATGGTGGGCGGGCGTCCATCGAAGCCGCTGCAGGAGCGTCTGTACAGTTTCGAATTCCCGGAATCGCCCGGCGCGTTGCTGAAGTTCCTGCATACGCTGGGCACGCACTGGAACATTTCGCTATTCCACTACCGCAGCCATGGCACCGACTATGGCCGCGTGCTGGCGGCGTTTGAACTGGGTGAGCACGAGCCGGATTTCGAAACCCGTCTGAACGAACTGGGTTATGACTGTCATGACGAGACCCATAACCCGGCGTTCCGCTTCTTCCTGGCGGGTTAACTGCCCGGCAGTAATTTCCAGAACGCATCAATAAGCGGCTCATGCAGCCGCTTTTTTTGTGCGCACACGCCAAGTTCGAACGGCGTTTTTTCATCACTGCGTTCGAGAATCATCACGCGGTTGCGCACCGGCTCCGGGCTGTTTTCCAGCACCACTTCCGGCAGCAGCGCCACGCCGCAGCCTAATGCCACCATTGAGACCATTGCCTCGTGGCCGCCCACCGTGGCGTAAATCGACGGATTGCTGATTTTTTGCCGACGGAACCAGAGTTCGATGCGACGACGCACTGGCCCCTGGTCGGCCATGATAAACGGCACCGTTGACCAGTCCGGTTTTTCCACCGATACCTGATTTCGCACCGGACACGGCAGCGCCGGTGCAATCAACACCACGGCCAGGTTCTCGAGCATTGAGAATGCCACCGCGCCCGGCAGGGTTTCCGGTTTGCCGGCGATCGCCAGATCGGCCTCACGGGTCACCACTTTTTCCATCGCATCGGCCGCATCGCCGGTGGTGAGTTTGATCTCTACCGAAGGGTGTTCAGCGCGAAAGCGATCCAGAATGGGGGGCAGATGACTGTAAGCCGCGGTCACAGAACAGAAAATATGGAGTTCGCCCGAAAGTGACGGGCCCTGCTGATCAATGGTGTGTCGCAGTTGCTGATACTGTAATAACGTCTGCTGAGCAAAAACGCGCAGCTCTTCGCCCGCTTCCGTGAGCGTAACGGTGCGATTATCGCGTACAAACAGAGGCTGGCCGAGGTCCTCCTCCAGACGCTGGATCTGGCGCGAGAGCGTGGAGGGGCTGACGTGCATCGCCCGCGCGCTGCGGCCAAAGTGGCGGCTTTCCGCCAGATGGAGAAACATTTTCAGATCGCGTAAATCCATTGATTTCACCCGCCCTTTTTACGTTGCAGATATTGCAACGTGACGTTGTGAATATATCAATTTCCGCAATAAATTTCCTGTTGTAATGTGGGTACATTCTCGCTGAAACGCGAACCGAACAATAAGACACACAACATCACGAGGTATCACCCATGGCTAACTACTTTAATACACTGAACTTGCGCCAGCAGCTGGCGCAGCTGGGCAAATGCCGCTTCATGGCGCGCGATGAATTTGCTGATGGCGCGAGCTACCTTCAGGGTAAAAAAGTGGTCATCGTCGGCTGTGGCGCACAGGGCCTGAACCAGGGTCTGAACATGCGTGACTCCGGTCTGGATATCTCCTACGCCCTGCGTAAAGAAGCGATTGCTGAGAAGCGTGCCTCCTGGCGTAAAGCGACCGAAAATGGCTTCAAAGTGGGTACCTACGAAGAGCTGATCCCGCAGGCGGATCTGGTGGTTAACCTGACGCCAGACAAACAGCACTCCGACGTAGTGCGTTCCGTGCAGCCGCTGATGAAAGATGGCGCAGCGCTGGGTTACTCCCACGGCTTCAACATCGTTGAAGTGGGCGAGCAGATCCGTAAAGACATCACCGTGGTGATGGTGGCACCGAAGTGCCCGGGCACCGAAGTGCGCGAAGAGTACAAACGTGGCTTCGGCGTACCGACGCTGATCGCCGTTCACCCGGAAAACGATCCGAAAGGCGAAGGCATGGCGATTGCCAAGGCATGGGCAGCGGCCACCGGCGGCCACCGTGCGGGCGTTCTGGAGTCCTCCTTCGTTGCAGAAGTGAAATCTGACCTGATGGGTGAGCAGACCATTCTGTGCGGTATGCTGCAGGCCGGTTCTCTGCTCTGCTTCGACAAGCTGGTGGAAGAGGGTACCGACCCGGCATACGCTGAGAAACTGATTCAGTTCGGCTGGGAAACCATCACCGAAGCGCTGAAACAGGGCGGTATCACCCTGATGATGGACCGTCTGTCTAACCCGGCAAAACTGCGTGCTTATGCGCTGTCTGAACAGCTGAAAACCATTATGGCACCGCTGTTCCAGAAACATATGGACGACATTATCTCCGGTGAGTTCTCTTCCGGCATGATGGCCGACTGGGCAAACGACGATAAAAACCTGCTGACCTGGCGCGAAGAGACCGGTAAAACTGCCTTTGAAACCGCTGCACAGTTCGAGGGTAAAATCAGCGAGCAAGAGTACTTCGATAAAGGCGTTCTGATGATCGCGATGGTGAAAGCGGGCGTTGAACTGGCGTTCGAAACCATGGTGGATTCCGGCATCATCGAAGAGTCAGCGTACTATGAATCGCTGCACGAACTGCCGTTGATTGCGAACACCATTGCCCGTAAGCGTCTGTACGAAATGAACGTGGTTATCTCTGATACCGCCGAGTACGGTAACTATCTGTTCTCCTACGCCTGTGTACCGCTGCTGAAAGAGTTTATGACTACCCTGCAGACAGGGGATCTGGGCAAAGCGATTACCGAAGGCGCGGTAGATAACGCCCAGCTGCGTGATGTGAACGAAGCGATTCGCAGCCACGAGATCGAGAAAGTGGGCCAGAAACTGCGTGGCTACATGACCGACATGAAGCGTATTGCTGTCGCGGGCTGATAACCCGATCGGGTGGCGCCAGCGCCTACCCGACCCCCAGGCAGGCCCGAAAAGCGTTAGCGCTGTCGGGCCTGTTTTTTGCGCTTCAGCGCAATAACCGCATCTGACACCTCGCCCTCTTGTCCTTCCGGCCCTTTCATTATTCTTGATACGTCATCGCAGAACACCGTTTCCCACTCCGCCGCCGATGGCGCCAGGGATGCAAAAGCCTCCTCCGCTGACTGGAAGGGGCGATCGGCATGCTTTGACCATGAAGGGGGTCTGGCATGCGATGTAATCAATAACATTCCGCCTGGCGTGACATGTTCTAATGCAGTACGAAAGATAGAGAAGCGATCGAAGGTGAGCGGAGATTCCAGGAACGATGCCACGATCAGATCGTACTGGCCCTCAGGGAAACGCGCGGTGAGATCGTATTGCGCGAAGGCGATCTTCCCGCTTACACCGGAACGCTCGGCATTGGCGGCAGCATAATCCAGCGCGCGTGGAGATAAATCAACCGCAGTAACCCGCCAGCCTTTTTTCGCCAGCCAGACGCTATCATCGCCGCGCCCGCATCCCAACTCCAGCGCCTTTCCGGGCGTAAGGTCATCGACAAAGCGCACCAGAATTTTACCGGGTATGCCGTTTGATAGGGGCGACATTGCCGCGTAATGCTCTTCCCAGAACAGATCGGGGGATTGTTCGGTTGCCATCGTTTTCTCCTGCATGAAGTCACTTATGTAACATCAAAAGTATCATAAGATTTACGGACGTCAATCGATGAATTTTTCACCCTAGTGCTTGAAGAGGCTAAGTACATGTAATAATGTAAGTTACATGAAAATAAATAACTCTTTCTCCGCCACGCTGCATATTCTGCTGCACCTTGAACAGATGGATAAGCCCTTAACATCAGAGCAGATGGCGGCATTTATCGACGGAAATCCCGCTTTTATCCGCAAGTTATTGGCAGGTTTACGTGAGCAAAAAATTGTTGGTTCAAGCAAAGGGCATCATGGCGGGTGGACGCTTTCACGCCCCGCGAGTCAGGTCACGCTGTATGACATCTATACAGCGCTGGGCTCGCCAGTGCTGTTTGCACTGGGTAACCGAAACGAAAATCCGCGCTGCCTGGTCGAAAAGGGGGTAAACAGGGTAATGTCAGATACCTTTGCCGAAGCAGAAACGCTAATACTGGAAAGGTTTAAACGCCTGACGCTGGCAGAGGTAGGAAGTGAGTTTATCGACTATTTCAATGCACAAGGGCAGGACAACTAAGCCTGCCCCTGCAAAGAGATTAGTTACGGTACAGCACTTTAATGATGTGGTAACCGAACTGGGTGTGCAGTGGACCAGTGGGTTCCAGCACCGGGCAAGAGAAGACCACTTTATCGAATGCAGGTACCATCTGGCCCTGACGGAATTCGCCTAAATCACCGCCACGTTTGCCTGACGGGCAGATAGAGTGTTTCTTTGCCAGCTTGCCGAAGTCGGCGCCGTTTTTAATCTGTTCCAGAAGATCCAGAGCCAGTTTCTCTTCTTTCACCAGGATATGCACTGCTGCTGCTGTTTTTGCCATGATTGTGCCTCGAAGGGGTTTAAGTCATCGGAGCGCAATATACCATGCGTTAACGGCGATAGAGCACCTTAATGATATGGTAGCCAAACCTGGTTTTCACCGGGCCAAAGGGCTTAAGAAGCGGGCAGCTAAAGACCGCCTGATCGAACGGGCCGACCATCGCCCCCTGCTTAAACTCGCCTAAATCACCGCCGTTACGCCCTGAAGGACATTTCGAATAGCGTTTCGCCAGATGATCAAAGCTAATGCCACGCTCCAGTTTGGCGAGGATCTCCTGCGCCAGCTTCTCTTCTTTCACCAGAATGTGCAGGGCTGCTGCAGTCTTTACCATGGTACTGTTCTCGGGGTTACACGCGTGACCTTCACTTTATCATTAGCCGGTAAATCTGCGCCCCGCTTTCTGCTACAATCCACACCCCGTTCGAAGATTGAGCACTATTCCCATGCGTTTAAACCCTGGACAACAACAAGCGGTCGAATTCGTTACTGGACCATGCCTGGTGCTGGCAGGGGCAGGATCCGGCAAAACCCGCGTAATTACCAATAAAATCGCCCACCTTATTCGTGGCTGTGGCTATCAGGCCCGCCATATCGCGGCAGTGACCTTTACGAACAAGGCAGCGCGCGAGATGAAAGAGCGTGTCGGCCAGACACTGGGGCGCAAAGAGGCGCGCGGCCTGATGATCTCGACCTTCCACACTTTGGGGCTGGATATCATCAAGCGCGAATACGCCGCGCTGGGGATGAAGTCGAACTTTTCACTTTTTGACGATACCGATCAGGTGGCGTTACTTAAAGAGTTAACCGAAGGGTTGATCGAAGACGACAAGTTGATCCTGCAACAACTGATCTCGACGATCTCCAACTGGAAAAACGATCTCATGACCCCTGCGCAAGCTGCGGCAAGCGCGAAAGGTGAGCGGGATCGGATCTTCGCGCACTGTTACAGCCTGTATGATGCGCATCTCAAGGCCTGCAATGTGCTCGACTTTGACGATCTCATTCTGTTGCCAACCCTGTTGCTTCAGCGCAACGAAGAGGTACGCGAGCGCTGGCAGAATAAAATCCGCTATCTGCTGGTGGATGAGTATCAGGATACCAACACCAGCCAGTACGAACTGGTGAAGTTGTTGGTAGGACAACGTGCGCGCTTTACCGTGGTGGGTGATGATGATCAGTCGATCTACTCCTGGCGCGGCGCACGTCCACAAAACCTGGTGCTACTGAGCAAAGACTTCCCGGCGCTGCAGGTGATCAAACTGGAGCAAAATTACCGTTCTTCCGGGCGTATCCTGAAAGCGGCAAATATCCTGATTGCTAACAACCCGCACGTCTTTGAGAAACGCCTTTTCTCCGAGTTGGGTTACGGTACCGAACTCAAGGTGCTTAGCGCCAATAATGAAGAGCATGAAGCTGAGCGCGTCACCGGTGAACTCATTGCGCATCACTTCGTTAATAAAACCGGCTATAAAGACTACGCGATCCTCTATCGCGGCAATCACCAGTCACGCGTCTTTGAAAAGATGCTGATGCAGAACCGCATCCCGTACAAAATCTCCGGGGGCACCTCTTTCTTCTCACGCCCTGAAATCAAAGATCTGCTGGCCTATCTGCGGGTACTCACCAACCCGGATGACGACAGCGCATTCCTGCGTATCGTTAATACGCCGAAGCGTGAAATTGGCCCCGCAACGTTGCAAAAGCTGGGCGAATGGGCGATGACCCGCAACAAAAGTCTGTTTACCGCCAGCTTTGATATGGGCCTGAGTCAGACCCTCACCGGACGGGGCTACGAATCGCTAACGCGCTTTACGCAGTGGTTAGGTGAAATTCAGCGTCTTGCTGAACGTGAGCCGGTGGTTGCCGTACGCGATCTGATTCGCGGCATCGACTACGAGTCCTGGCTATACGAAACCTCCGCGAGCCCAAAAGCGGCGGAAATGCGCATGAAAAACGTTAACCAGCTCTTCAGCTGGATGAGTGAAATGCTTGAAGGCTCAGAAATTGATGAACCCATGACCCTGACCCAGGTCGTCACCCGTTTCACCCTGCGCGATATGATGGAGCGTGGCGAGAGCGAGGAAGAGGCCGATCAGGTACAGCTAATGACGTTGCATGCCTCGAAAGGGCTGGAATTCCCCTATGTCTATCTGGTGGGAATGGAAGAGGGGATACTGCCGCATCAGAGCAGCATTGACGAAGATAACGTCGATGAAGAGCGCCGGCTGGCCTATGTGGGCATTACGCGTGCGCAGAAGGAGCTGGTCTTTACGCTTTGTAAAGAGCGCCGCCAGTACGGTGAATTGGTGCGTCCAGAGCCGAGTCGCTTTCTGATGGAATTGCCCCAGGATGATCTGATTTGGGAGCAGGAGCGTAAGGTCATTACGGCGGAAGAGAGAATGCACAAAGGTCAGGCAAACGTGGCAAACATACGTGCCATGCTGGCGAAAGCGAAAGATAAGTAACATGTTCCTCTCTTGCGGGAGAGGCGGCGTTTTACTGAATATGCAGGGGCCAGTGAACGTAGCTCTGCCACTGGCACTCTTGCTCAATCATCTCTGCGCCCAGTGGATGCTGCATCAGCCAGCCTTCCGGTAACATCAGGGTGAGTGTTTCACCTTCAGCCAGCAGGCCAATCTCTGGCAACAAATCATCGCGACGACGGCTGGCAAAAATGATCGCCAGACGCAGTATGCGACACAAATGTTCTGCAACGCGCGGCGGTACCGCATTTTGCTGATGCAGAGAGGAGAGGTCGAGCGGGTTGGTCTGGTTCAATAACAGCGTGGCGAGCAATTTTTTTTGCGCGGGAGTAAAGCCAGGCAGATCCAGATTACGAACCAGCCAGGCGGCATGCAGCGGTGCCTGCTTATATTCAACGCTAAGCCCAATTTCATGTAGCTGAGCGGCGCTTTGCAGCAGAACATGGCTTAACGGGCCTAAATCCCAGCTTTTGCCGACCTGATCGGCGAAATAAAGCGCCAACTGTGCAACGCGTTCGCCCTGGCTGGTATCCACCAGGAAGCGGCGCTGTACATTGCGCAAGGTACGGCTGCGAATATCTTCATCTACTGCCAGGTGCAGCATGCCGTAAACCAACCCTTCACGCAGAGCGCCACCGGCCAGGGTCATGCACTGAATATCCAGCTCGGTGAAGATGGCGATCAGAATAGCCAGCCCGCTAGGGAAGACGAGGGCGCGCTCGAGGGTCAGCCCCTCTATCTCCAGCTCTTCAAGCCGACCACACTGGATGGCGCGCTGTTTCAACTGCTCCAGTTTGGCCAGGGTGATGCGCTCATCCATTCCCTGAGCCATCATGATCTCTTGCAACGCCTGAACGGTACCCGATGCGCCGACACAGACCTTCCAGCCGTGTTGTAGCAGCGTACCAACAACAGGGCGAACCACCTCGCGGGCGGCCAGCTCTGCCTGATCGAAGCTCTCTTTTGTCAGATTACGGTCGGTGAAAAAACGCTCGAGCCAGGTCACGCAGCCCATGGAAAGACTGTTGAGGGAGGTGGCTTGGGCGCCGTTGCCCGTTACCAGCTCAGTGCTGGCTCCGCCAATATCGACAACCAGACGACGCTCGTCGCCACCGGTGGTGTGTGCCACGCCCTGATAAATCAGACGTGCTTCCTCTTCACCGCTGATGACCTGCACCGGGCAGCCCAGTATCGTCTGCGCTTTCGCAATAAATTCACCCGCGTTAACCGCAAGGCGCAACGTGGCCGTCGCGACGACACGAATCTGCTGGTGGGGAATATCTTGTAGGCGTTCAGCAAAGAGACGCAGGCATTGCCAGCCGCGCTCCATGGCTTCAGGAGAGAGATGATTATCACTACTAAGGCCCGCCGCGAGACGGACCTTACGCTTAATACGTGTCAGCGTTTGTATGCTTCCCGCCACCTCACGCACTACCAGCATATGAAAACTATTCGAACCTAAATCAATAGCGGCATAGAGTGAGGTGGTGCTGAGCATAATGTTTAGCCTGAACGACGACGATTACGCGGTGCGCCTGAACGACGCGGGCCATTGCCGGAGCGTGGGCGAGTAAGACGCTTCGCTGGCGGCAGTTCGCTTAATAGCGCATCCGGATTGTACTTACTCTGCGGAATAGAGTGGCCTATATACGTTTCAATGGCTGGCAGGTTCAGGGCGTACTCTTCACAGGCAAGGCTGATGGAGTGGCCACTGGCACCGGCGCGACCGGTACGACCAATACGGTGCACGTAGTCTTCGCAGTCATCAGGCAGATCGTAGTTGAAGACGTGAGTCACGGCTGGAATATGCAGGCCGCGTGCCGCAACGTCAGTTGCCACCAGGATGTCCAGATCGCCACGAGTGAATTCATCAAGAATACGCAGGCGTTTTTTCTGCGCAACATCACCCGTCAGCAAGCCAACGCGGTGTCCGTCTGCAGCCAAGTGGCCCCAGATATCTTCACAGCGGTGTTTGGTATTAGCGAAGATAATGGCGCGATCTGGCCACTCTTCTTCGATCAGGGTTTGCAGCAGACGCATTTTCTCTTCGTTAGACGGATAGAAAAGCTCTTCTTTAATACGGTGACCTGTTTTCTGCTCTGGCTCGACTTCCACGTATTCGGCATTGTTCATCTGCTCGAATGCCAGCTCGCGTACGCGGTAAGAAAGGGTTGCGGAGAACAGCATGTTCAGACGCTGGTTTGCCGCAGGCATGCGACGGAACAACCAGCGAATATCTTTAATGAAGCCCAGATCGTACATGCGGTCTGCTTCATCCAGAACTACCACCTGAATGGCGCCGAGGTTGATGTGGTTCTGTTTGGCGTAGTCGATAAGACGGCCGGTAGTACCGATCAGGATATCTACGCCGCTTTCCAGCACTTTCAGCTGTTTATCGTAGCCATCACCGCCGTAGGCGAGGCCGAGCTTCAGGCCGGTAGCCTGTGCCAGCGGTTCCGCATCTGCGTGAATCTGTACCGCCAGTTCTCGCGTCGGAGCCATAATGAGCGCGCGCGGCTGGTTAACTTGACGGTCTGCAATTGCGGGATGAGAAAGTAAATAATGGAACGTTGACGTTAAAAACGCCATCGTTTTGCCGGTACCGGTTTGCGCCTGCCCCGCAACATCGCGACCGGCCAGCGTCAGCGGCAGGGCGAGAGCCTGAATAGGCGTGCAGTTATGAAACCCTTTAGTTTCAAGGGCTTCGATCACCTTTGGGTGCAGGGCGAAGTCGGAAAACTTCTGTTCTGTTAAATGTGTTTTGCTCATAGTGTGGTAGAATATCAGCTTACTATTGCTTTACGAAAGCGTATCCGGTGAAATAAAGTCAACCTTTAGTTGGTTAATGCGACATCAACACGTCGTTGGTGGAGACAAAACCAACGTACCAGGCTTATTCCTGTGGAGTTATATATGAGCGATAAAATTATTCACCTGACTGACGATAGTTTTGACACGGACGTGCTTAAAGCTGACGGGCTGATCCTCGTCGATTTCTGGGCAGAATGGTGTGGTCCTTGCAAAATGATCGCCCCGATTCTGGATGAGATCGCCGACGAATATCAGGGCAAACTGACCGTTGCGAAACTGAACATCGACCAGAACCCGGGCACCGCGCCGAAATATGGCATTCGTGGTATCCCAACCCTGCTGCTGTTCAAAAATGGCGAAGTGGCTGCTACTAAAGTGGGCGCCCTGTCCAAAGGTCAGCTGAAAGAGTTCCTGGACGCTAACCTGGCGTAAGGGTTCTCGGCGGCGCGTCCGGGGTTTCAAAATTGTTTGGATCTCTGGACGCCCGGCAATAGTCGTGCTAAGTTACCTATGACTTCGTTTTAAACATACCTTGTCGTTCTTGTTTTACCCGATACTTCCCGTTGTTGACATAAACAGTGCGAGAAGTGGATAGATTCCGGGCTTGTCACTCAATCCGTCTTGTCGTTTCAGTTCTGTGCTTTTTCCTGTAAGCAGACAGCGAACAGACATGAGTTGATGGCCGCTAACAGGCATGGATGACCCTGCCATACCATTCACAATATTAAGTTCGAGTATTACCCCGAGTTTAAGAACCCACACCATTATGAATCTTACCGAATTAAAGAATACGCCGGTTTCTGAGCTGATCACTCTCGGCGAAAATATGGGGCTGGAAAACCAGGCTCGTATGCGCAAGCAGGACATTATTTTTGCCATCCTGAAGCAGCACGCAAAGAGTGGCGAAGATATCTTTGGCGACGGTGTGCTGGAGATATTGCAGGACGGATTTGGTTTCCTCCGCTCTGCAGACAGCTCCTACCTCGCCGGTCCTGATGACATCTACGTTTCCCCCAGCCAAATCCGCCGTTTCAACCTCCGCACAGGTGATACCATTTCAGGTAAGATTCGTCCTCCTAAAGAGGGTGAACGCTACTTCGCGCTGCTGAAAGTTAACGAAGTTAACTACGATAAGCCTGAAAACTCGCGTAATAAGATCCTGTTCGAAAACTTAACGCCGCTGCATGCGAACTCTCGTCTGCGCATGGAGCGTGGTAACGGGTCTACCGAAGACTTAACCGCTCGCGTGCTGGATCTCGCTTCGCCGATCGGCCGTGGACAGCGTGGTCTGATTGTTGCGCCGCCGAAAGCGGGTAAAACCATGCTGCTGCAGAACATTGCGCAGAGCATCGCCTACAACCACCCAGACTGTGTGCTGATGGTGCTGCTGATTGACGAACGTCCGGAAGAAGTGACCG
>ERZ773187.1941-NODE-1941-length-14333-cov-5.522202_pt1 | contig 14333 bp, 9 predicted proteins | sample MGYA00511242_ERZ773187 | MGnify/ENA primary metagenome ERZ773187 (study PRJEB29015, sample SAMEA2737744) | human gut metagenome | biome: human gut; feature: human-associated habitat; material: faeces | place: China | collected 2012 ... | reverse complement strand
CTCATACCAGAAAAGAAGGATATATAGAAGGAAACGGATACCAGGTGACCTGGACGTTCGGACATCTTTGCACCCTGAAGGAGCCGCATGAATATACTCCTAATTGGAAGTCGTGGAGCTTAGGTAGCTTACCGATGATCCCTCCGCGTTTCGGTATCAAACTGATTGGGCATGATCCGGGCATTGAGAAACAATTTCATATCATAGAGCAATTGATGCAAAATGCAGATGAGATTATCAACTGCGGTGATGCCGGACAGGAAGGAGAATTGATTCAGCGTTGGGTGATGCAGAAAGCAGGCGCCCGTTGTCCGGTGAAGCGTTTGTGGATTTCGTCTTTGACGGAAGAAGCTATTCGTGACGGATTTGCAAAGCTAAAGGATCAGGCAGATTTTCAGTCACTGTATGAAGCGGGACTTTCGCGGGCTATCGGAGACTGGTTGCTTGGTATGAATGCCACTCGTCTTTATACAATAAAATACGGTCAGAATAAACAGGTACTTTCTATCGGTCGGGTGCAAACACCTACCTTAGCGTTGATTGTTAACCGACAGTTGGAGATAGCCAACTTCCAGCCTAAGCAATATTGGGAATTGAAAACGAACTACCGGGATACAACCTTTTCGGCTTTAATCCGCAAAAGTGATGAAGAAATCGCTGCGGAAGAAGAGAAAAACGGTGGGAAAAAGAAAATAATAGAGAATCCCGGTATTGATCCTATCGCTAACAGGGAAGAGGGCGAGGCGCTGGTAGAACGTATCAAAGACCTTCCGTTCGTAGTCACCAGTGTTAGTAAGAAAGACGGACGGGAGTTTGCTCCGCGTCTGTTCGACCTGACTTCGCTTCAGGTGGAATGTAACAAGAAATTCGCTTATTCTGCTGATGAGACATTAAAACTTATCCAGTCCCTTTACGAAAAGAAAGTAGCCACCTATCCGCGTGTCGATACAACTTTCCTGAGTGACGATATTTATCCGAAGTGCCCTGGTATTCTGAAAGGACTCCGTGATTATGAAGTACTGACAGCTCCGTTGAACGGTTCCACATTGCCGAAATCGAAGAAAGTATTTGATAATTCAAAGGTAACAGATCACCATGCCATTATCCCTACCGGAGTGTACGCTCAAAACCTGACGGATATGGAGCGTCGTGTCTACGATCTGATTGCCCGTCGTTTTATTGCCGTGTTCTATCCGGATTGTAAGATTTCTACTACTACTGTGATGGGAGAGGTGGATAAAATAGAATTCAAAGTAAGTGGAAAACAGATTCTCGAACCCGGATGGCGTGTTGTCTTTGCAAAAGATGTAAAAGAAACGACCGAAGAAAAAGAGGAAGAAGACGAAAATGTACTTCCTGCTTTTGTGAAAGGGGAAAGCGGTCCTCATGTTCCCGATTTAAATGAAAAATGGACGCAGCCGCCCAGACCTTACACGGAGGCAACTCTGCTTCGTGCAATGGAAACTGCCGGAAAGTTGGTTGATAACGACGAACTCCGCGACGCATTAAAAGAAAACGGTATCGGCCGTCCGTCTACCCGTGCCGCTATCATCGAAACGTTGTTCAAACGGAATTACATCCGTAAGGAAAGGAAGAATCTGATTGCTACCCCGACAGGAGTGGAACTGGTGCAGCTTATTCATGAAGAGCTTTTAAAATCTGCCGAACTGACGGGTATCTGGGAAAAGAAACTCCGCGAAATAGAGAAGAAAACGTATGATGCACGCCAGTTTCTTGAAGAACTGAAGCAGATGGTTTCGGAAATCGTAATGAGTGTGTTGTCGGATAATACTAACCGCCGTATTACCATTCAGGATGCGGCAGCCGCCCAAGCCGGAGAAAAAGTGAAGAAAGAACCGAAGAAGCGTGAACGGAAACCGGGTGCTCCGAAAGAAAAGAAGCCGAAGGCTACGCCTGCGGCTACTTCTAATGCTGATTCTCTTGTCGGACAACCTTGTCCGCTTTGCGGCAAAGGAACAATCATAAAAGGCAAGACTGCTTACGGATGTTCGGAGTGGAAAAACGGATGTACTTACCGGAAGGCATTATGAAACTCAATCACCGCTTCTATTCCCTTACGGAAAATATCCAGTGAGAAATTTTCATTCGGCGAATGGATGGCGTCCGATTCGAGTCCGAATCCCATTAATACGGTCTTGACTCCTAATACTTGTTCGAAAGTGGATATGATAGGAATACTGCCGCCGCGGCGTACAGCCAACGGTTTTTTCCCGAAAGCAATCTCAAAGCCTTTCTCCGCCGCTTGATAGGCGGGAAGGGAGATGGGGCAGACATAACCCTGTCCTCCATGCATCGGAGTGACTTTCACCTGTACCGTGTCAGGAGCAATACTAAGAATATAATCCGCAAACATTTGAGAAATCTTATGGTGGTCCTGATGTGGAACCAACCGGCAGGAGACTTTGGCGTAAGCTTTTGAGGGAAGCACGGTTTTGGAACCTTCTCCTGTATACCCGCCCCATATACCGCATACGTCAAAAGACGGCCGGCAACTGTTACGTTCCAATGTACTGTATCCTTTTTCTCCGAATACTTCCTTCACACCGATCGCTTCTTTGTATTTCTTTTCATCAAAAGGAATACGGGCAATCATCTCCCGTTCGGCTTGTGGAACTTCTTCTACATCGTCATAGAATCCGGGAATGGTGATTCTTCCATCCGCATCGGTTATTTTACTGATAATCTTGCATAACACATTAATCGGATTGGCTACCGCACCTCCGAAATGTCCGGAATGTAAATCACGGTTTGGTCCCGTAACTTCTATTTCCCAATAAGCCAGGCCACGCAGACCTGTGGTTAACGAAGGGAGTTCCGCTCCTAGCATGCTAGTGTCCGAAACAAGAATCACATCGGATTTCAACAACTCTTTGTGCTCTTCGCAAAAAGCCTCCAAACTGGGAGAACCGATTTCCTCTTCTCCTTCAAAGATAAACTTCACGTTATTTTTCAGCAGTCCGTTCTTGAGGAGATATTGGAGGGCTTTCACCTGAATAAATGATTGTCCTTTGTCATCATCCGCACCACGTGCCCAAATGTGACCGTCACGTATTTCCGGCTCGAACGGTTGGCTTTTCCAAAGCTCCAACGGCTCGGCAGGCATCACGTCATAATGGGCGTAGACTAAAATAGTTTTTGCGCTCGGGTCTACTATCTTTTGGGCAAAGACAATCGGATTGCCTTTGGAGGGCATTACCAATGCTTCGTCCACTCCGGCTTCCAATAATAGCTGTGCCCAGCGTTCGGCGCACGCCAGCATATCATCATGGTGTTCGGGCAGTGCACTGATACTTGGAATGCGGATGAGACTGAACAAATCCTCCATCATTCGGGACTCGTTCTCTGCTATATATTTCTGAATTTCGTTCATAAATTGAATTAAACATTAAAGCTGCGTGGTTTTATCCAGCAGGTAATAGTCAAGTATAGTCATCGCAGCCATTGCCTCTACAATGGGAACGGCGCGTGGCAGTACACAGGCGTCATGACGGCCGCGAGCTTTCAGCGTGGTGTCCACTCCGTCGATGTTAACAGTCTCCTGCTCCATCAACAGCGTAGCGATCGGTTTGAATACCACACGGAAATAAATGTCCTGTCCGTTACTCAATCCTCCCTGAATACCTCCTGAATGGTTGGTATGCGTTTCAATCCGTCCGTTGTTGTTATAGAAAACGTCATTCTGTTCCGATCCCTTCATCTTCAGTCCCTTGAATCCTTCACCGTACTCAAATGCTTTGGCGGCGTTGATACTTAACATCGCATTTCCCAAAGCCGCATGGAGCTTACCGAAAACGGGTTGTCCCAAACCGATGGGGCAGCCTTTGATGACACAAGTCAGCGTACCGCCGATAGTATCGCCTTCTCCTTTTACCTTATATATAAGGTCTGCCATTTCTTTTGCCTTTTCCGGGTCCGGGCAGCGTACATCATTTGTCTCGATCAAGTCGAGATCGTAGTCCGAGTAAGTGCCTTCCAGTTTGATAGCTCCTACCTGTGAGGTGTAAGCAGTGATACTGATACCTAACTGGCGGAGTGCCAGCTTGGCCAAAGCACCGGCTACGACGCGTGATACCGTTTCGCGTGCAGACGAACGTCCGCCGCCACGATGATCGCGGATACCATACTTCACTGTGTAAGTATAGTCGGCGTGTGAAGGGCGATATACATTTTTCAGATTGTTGTAGTCATTAGAATGTTGGTTTTCGTTCCAAACGATAAAACCGATGGGGCAACCGGTTGACTTACCTTCAAAAATACCGGAAAGAAACTCTACTTTATCAGCTTCTTTGCGTGCGGTGGTAAGGATGGATTGTCCCGGACGGCGCCGGTTCAGTTCCTGTTGTACGAATTCTTCGTCGATAGTGATTCCGGCGGGAAATCCGTCAATTACTCCTCCAATTCCTTTTCCATGAGACTCACCAAAACTTGTGAGCCGAAAGATGTTGCCAAATGAATTAAACATAGTCGTGGCTTTTTAAAATTACTGTATGCAAATATAACAAAGTTTTCGATAAGATTGTTGTGAACTCAAAATATCTTCAAAAAAGGTGGCATATTGAACCTTTTTTCTTCTTTTCAGTTGATAAATGATGATTAATAATAACTAAACCAATGACTGTATGAAAAAGAATCCATGAACGGGAAGATAATGACGTTCGGGGATATTGTAATAGACAAGTGCACCGTAAAGAAGGGAGAGGGGATTTCGACCTTTACAGGACAACAGCAACTTACATTTGCTGGAGAGGCGGCTGCCTTGGGAGCTTGCGATGTAACTGTGGTGAGTTATATTTTAGAATGCATACCCGAAGCCGATATTCAGATATATAGGGTACATCGAGAAAGTGATCGTATGGAAGTCATTCTTGAAGATATTGTTGAGTCCCCAGGTAAGGTCGGCGTATATGTTGAGATGTTTGAACGCTCTCCATCCGGCTCCTGCCTGAAGTCCCCACTGAAAACGTCTCAGATCGTCGGAGAAGTCATAAGTTGCAATTTTATCATCGGTAAATTCTACTTTAGGTCCTGTTGGATCGTCCTCACGCAGATATCCTTCGTATACGTGTCCTGAAAATTCCCTTGAAAGTATATAGGAAAAATAAGGGCCTGCTTTCACATTCCAACGGCTACTCAACTTATAAGTAGCCATCAATGGGATGGTTAATCCGGCGGTATGTACTTTGGTCTTTACCCCTCCTGTCCATACTCCGCTGATCCTTTCACCTCCTTGTCCCAGAATTTCCATACTGTAATTCTTTACGGTAGCTTCGGTGGTCATAGCCTTGTTTTCAAGCCGTAGCCCTACGATGACACCCAGTTTGTTCTGAACCGCTACCCATTTGGTCACTTCACCCCCGATTGTAATGGCGAGAGTCGGATTGTAACCGTCAATAGACCGGATTTCCGCCGGTAAGGGAAGCGGAGCTGTGCCGCCGATACTGATTCCTGCTTTCACTTCGTATTCCAATCCGCGAAGGGCGGAACGGATAAGCGTTTCATTTCTATCCACTTGTGCATAACCGGGCAGGGCAACACTTAAACAAATAAGCAGACCGAATGTATAAAGGTATTTTTTCATCGCTGTAATTATTATAAAATCATTTAGGTTTTAGTTTTCTGTATGATAGACCAGTTCGACTTCATCAATCAGCAAGGTACTTCCGATGGCTCCATTGAAATAAGCGCCTTCCAGACTGGAGGTAAAGACGATTGCTACGTTGTATTTTCCATCCCTTAGCTTTTCTTTGTCGATGAACTTGCCGGGGCGGGTAATAAACGGAAGTTTGAAATAAGTCCATTCATCTGTTTCTTTGGCATTGTCGATGCGTGCTATTGAAACCAGATTCGGACTGGTGAACGCATTACTTCCGTCAAGAGTAGGAACAGACTCGCTCGTTTCGTACATGATGGCGTATATATCGCAAATGTCACGTTTTCCGTCAACGGGTTTTCCTTCGTCGGTGAACTTGTCTCCCGCCTTGTATTTATAATAACCGGCCAGATAGGTCGGCACATAACGGAAAGGCAGACCGAATTTGGTAGCTTGCAGCGGATAGCTCATGGCATTGTTCACATCAAAAGAGCCGATAAATAAGTTTCCTGCGGCAATGGGCATACCCATTAACTGCCCGAAGAAACCGGTACTTCGCGTTACTAATGAAAGACATTTTCCTTCTTTACCATCCGCTATTTGGAAAGTGGGGTAGTCATCGGCTGTTTTAGGAACACCGGTCATGGCATAACCCGCATTTCCACTGGCCCATTCCATAATCACTTTGTCTTCTTGCCGTTCTACGAATATATAGTATTTTTTCCCACCGAGAGTGTCCTCGAAGTTGTAGTTGGTTGCAAGTTCCGTATCAATAACCGAAACTGTATATGTTTTTTTCCATACTCCGTCGGCTGCTGTGACAGTGTATTTTTGCGGTAGATTAAAATCGTGTACCGTTCCGCTCAAAGGGCTGATAGTAGCTCCCGGAGTCAGGGTGAATTCCGGTGCAAGGGCCGAAACGTCTGTTTCCGGTCCCACAAAAAGAGTTACCGAATTATTATTAATGATAGGACTTGTAGTCATTACTGCTTTCGGCAGTGTGCAACTAAGTATATCTGCTTCTGCGTTAAGAGCTTCGTCACGGATGCAAGAAGAGATGATAATACTTACCAGGAAATATAAAATCACGTGTTTTGCTTTCATTTTTCTCTTTTTTCTTACTGTTAAAGTTTAGTTCTCAGAAGCGTTTATAACAAAATGAAATTTTATTTGTTCAGTAAGAGATGTATGATAAAAAAGATTTTCTTACTTTTGTGTGTACTTAAAACTTATGAGTTTATGACTGAGTCAGAAAGAAGGCAAATTATAGAACTGATTAAGAGAGAGGTAATTCCGGCTATCGGATGTACAGAACCTATTGCTGTGGCGCTTTGTGTAGCGAAAGCTGCCGAAACATTGGGGATGCGTCCGGAGAAGATAGAAGTACTGCTCAGTGCCAACATTTTAAAAAATGCGATGGGGGTAGGAATACCGGGTACAGGAATGGTAGGACTTCCCATTGCCGTTGCTTTAGGAGCATTGATAGGCAAATCAGAGTACCAGCTGGAAGTATTGAAAGACTGTACACCGGAAGCTGTAGAGTGCGGAAAGCAGTTTATTGCGGAAAGACGGATTTGTATTTCCTTGAAAGATAATATCACGGAAAAGCTCTATATCGAAGTGATTTGCAGGTCCGGAGATAGAACGGCGAAAGCTGTAATTGCCGGTGGTCATACCACCTTTATATATATAGCCGATGGAGGCAACGTATTACTAGACAGGCAGCATACAACCGATGAAGAAGAGGAAGCGACCGCTCCCGAACTGAACCTGCGTAAGGTTTATGATTTTGCCTTGACAGCTCCTTTGGATGAAATTCGTTTTATTCTTGATACGGCACGTTTGAACAAGGCTGCTGCCGAACAAGCCTTTAAAGGCAGTTACGGACACTCTTTGGGAAGAATGCTTCGGGGAAGTTATGAACACAAAGTGATGGGTGACAGCGTATTCTCTCACATCCTCTCTTATACTTCTGCCGCTTGTGACGCTCGAATGGCAGGAGCTATGATTCCGGTCATGAGTAATTCCGGCAGTGGTAATCAAGGAATATCGGCCACGCTTCCTGTGGTGGTCTTTGCTGAAGAGAATAATAAGAATGAAGAAGAACTGATCCGTGCCTTGATGTTGAGTCATCTTACGGTTATTTATATCAAACAAAGTTTGGGACGTCTTTCCGCTCTCTGCGGTTGTGTGGTAGCTGCCACAGGTTCTAGTTGCGGAATCACTTGGCTGATGGGAGGAAACTATGACCAGGTTGCCTTTGCCGTTCAAAACATGATTGCCAACCTGACGGGCATGATTTGTGACGGTGCAAAACCGAGTTGTGCCCTAAAAGTGACTACCGGAGTCTCAACAGCTGTACTGTCTGCTATGATGGCAATGGAAGACCGTTGTGTAACTTCTGTGGAAGGTATTATTGATGAAGATGTAGATCAAAGTATCCGTAATCTGACAAGAATCGGCTCACAAGCTATGAACGAAACGGATAAAATGGTACTCGATATCATGACGCACAAAGGATGCTAGAAAATGAGGAGTTAGAAAATGAAAAATGAGGAATGAAGAATTAGCTGCGCAATGGTTGATAGCAATTCTTCACTCCTCATTTTTAACTCTTCATTAACTTAGTGGCAACAGCCGCCACCGCATTCGTGGTCATTGCAGCCACCATCACCGCAACTGTCGCATCCGCAACCGCAGCCTTCGCCACTCATCATTTTCACCAGTTCCTGAATTTCTTCGTTAGTAGCAGGACGGCTTTCAATCACTTCGCCTTCAAAGATGAGATCGGCGCCTGCCAACGGATGGTTGAGGTCAACGACTACTACATCCGGTTTGATTTCTACTACGCTGGCATTTACGCGTTGACCGTCACCGGTCATCAAAGGTACGATATTACCCTCTTTGATATGGTCGCTGTCGAACTTGCCGTCAACCTCAAAGATATTTTTCGGGAGATCAATCACGTGTTGCTCGTCATATTGACCGTATGCCTTGTCTGCCGGAATGGTGAAGTCAAATTTGTCACCTTTAGAAAGAGAAGTTATCTGGTTCTCGAAGTCCTCGAGTGTTGTTCCTAATCCTGAAATGAACTGAAAGGGATGTTCTGCTTTTGCTTCTTCGAACAATTCCTTTTCACCATCTTCCATTGTATATAATTTGTATGCAACGGTAATGTACTTGTTTTCTACTGTTTCCATCTAATTCTTTTTATTTCTAAATTAATAAATCCCGCAAATGCGGGCTGACAAAGATACGAATTATTTATTTCTGCCGTGATATAGGGAAGGTATATTTCAAAATATTAAATGCTTTTGTTAGAAAGGGACAATAGGAATCCACTTCTATAATAGTTGTAAATTTAACCTCTAAGTGATAAAATAGAGAAATAACACCTCTCTTTTCTTACAATTATTCGTTTTTATGTGATTTTTTTCTTCGATTTGTTTGGATATAATAAAAAAGCCCTTACCTTTGCAGCACAAAAATAAAGAAAAGAAGATATGAATAACTTACACACATCTATTAACCTAGCAGTCTTGCATATTATTCGCGTCGTGGTGGTCCCATCAAGAGCGTGAGAAAGGTTTTGTGCTGTATGTATTCGTACCATAAAGATAAAATTTAGAGCCTTTCTCACTGGTGTGAGAGAGGCTTTTTAATTAAAAGATAGATTGAAATGAAAAAGCAATTACGCAGTTCGTTTAGTACACAAGGCCGTCGGATGGCGGGAGCCCGTGCGTTGTGGGTAGCCAACGGCATGAAGAAGAATCAGATGGGTAAGCCTATCATCGCTATAGTCAATTCATTCACACAGTTTGTGCCGGGACACGTGCACTTGCATGAGATCGGTCAGTTGGTGAAAGCGGAGATCGAAAAGCTGGGGTGCTTCGCTGCGGAATTCAATACAATCGCTATCGACGACGGTATAGCTATGGGGCATGATGGAATGCTTTACTCGCTTCCTTCCCGTGATATCATCGCAGACAGTGTGGAATATATGGTGAATGCTCATAAGGCAGACGCGATGGTATGTATCAGTAATTGTGACAAGATCACTCCGGGGATGTTGATGGCGGCGATGCGTCTGAATATACCTGCTGTATTTGTGTCGGGTGGTCCTATGGAGGCGGGTGAATGGAACGGTCAGCATTTGGATTTGATCGACGCGATGATTAAGTCGGCCGACCAAAGTGTGAGTGACGAGGAAGTTGCCAATATCGAGCAGAACGCTTGTCCTACCTGCGGATGTTGTTCCGGTATGTTTACAGCAAATTCTATGAACTGCTTGAACGAAGCCATCGGCTTGGCTCTTCCTGGAAACGGGACCATTGTAGCCACGCATGAAAACCGTACGCAGCTTTTCAAAGATGCTGCTAAGTTGATTGTGGATAATGCGATGAAATATTATGAAGAGGGGGACGAGAGCGTGCTTCCGCGTAGCATTGCCACCCGCCAAGCTTTTCTGAATGCCATGACTTTGGATATTGCGATGGGTGGTTCTACCAATACGGTTCTTCACCTGTTGGCTGTTGCCCATGAAGCGGGAGTCGACTTCAAGATGGACGACATTGATATGCTTTCCCGCAAGGCTCCGTGCCTTTGCAAAGTAGCTCCGAACACACAGAAGTACCACATTCAGGATGTGAACCGTGCCGGTGGAATTATTGCAATCATGGACGAACTGTCCAAAGCTGGTCTGGTGGACACGTCTGTTCGCCGGGTAGACGGAATGACGTTGGCAGAGGCTATTGATAAGTATTCCATTACAAGTCCGAACGTAAGTGAAGAGGCTATCAAAAAATATTCGAGCGCAGCCGGAAATAGATTTAACCTCGTACTCGGCTCGCAAGGTATGTATTATAAGGAACTGGATAAAGACCGTGCAACCGGATGTATCCGTGATTTGGAACACGCTTACAGCAAAGACGGCGGCCTGGCCGTATTGAAAGGTAACATTGCTCAAGACGGTTGTGTGGTAAAAACGGCAGGGGTAGACGAAAGTATCTGGAAGTTTACCGGACCTGCTAAAGTGTTTGATTCGCAAGAAGCAGCCTGCGAAGGTATTCTGGGAGGTCGAGTCGTCAGTGGCGACGTTGTCGTCATCACGCACGAAGGTCCGAAGGGTGGTCCCGGTATGCAGGAAATGCTTTACCCGACTTCTTATATCAAATCCCGTCACCTCGGCAAAGAATGTGCCTTGATTACCGACGGACGTTTCAGTGGTGGAACTTCCGGATTGAGTATCGGACACGTTTCTCCCGAAGCCGCTGCCGGAGGTAATATAGGAAAAATAGTAGATGGAGATATCATCGAAATCGACATTCCCGCCCGAACGATTAACGTGCGACTAACAGATGAAGAACTGGCTGCCCGCCCGATGACTCCCGTCACCCGTGACCGTTACGTGCCGAAGAGCCTGAAAGCATACGCCAGCATGGTAAGCTCTGCCGATAAGGGAGCAGTGAGATTAATAGACTGATCCACTTCATTATCCATTATGAATCATCCATTATCCATTAAAGAACTATGAGTAAGGACTTAATAACAGGCGCAGAGGCAATGATGCGCTCTCTGGAACATCAGGGAGTGACTACCATTTTCGGTTATCCCGGCGGTTCCATCATGCCTACGTTCGATGCCCTGTACGACCATCAAAATACATTGAACCATATCTTGGTTCGCCATGAACAGGGAGCTGCCCATGCGGCACAAGGCTACGCCCGTGTATCGGGTAAAGTCGGTGTTTGCTTGGTGACAAGCGGCCCCGGAGCAACCAATACGATCACAGGTATTGCAGATGAGATGATAGACAGTACGCCTATCGTTGTCATTGCAGGACAGGTGGGAACAGGCTTTCTTGGAACAGACGCTTTTCAGGAAGTCGATCTCGTAGGTATCACTCAGCCAATCGCTAAATGGAGCTATCAGATTCGCCGTGCCGAAGACGTAGCCTGGGCGATAGCACGTGCTTTCTACATTGCCAGTAGTGGTCGTCCCGGTCCGGTGGTACTCGACTTTGCCAAGAATGCGCAGGTTGAAAAAACGAAATACGAGCCGACAAAGCAGGAGTTTATCCGCAGCTATGTTCCGGTTCCCGATACAGACGAAGAATCAGTAAAGGCTGCCGCCGAACTGATCAATAACGCCGAACGCCCGCTTGTCTTGGTAGGACAGGGAGTGGAACTGGGAAGCGCTCAGGAAGAACTGCGTATCTTTATCGAAAAGGCGGATATGCCCGCAGGTTGTACCTTGCTCGGACTTTCCGCATTGCCTACCGACCATCCGTTGAATAAAGGAATGCTGGGTATGCACGGAAATCTGGGACCGAATATCAATACTAACAAATGTGATGTACTGATTGCTGTCGGTATGCGTTTCGACGACCGTGTGACCGGTAATCTGGCTACTTACGCCAAACAAGCGAAAGTGATCCATTTTGACATTGATCCGGCGGAAGTAAATAAGAATGTAAAGGTAGACATTGCCGTTTTGGGCGACTGCAAAAAGACGCTGGCTGCTGTGACCGGACTGCTGAAAAAGAACCGGCACACCGAGTGGGTCGATAGTTTCAAGGAATATGAAGCGGTAGAGGAAGAAAAAGTCATTCGTCCCGAACTTCATCCTGCAACGGATTCACTGAGTATGGGCGAAGTGGTGCGTGCGGTAAGCGAAGCGACCCGTCACGAAGCCATATTGGTGACAGATGTAGGTCAGAATCAGATGATCTCTGCCCGCTACTTTAAATATACCAGGGAACGTAGTATCGTTACTTCGGGTGGACTCGGCACGATGGGTTTTGGCCTTCCGGCAGCTATCGGAGCTACTTTCGGCCGTCCCGACCGCACGGTATGTGTATTTATGGGTGACGGCGGACTGCAAATGAACATTCAGGAGCTGGGTACGATCATGGAACAGAAAGCTCCGGTGAAGATTATCTGCCTGAACAACAATTATCTCGGCAACGTGCGCCAATGGCAGGCTATGTTCTTCAATCGCCGTTATTCATTTACTCCGATGTTGAATCCGGATTACATGAAAATCGCTTCCGCCTACGATATTCCTTCCAAACGTGTCTTTTCACGGGAAGAATTGAAAGCGGCCATCGACGAAATGCTCTCGACAGACGGGGCGTTCCTGCTCGAAGCCTGTGTGGTAGAAGAAGGCAATGTCCTCCCGATGACCCCTCCGGGCGGTTCAGTCAATCAGATGTTGCTGGAATGTTAATCCTTAATTTAGAAAGTTATGAGTGATAAGACATTATATACGATTATAGTTCATTCTGAAAATATAGCCGGATTGCTGAATCAGGTGACCGCTGTATTTACCCGTCGGCAAATAAACATCGAGAGTTTGAACGTTTCTGCTTCTTCCATTAAAGGAGTACATAAATATACGATTACAGCGTGGACTGATAAGGACACTATCGAAAAGGTGGTGAAGCAGATCGAAAAGAAGATTGATGTGATTCAGGCGCACTATTTTACGGAAGACGAGATTTATTTCCATGAGATAGCCTTATATAAGGTATCTACTCCTGCTTTTCAGGAGACTCCGGAAGCATCTAAAGTGATCCGCAGATATAATGCCCGCATTGTAGAGGTGAATCCGGTATTCTCTATCGTCGAGAAGAACGGCATGAGTGAAGAGATTACTTCCCTTTACGAAGAACTTCGGGCTTTGAAATGTGTGCTGCAGTTTGTCCGTTCGGGCCGTGTGGCTATTACTACCAGCTGTTTCGAACGTGTGAATGAGTTCCTGGACGGACAGGAAGCGAAGTATAAGCAAAGTAAAAAGGAACAGGAGTAATGAGTGAAGAAAATAAAATAGGGACTTATCAGTTTGTGGCAGAGCCGTTTCACGTAGATTTTAACGGCCGTCTGACCATGGGCGTGCTGGGAAATCATCTGCTGAATTGCGCAGGTTTTCATGCCAGCGACCGTGGATTTGGTATTGCTACGCTGAACGAGGACAATTACACATGGGTGCTTTCCCGCCTGGCTATCGAGCTGGATGAGATGCCTTACCAGTACGAGAAGTTCTCGGTTCAGACATGGGTGGAGAATGTCTATCGTCTCTTTACCGACCGTAACTTTGCCGTCATTGACAAGGATGGAAAGAAGATCGGCTATGCCCGTTCCGTATGGGCGATGATCAATCTGAATACCCGTAAGCCTGCCGATCTGTTGGCATTGCATGGAGGAAGCATCGTCGATTATATATGCGATGAACCTTGCCCGATAGAAAAGCCTTCGCGTATCAAGGTGACAAGCAATCAGCCTGTTGCGACGCTGACGGCAAAATACAGTGATATCGATATTAACGGACACGTAAACAGTATTCGTTATATCGAGCACATACTTGACTTGTTTCCGATAGAACTGTATCAGACGAAACGTATCCGCCGGTTTGAAATGGCGTATGTGGCTGAAAGTTATTTCGGAGATGAACTCTCTTTCTTCTGTGATGAGGTGAGTGAAAACGAGTTTCATGTAGAGGTGAAGAAAAACGGCAGCGAGGTAGTATGCCGTTCCAAAGTGATATTTGAATAATATAGAGTATAAAATCAATTAATAACAGATGGCGCAAGTCATCAAAACAAAAAAACAAAAAAAAATGGCACAGTTGAATTTTGGCGGAACTGTAGAAAATGTAGTTATCCGTGATGAATTTCCATTGGAAAAAGCTCGTGAAGTATTGAAAAATGAAACAATCGCTGTAA
>ERZ773187.1934-NODE-1934-length-14356-cov-3.185581_pt1 | contig 14356 bp, 8 predicted proteins | sample MGYA00511242_ERZ773187 | MGnify/ENA primary metagenome ERZ773187 (study PRJEB29015, sample SAMEA2737744) | human gut metagenome | biome: human gut; feature: human-associated habitat; material: faeces | place: China | collected 2012 ... | reverse complement strand
TATGAATTTTGATGAAACCGGAACTCTCTTAACATATAGCTGTAAAGATAAATTTGATGTAGACATTGAAGAATTTGACAATATTTTGGATTACGAAACTGCAAAAAAGAAATACATTGAAAATGCCGGTTTTGGTAAAGTTTTTACTACTTCATACGACTTTGATACAAGAGATAATTATCTGTTCCCTTGCTTTACTACAACAAGTTACACTACATCTTACATAAGTGCCACTAACGGTGGAAAAATAGATACATATGACGATGTATACTATTCCAACAAAGCAAGTGACGTATATGTAGAAACAGCAGGAGCTTTATCTGACGCAGAAGAAAAGACTATAACCAATATAAAAAATTGCATATCTCCTAAAGAGGTTGTTGAAATAATTAAAAATAATTTTGGTTACGAATTTTCTTTAAATAATTTAAGCACCAGATATTTTAGTAAAAATGGTAAATATTATACTTCTATTTATGATAAAGTCAATATAACTAATTGTGCTACTGTTTCTTCCAAAGGACAGGTTGTAATGTTTCAAAATTATAACGAGGAAATAGATAAAAATAGTATTATTTCGAACAAAGAATTAGACAAAATAGCATTACAGTATGTTAATTCTTTAGGATATAATGACTATAAAATATTTGATATTTCATATAATGAAGATTATAGTTATTATATATTATATAAATATGTAGACGGTGTATTAAATTATAGTGATTTTTTAACTATTGTTGTTAATCCTGATGGTAGTGTCAATAAGTTTTATTTTTCTGATAGCACCCTTGAAGTGCCTAAGTTTGAAAGTGACTTATCTGTAGAAAATGCCTTTGATAAATGTGCCGATACCTTTGGTTTTACCTTAAAATACGTTTTAAATAAAAATGATAAGGCTGTTTTAGCTTATTCTTTTGATGATAATCCGTTTTTAAGCCCTGAAGGTAAGCCTATAACAAGTAATAATGAAGAATATGTACCAAAAATCTTCAATGGATATACTGATATTGATGATTGTCCACAGAAGGAATACATTGAAAAACTGGCTGATTTAGGACTAAGATTTAATTCTTCTGAATTTTCTCCTAATTCTACATTGACATTTAATGATATTAAAACTTTGGAAAGTAACTCAAATATAGTTGATTTTTATGAAATAAATTACTTTAAAAATATTTATACTGACGACCATAAGATGACTAAATACGATATTTCAAAGCTATTTTGTAGCATATTAGGTTTATCTTCTTTATGTCAGAACAGCAACAATTATAAGACAAGTTACAGTGATGTTTATGGCGAAAATTTACCTTATGTAGCACTTTGTGAAAGCCTTGGTATATTTAATAGTGGAACTGAATTTAATGGCAATTCTACTATTACGAGAGGAGAATTTGCCCAAATATTATATTCTTTTATAAAAGCAAATGCACAATTTACTAATCAAGGTTATATCAGTATTTTAAAATAGGGGAGGGGAAATTATGAAAAAATTTATTACGCTGTTATTAACTGGTACTATGTTATTGTCTATGCCTGTTTTAGCTAATGATGATGATAATTATACTGGTGCTATAAATCAAGTAAAAAGTTTATTTAATGTGCCGGAATACGAAAATTTTGATGTTACCAATGACGGTAGTTCAATGGTTTTAAACTGGGAAAATAAAAGTAATGGTGACTATGCTACTGCATATTTAAAAAACGGTGTTGTAACATTCTTTATTAACTCAGACGAAAAAACTAGTGAAAAAGGATTATCAGAAGCTCAGCTTACTAAAAAATCCAATGAATTTTTAAATAAAATTTTAGGCAATGACTATGAGAATTGGAAATTAAAATCCACACAGACATATTCTGAGTCTTCTACTGAATTTACCTATGTCAGATATATTGGAAATTATGCCGTAGATGAAGATTTGATTGATTTATCTATTTGTAATTCTGACGGCGAAGTAGTTAGATATGCAAGAAGTTTGGACAAAGCTCCTAATGTTACTATACCTAAAAAATTAATTTCTCCTGTTGATGCCAAAGATATATATTTAAAAAATTCCAATTTTGGTCCTTGGTACACTAAATATTCAGACAAGCCTATATTTACATATATTACTACAGGACTAGATAATGATACGGATATAGATTTTCTTTACCGTACAGAATTTCCTTGTGTAGATGCTGAAACCGGAGAATTGTTTTACGGAACTGGCTATATTGACTCTTTAAATAACTTATATTCAGATGCTGATTTGAATTCCAGTGCTATGGCTAAAGCTGAATCCAGCGAAGATTTTCAGCAAAATACCGATGAATTTATAACAACAGAAGATGCTGTCAATATTATTAATAAGAAATTAGGTCTAAATCTTAAGGCAAAGGATTTTGATTTTGTAAGTTCTATAGCCGAAAAAAACAGTAAAACAGCTTATTTTAGCGAAAAAGACGATATTTCATCTTTTTCTGTAAATGACAAAGGTGAAGTTAAAAGTTATGATTATTATCCTGATGATAATAATGACAATATTTCCATAGATATAAATGAAAAAGCCGATGAAATAATAAAGAAAAACGGTTTTAATATACCTGATTTTTATAAACTTAATTATTCAAAGAATGAAATCAGATACTACAAAAAAATAAACCGTATTCCTAGTACAGAGATGTATATTGATATTTCTTTTAATGCAAAAGGTGAAGTTAAAAGTTTTAACAATTCATCAGAAACTGTAACATACAGCAATGTAACTCCTACTATATCAACTGATGAAGCCTTTGATATTGCAAATTTAAAATGTAGTTTTATTCCTACATATGTTAAAGATTACAACAACCCTGATAATTTCCGTTTAGCTTATTGCTTTAATATTAAACCAATGATAGATTGCGAAGGTAATCTCCTTACAGGCAATGGTAATAAATATTACAGCAAAAATCAAATTTATGCTGATATTACAAACAAAGAGGATAGGGCTAATGTATTATTCCTTTATCAGGCTGGTTATACTTTTGAAGATTTAACTAAGTTTGAACCTGACAAAACCCTTACTTTAAAGGATTTAACTAAATACTTAAACGGAAGATATACTTTAGAGTCTATTAACAAGTGTTTAAATACTAAGTATACTGAAAAAGACGCAGATACTCCTTTAACTGTAAAACAGGTTATTATACTTCTTGAAAGCTACACATACACTAATAACCTGCCAATGTTAAGCTCTGCATTTAAAAATCAGGACAATGATGTATACACAAATATTGCATTAAATATAGGTGCAATTAAAAATGCTGAGGGTTTGGATAACAATGCCACAAGAATGGATTTAGCCAACTATGTTTACAAAATAATATACGGTCAAAATGAATAAAACACAAAAAGGATTGACTTTTTTAGAGTCAATCCTTTTTGTTATTCTTCAATTACTTTTTCCTGTTGTTCTTTCTTTTCTAATCTCTTATTTGCCCATTGACAGAAAAGGGCATAGCAAACTGATGAAAGAGGTATAAACAAGAGTATACCTACAATACCCATTATATTTCCACCTACAGTAAGGGCTACAAGCACCCAAATTGACGGCAAACCTACAGAACCACCTACAACATGAGGATAAATCAAATTACCCTCTATTTGCTGTATTACAAGGAATAATATAGCAAAATAAACTACAGTTATAGGACTAACCATAAGTATAAGAAGGGCAGAAATAACAAAGCCTAAAAATGCACCTATAAAAGGTATAAGAGCAGTAAAACCAATTAAAACACCTACTAAAAGGGCATAAGGCATTCTAAATATAGACATTGACACAACGAACAATGTACCAAGTATTACAGCCTCAAGGCACTGTCCTGTAATAAAGTTTGCAAATGTAGTGTAGCTAAGCTCAGACACCTTTATAATATAGTCATAGATTTTTTTATTAAATATAGCCTTTAAAGACTTTGAAATCTGTCTTGAAAGGGTTTCCTTTGCCAAAAGTATATAAATGGCAAAAACAAAGCCAATAGCCACATTTACAACAGAATTTACAATACCTCTGACAACTCCCACTGTAGAGCCTAAAAAATTGGTTGTAACATCACTTCTGAAGAAGTCTATTAACATATTAAACAGTTTATTTGCATCAAAGTTAGAATACTGATTTAATATTTCGTTAATTTGGTCATCATTTACATACTGATTTACAAATACCTTTAATTTAGGTATTGACCTTTGGGCAGTGTATACAACCTGTGCCAATGTGTCGCTTAATTTAGGCACTACAATAACAACAACCCCTGTAACAACAGCCAAAATAACTACTATTGCGAGAATAAGGCTTAAAGGACGCTTTGCCTTTCTTGTAAATTTATTATCCTTTACAAAAAGCTTTCTCTCAAAAAAGTTCATTGGAATATTAAGCATAAAAGCCAAACAACCACCAAGTATAAAAGGGCTTATCATTCCAAAGGCATATCGAAAGCAATTCCCTACAACATCAAGATTTTGAAAACATACCAAAACTCCTATTGTAAAAACAATAAGGAGCATTAGTATTTTTATATTTTTCTTAGTAAAATTCAATTATTTACCTTTTTTTATTCTTTGGCTCTACCTTTACCTTATTTCCGTCCTTATCCATAATGTAAAGATTATCCATAATATTCTTTTTCATACCTTTTTTAAATTCGGCAATATATTCTTTTCTGAGAACATCTCTTTCTTTTAATTCTTCATCAGTAAGTCCCTGTGTTTTATTTTTATGGGCAAGCTCATTTATTCTCTTTACAAGTTTGTCCATTTTGTTTTCAACTTTTTCAATTACTTCAACAGTTTCTTCAAGAACTTTTTCTTCTACTTCCTTAGCTTCGCTTTCTATTTTGGCAGTTTCTTCGCCAACCTTTTCAGCTATTTCTACAGCCTTTTTTTCTAATTCCTTTTCAAAAGCCATTTTGTACAATCTCCTTTCTTATAAAGCATTTACTCCCTTTCCAAAAGTAGGGAAGGGAGTAAATTATTACTTACTATATTATATACGCAACAATGTTAAAAAAGTTTAATTACTTAATTACTTTGTGACCACCCATATATGGAAGGAGAACTTCTGGAATAGTTACAGTACCGTCTGCATTCTGGAAGTTTTCAAGAATAGCAGCAGTTGTTCTACCAACAGCAAGACCACTACCATTTAATGTGTGAACGAACTGAGCCTTGTCCTTAATGTTGTCCTTGAACTTAATGTTAGCTCTTCTTGCCTGATAAGATTCGAAGTCAGAACAACTTGAAATTTCTACATATCTACCGTAGCTTGGCATCCAAACTTCAATATCGTAAGTCATAGCAGAACTGAAACCTAAGTCACCACTACAAAGTCTAACAACTCTGTATGGAAGACCTAACATTTTAAGAATATCTTCTGCATCGTTAGTAAGCTTTTCAAGTTCTTCGTAGCTGTTTTCTGGTCTAGTAAACTTAACAAGTTCTACCTTATTGAACTGGTGCTGTCTAATTAAACCTCTTGTATCCCTACCTGCTGAACCAGCTTCTGCTCTAAAGCAAGCAGTGTATGCACAATACTTAATAGGAAGTTTTGCACCTTCGAGAATGTCATCTCTGTGAAGATTTGTTACAGGTACTTCTGCTGTAGGTACAAGGAACATATCATTGTTAGCTACTCTGAAAGCATCTTCTTCAAACTTAGGAAGCTGACCAGTACCAGTCATAGATGCTCTGTTTACCATAAATGGTGGGAAAATTTCAGTATAGCCATGCTTTTCAACATGAGTATCGAGCATAAACTGTGTAATAGCTCTTTCAAGTCTAGCACCAAGACCCTTGTAAACTGTAAATCTAGTACCAGAAATTTTAGCTGCAACTTCTGCATCAAATAAATCTAAATCCTTACCAATATCCCAATGAGCCTTTGGTTCAAAATCAAACTTAGTAGGTTCGCCAACGCGTCTGATTTCTACATTTTCAGAATCATCAACACCGTCTGCTACAAGTGGGTTAGGTGTGTTAGGTACTGATAAAAGGAACTGTCTAATTTCTTCGTCAAGAGCCTTTAATTCTGGGTCTAAAGCCTTAATCTTTTCAGAAAGCTGTTTCATTTCTGCCATAAGAGGTGCAACATCTTTGCCTTCCTTTTTGAAAACAGGAATCTGCTTAGTTTCTGAATTCTGCTTTGCCTTTAATTCTTCAATTTCCTTAATTAAAGCTCTTCTTTTTTCATCAAGTTCTGTGAACTTTTCAAGATGATAATCCTTATGACGCTTTGCTAAAGCTGCCTTTACACCATCAAAATCTTCTCTAAATCTCTTTACATCTAACATTTCATTACCTCCAAAATTTTAAATAGCTGGCAAACAGGTACTATCAAAACAATAAAAAAACTCGTCCCCAAAAAGGGACGAGTTGAACACCCGTGTTGCCACCCAAATTGCATTATAAAAATGCCACTCTGTTTTGCTGTAAGGGGCTACCCCTCGATTCATCACCGAAAGCTGGAAAGGTGGAACACCATTTCACACTACTGTCTTTCACCCACCGACAGCTCTCTGAAAGTGCTACATAGCTTAGTCTTTCTCATACGCTTAACTTATGGTATATAGTATATCACAAAAACCAAGAATTTCAAGGCTTTTTTGAAAATTTTACAGAATAATTTTCATATTTTACAAAAAAGAAAACTGTTAAAAAAGACCTGACATTTTAAATAAATTTTTGTATAACCTCTGCTACTGCATTATGGTTATTGTCATTTTCCGTAACATAGTTTGCCACACTTTTTATTTCATCAACACCATTTTTTACTGCCACTCCCATACCTACATTTTCAATCATAGGAATGTCATTAAAGTTATCTCCAATGGCTATAGCCTCACTAGGGTCAATATTTATCTTTTCCAATAAATCTTTTACTCCTGTGCCTTTATCTATATTATAAGGATTAAATTCCAATATATCTTCTCCAGAGAAAAATACACCAACTTTTTCTGTAAGCCCACAGGAATTACAAGCCTGTTGTATTTGTGAAAGTTTTTCATTATCAGATATAGCTATGATTTTACTAAAATCCTGTGAAACCAATTCTCTTAAATCCTCTGTAACATAATAGGGGATAAAAGAATTTTTGGCATATCTTTTTATTCTATCCGTAGGCTTATCGCACCACAATTTTTCATTTTCATAGGCCAATACATTTACTGGATACTGTCTTAATATGTCCAAAACTTCACTACCATATTCGCCTTTTAGCAAATGATTTATCAGTTTCTTTTTAGATACATTTTCATATATTGTACTGCCGTTAAAGGCAACAGTATAGTTATTTTCCTTTACAAGTCCCAGTTGTTCATTTAAAACATCAAGGCTCATATTTGAACGACCACTACAGAGAACAAACTTTACGCCTTTGGAAAGAGCATAGGAAATTGCTTTTGCATTTTCTTCCGGTAGTGTTTTATCATCTTTTAAAAGTGTTCCGTCTAAGTCACAAAAAATAATTTTATACATAATTTCCTCCAATGTTTCACGTGAAACATTTACATATTTTTCTTCATTAAACCTACAATTCTGTCTAATTCATCTGGAGAATAGTATTCAATTTCAATTTTGCCTTTTTTCTTACCATTTTTAATAGTAACTTTAGTGCCAAAAATAGACTTTAAATCCTTTGCTATCTCTACACAAGCTCTGGCAAGCTCTGGGTTAGGAGCAATGGTCTTTTCTGTCTTTTTTTCTTCCTCTGGCTGAGGATTTTGTATTTCTTTTACTAATTCTTCAATTTGTCTTACAGAAAGACCTTCATCAATTATTCTTTCTGCCAATTCAAACTGCTGTTCTTTATCTAAAGGAATTAAAGCTCTACCATGACCATTTGATATTCTATTTTCCTTTATAAATGTCTGAACTCTTTCATCAAGGTTTAAAAGTCTAATAGCATTTGCTACAACTGTTCTACTTTTGCCTACTTTTTTAGCAATCTGTTCCTGACTAAGGCTATATTCCTCTGAAAGTCTTTTATATGTATAGGCTTCTTCCATAGGGTTTAAGTCTTCTCTCTGAACATTTTCAATAAGAGCAGCTTCAAGTATTTTTAATTCATCTAAATCCTTTTCAATAGCCGGAATTTTCTCTAAACCTGCAATTCTGGCAGCTCTCCATCTTCTTTCGCCAGCAATTATAATGTAGAAATCCCCATTCTTTTTAACAGTTATAGGCTGTAAAACGCCTACTTCCTTAATAGAATCAGCCAATTCCATAAGTGTAGCATCATCAAATTTATTTCTTGGCTGTTTTGGATTAGGTGTAATTTTATTTATGTCAACCTCTAACACTCCACCGCTATGTTTTTCCTCTATTTCATTAGAAGAAAAAAGGGAGCTCATACCTGAACCTAAACCTCCTCTTTTTTTCAAAGCCATTAATCTTCACTCCTTTCGATAATACCATCAGCAAGAAGTTCATAGGCTTCTGCACCCTTTGATTTAGGGTCATAAACATTAATAGGTTCGCCATAACTTGGAGCTTCACTAAGGCGTACATTTCTTGGAATAATGCACTTAAATAAATCTGCACCTAAGAACTTTGTAACTTCCTCTACAACCTGCATAGAAAGGTTAGTTCTGGCGTCAAACATAGTAAATACTACACCTTCAAGCTCAATTTTGCTATTAAGTCTATCCTTAACTAGGTTATAAGTATGTAAGAACTGGCTTAAACCTTCAAGAGCAAGGAACTCACATTGAAGTGGAATAAGCACACTATCAGCTGCTGTAAGAGCATTTAATGTAAGTATATTGAGAGATGGTGGGCAGTCAATAATTGTAAAATCATACTGCTCTCTCACGCTACCTTTTTCAAGTATATCTCTTAAAATATATTCTCTATTATCAAAATTTATAAGCTCAATTTCTGCTCCAGATAGCTGAATATCTGTAGGAACTACCTGTAATGTATCAAACATTGTGCTTTCTTTTGAGTCATTTATGTCTGCTTCGCCAATAAGTACAGTATAAAATGTGTTTTTTACATCTCTTTTATCTATACCAAGTCCTGTAGTGGCATTTCCCTGAGGGTCAGAATCTATAACTAATACTTTTTTGCCTTTTTCAGCTAAATATGCAGCAAGATTAATGGCTGTAGTAGTTTTACCAACTCCACCTTTTTGATTAGCAATGGCTATAACTTTACCCATTATTTGTCCTCCTGTGTCTATAATTCATTTATTTAGATAAGTATAACACAAATTTGTTTCACTAGAAACCTTAATATTATAAAGATTTTGACAAAATTATAGGTATATTTTTGTACATATTTATAATTTTTGATTTTTTAGTAATAAAAATGTTTCACGTGAAACATTTTTGTGCCTTTTTAGGGCTATTTTATGTTAAATATCTACTTTCTACTATATAAATTAAGTGCATTTTAAAAATTTGGGAGGAGGGAAACTTCCAGAATGAACAAAGGTTCGAACAATATAATATTTTTTTAAATTTTTGCTATTTTTATATAAAATTAGGCATATTTTTTATTTTTTATATCTTAAAAGCATTATTATTACATTATTAGTCTAAAATTTGGGAGAAGGGAAAGTCCTGAGTATTTTCTAAAAGACATTTTTATTAAAATTATCCCTTAATTCTTATACATTATATATTTAGCTTATTCATATTCATTATTTTTCTCAATAATTATAGATTTTTGCATTTCCTCTAAATTTTGCAAGATATATCATTATATAATTCATTTTTCAGTCATTTCTCCCTAGCAAAGGAAACATATACATTAAACAAAAAACTGTATTATACAGCCTGTATAGGGCATATATACTGTTTCACATGAAACATATGGTATATACAGGGTTTAGTGGCATATACCCAAATTTTCATTGTACCAGATTTAAAACTCCATTTTTTGAATTTTTTAATTGTAAAAATTGCAAAATTCGATATTAAAAATACTATAAATTTTGTATTGTTTTTTAACAAGTTTTTCCATTTATACAATATTCAATATTTGTATATACATTTATATTTATGCAAAATAATGTATATTGATATATCCTTTCTGCCGATCTTTGTTTTTCTACCAAAGACAGATATATATAAGTAAAACATTATAACTATGTAAATAAGCCTGTTTCAGCTATGTTTTAGTTTTCCATATTGTAAAATACCTTTATTCATTTTTGCCTCCGTTTTTACCCTTAAAATCCATAATTGGAGTTTATGTGGATAAATTATTGTCTGTCTGGATTTATCCCCAAAATAGAGCGAAAACAGGGCATTTAAGCAGTTTTAGTGGTTTTGTTTATACTGGTAACTATAATGTTGGCGGAAATATAGAATTTTGAGATTTTAGACTTATACCCCTATAATTTAGAAAAGTGGTGGATAAGTCTGATTTTTTAGTTTTTTAGCTTAATTGTGGATAACTTTAGAAATATTTTTTATTTTGAATTTTTCCACAATGGTCAGTTATATTTTATTATTTTTGGAGTTATACACATTAAATTCAATACATAGAAATTTGGGATAGGGTAATGGATTATTAACAGTAATGCCTATATTTTCAAACTTGCAATATGAAAGTTTGAAAATATCAAAGAATTGATTTATTAAGGATAATACTAGCTGTAGGCTAACATAAACTTTTTACACTTACAAAACAATTTATTAAACAGGTTATTTTTGACATTTTTAAAGCAACAGGTATAGAAATATAGTCTTTATGTAAAAGAGCTGAAATAGGGCTATACTCCCTAAGTATTTACCTTTATTATTTGTAGCTTGACATTAGGTCATTCAGAACAAATTAACTTTGTTAATTTGTGGCTTGTCAATCAAGCCATCGGATTGATGGACAAACTGTGCGCTGGACTACAGTTAGCGGAAACTTTGCTTCATATTCGAACTACAGTTATATAACAAGATCGGTCTACCCCAAAGGTGATGGGCACTTGTGGTTAGCTATTATATATTATTCTTCTGTACTATTGTTTTCTTCTGTTGTATCGTCATCTTCGATTACAGCATCTTTATCTACAATAGCCTCGCCCTTAGAGAGCTTTAAGTCAATATTTCTGTAAAGGTTCATACCAGTACCAGCTGGAATAAGTTTACCAATGATAACATTTTCCTTTAAGCCGATAAGTGGGTCAACCTTACCCTTAATAGCAGCTTCAGTTAATACTCTAGTTGTTTCCTGGAATGATGCAGCTGAAAGGAAGCTATCAGTAGCAAGAGAAGCCTTTGTGATACCCATAAGAGTTCTTGAGCCTTCTGCTGGTTCGCCACCGTTTTCAATAGCAGCCTTGTTCTTGTCTTCAAAATCAAGCCAGTCTACAAGTGAGCCTGGAAGCATATCAGTATCGCCGTTATTTTCTACCTTAACTCTCTTGAGCATCTGACGAACAATAACTTCGATGTGCTTATCGTTGATATCAACACCCTGTAAACGGTATACTCTCTGAACTTCTTTAAGAACATAGTCCTGAACGCCTCTTACGCCCTGAATTCTGAGAATATCGTGAGGGTTGATTGAACCTTCTGTAATAGGGTCACCGGCAAGAATTTCATCGCCGTTCATAACCTTAATTCTTGAACCGTAAGGGATAAGATATTCCTTAGATTCGCCATTGAGAGCTGTAACTACTACTTCTCTCTTCTTCTTTGTATCTGTAACGCTTACTCTACCACCAAATTCTGCAATAATTGCAAGACCCTTTGGCTTTCTTGCCTCGAAAAGTTCTTCTACTCTAGGCAAACCTTGTGTAAGGTCATTACCAGATACACCACCAGTATGGAATGTTCTCATTGTAAGCTGTGTACCAGGTTCACCGATTGACTGAGCAGCGATAATACCTACTGCTTCACCAATTCTAACCTGTCTACCACTTGCCATGTTAGAACCGTAGCACTTAGAGCAAACACCGTTGTGGCTCTTACAAGTGATAATAGTTCTAATCTTAACCTTTGTGATACCAGCACCAACTACAGCATCAGCCATATCTGGAGTAATAAGTGTATTAACAGGAACAATAACTTCGCCTGTTTCTGGGTTTACAATATCTTCAGCAGAATATCTGCCTCTAATTCTATCTACTAATGGTTCGATAGTTTCCTGTCCGTCCATAAATGCCTCAACTTCCATATATGGAATTTCGCCATTATTATGTTCAGAACAGTCATATTCACGAACAATAATATCCTGTGATACATCTACAAGTCGTCTAGTTAAGTAACCTGAATCGGCTGTTCTGAGGGCTGTATCAGAAAGACCCTTTCTGGCACCATGGGCAGAAATGAAGTATTCCTGAACTGAAAGACCTTCACGGAAGTTAGCCTTGATTGGAAGTTCGATAGTTTCACCACTAGGAGATGCCATCAAACCACGCATACCACCAAGCTGTTTAATCTGTCTGTTAGAACCTCTGGCACCAGAGTGAGCCATCATGTAGATTTCGTTGTAAGTACCAAGACCTGCAAGAAGGGCATCAGTAATCTTACCATCGGCCTGTTCCCAAACAGAAATAACCTTGTTATGTCTTTCTTCGTCTGTCATAAGACCTCTACGGAACATCTTATTAATCTTAGCAACTTCTGCTTCAGCTTCTTCAATGTATGTTTCCTTTTCAGGTGGGATAACCATATCTGATACAGAAACTGTAAGAGCAGCGATTGTAGAATACTTGTAACCAAGAGACTTGATGTTATCTAATACAACACAAGTTTCTGTAGAAGGGTGCTTATGGATACACTTGTTAATAATCTTACCAAGTTCCTTCTTTGTTACAAGGAAGTCAATTTCATACTTAAATCTATTTTCTGGGTCTTTTCTATCTACAAAGCCTAAGTCCTGAGGAATAATCTCGTTAAAGATAATTCTACCAGCTGTTGTGTCAACAATCTGGCTTTCAGTAGTACCGTCAGCATTTGTAAGAGTCTTTCTGACCTTAATCTTTGAATGTAAAGTGATTACATGGTTATCGTAAGCAAGTCTTGCTTCGTTTTCGTCCATGAAAATCTTACCTTCACCTGGTTCGCCATCTTTTTCAAGTGTAAGATAGTAAATACCAAGAATCATATCCTGTGTAGGAACTGTTACAGGTTCACCATCAGAAGGCTTTAAAAGGTTGTTTGGAGCAAGGAGTAAGAATCTACATTCTGCCTGTGCTTCAACACTTAAAGGAACATGAACCGCCATCTGGTCACCATCGAAGTCGGCGTTGTAAGCTGTACAAACAAGTGGGTGAAGCTTAATAGCTCTACCTTCTACAAGTACAGGTTCGAATGCCTGAATACCAAGTCTATGAAGAGTAGGGGCTCTGTTAAGCATAACCGGATGCTCCTTAATAACATCTTCAAGGACATCCCAAACTTCTGGCTGTAATCTTTCTACCATTCTCTTAGCTGACTTAATGTTGTGAGCTAAACCGTCTTTTACAAGGTTCTTCATAACGAAAGGCTTGAAAAGTTCAATAGCCATTTCCTTAGGAAGACCACACTGGTAAATCTTGAGTGTAGGGCCTACTACGATAACAGAACGGCCTGAATAGTCAACACGCTTACCAAGGAGGTTCTGACGGAATCTACCTTGCTTACCCTTTAATAAGTCAGAAAGTGACTTGAGTGAACGGTTACCAGGACCAGTAACTGGTCTACCGCGTCTACCGTTATCAATAAGGGCATCAACAGCCTCCTGTAACATTCTCTTTTCATTTCTGATGATAATGTCTGGAGTACCCATTTCAAGAAGCTTGAAAAGTCTGTTATTTCTGTTGATTACTCTTCTATAGAGGTCATTTAAGTCAGATGTAGCAAATCTACCACCGTCTAACTGAACCATTGGTCTTAATTCAGGTGGAAGTACAGGAAGTACATCTAAAATCATCCATTCAGGTCTGTTGCCACTATTTCTGAAAGCTTCAACAACTTCTAACTTCTTAATAGCCTTAACCTTTTTCTGACCAGCAGCAGTTAAAAGTTCTTTCTTTAAATCTTCTGCTTCTTTGTCAAGGTCAATAGCCTGTAAAAGTTCCTTAATAGCTTCAGCACCCATACCTACTCTAAAGTTGTTGCCGTAAGTATCGTAAGCTTCTCTGTATTCCTGTTCAGAAATAATCTGCTTATAAACAAGATTTGATTCACCACTATCAAGAACGATGTAATTTGCAAAGTAAAGAACCTTTTCAAGGGCCTTTGGACTAATACCAAGAATGATACCCATTCTACTTGGGATACCCTTGAAATACCATATATGGCTCACAGGAGCCGCGAGAGTAATGTGACCCATTCTCTCGCGTCTTACCTTGCTCTTAGTTACTTCAACGCCACAACGCTCACAAACAATGCCCTTGTGTCTAATTCTCTT
>ERZ773187.1932-NODE-1932-length-14359-cov-17.133459_pt1 | contig 14359 bp, 12 predicted proteins | sample MGYA00511242_ERZ773187 | MGnify/ENA primary metagenome ERZ773187 (study PRJEB29015, sample SAMEA2737744) | human gut metagenome | biome: human gut; feature: human-associated habitat; material: faeces | place: China | collected 2012 ... | reverse complement strand
GCCAGACTTGGCGTTTCATCCAGGAACGTTGACGACAGAACTTGTACGCCACCCGCTACCAGATCTTGTTTGGCAATGTGCTGCTGACCGTTGGCCGAGCTGACCATTACCATAAATTTACCGTCGCTGCTGACATCCGCATCCTGGTTCTGAGAACCTTCCCAGGAGATACGCTGCGGAGTACCGCCGCCGACGCTGACTTTATACACCTGCGGACGACCGGCCTGGTCGGAAGTAAAGGCCAGATTCTGACTATCCGGGAACCAGCTTGGTTCGGTGTTGTTGCTGCGACCATTGGTCACCTGGCGAATCTGACCCGAACCCAGATCCATCACATACAGGTTCAGGCTACCGGTTTTCGACAATGCGAATGCCAGTTTGCTGCCATCCGGCGAGAAGGCCGGAGCCCCGTTATGCTGCGGGAAGGAGGCTATCTGACGCACCGCGCCATTTGCCAGAGTCTGGACCACCAGCGCAGAACGACCGCTTTCGAAGGTCACATAAGCCAGTTTAGAACCATCCGGAGACCATGCCGGAGACATCAGCGGCTGCGGTGAACGGTGGACAACAAACTGGTTATAACCATCGTAGTCGGAGACGCGCAGCTCATACGGGAACTGGCCGCCGTTAGTCTGCACAACGTAGGCAATACGGGTACGGAAGGCGCCCTTAATAGAGGTCAGCTTCTCGAATACCGCATCGCTGGCGGTGTGAGCCGCATAGCGCAGGTACTGTTTAGTCACCTTATAAGAGTTCTGCGCCAGAATCGTCCCCGGAGCACCGCCGGTATCAACCAGCTGGTAAGCCACGTTGTACGATCCGTCAGGGTTCCCGGTCACCTGACCGACAACCACCGCATCAATACCCAGCGCAGACCATGCCGCAGGTTGAACCTCTTGTGCCGTCCCCGGTTGCTGAGGCAGACGCGAGCGATCCAGTGGGTTGAACTTACCGCTGTTACGCAGGTCAGCCGCAACGACACCGCCAATATCTTCAGGCGCGGCACCCGGCCCTGCCCACTGGAACGGTACAACACCGATCGGGCGCGCCGAGTCCACCCCCTGGGTGATCTCGATACGTACTTCTGCGTGCAGCACCGCCGCCCACAGCATTAAAAAACCAAATGCTACTCGTAATGCCTGCTTCATCATATCTCCCTTATCCGGGCGGAAAGCCCACGATAATTTAGCAGAATGTTAACAAACTCAAATACACAAAACTACCAAAACCCGGTGACAACCATAGGTTGTTTTTCCCCGTTTGCACGGGGAAAACTATTACAGTTTAAAGTCTAGTTTGGCATCTTTTATTTTCTCATAAACTGCCTGGCTAGGTGGTTTCGGAATCCTCGCCGTTTTGGCCGCCGTCAATGCGGCCTGGCAAAGAGCCGGATCTCCACCTTCCTGTTGTATATCAAGCAATTGCCCATCAGGGCCCAGCTTAATATGCAGCACACAAGACTTTCCTGCATACAAATCAGCACCGTACAAACGGCTCTGAATAGCATTACGAATCTGCGACGCATAGCCGCTGATATCTGCGCCAGACGCCCCACCGTTGCTACCCGAAGTGCCGGTTGCGTTCGAGGGCTGCCCCTGCCCTTTCGCTCCACCACCTTTCGGCGCATTCTTACCTGAACTCAGGTCGCCGAGCAGATCGTCAACGCCGCTCGCTTCTTTCGCCGCTGCTGCTTTTTTCGCTGCCGCGGCTTTCGCTGCGGCGGCCTTAGCAGCCTTATCCGCGGCCGCTTTTTCCGCGGCTGCTGCTTTGGCTGCGGCGGCTTTCTCCGCTTTTTCAGCCGCGGCTTTTTCTGCCGCTGCTGCTTTATCGGCCGCGGCCTTTTCAGCGGCGGCTTTAGCTGCAGCCGCTTTGTCAGCCGCAGCCTTCTCGGCGGCGGCCTGCTTAGCCGCTTCCTGCTGGGCTTTCTTCTCAGCCTGCTGCTGCGCTTTTTTGGCCGCTTCGGCTTCAGCTTTTTTCTGCGCGTCTGCCGCAGCCTTCGCTTCGGCTTTCTTCTGGGCATCCGCCGCAGCTTTCGCCGCTTCGGCTTCTGCCTGTTTCTTCGCATCGGCTGCGGCTTTCGCTGCCGCAGCTTCCGCCGCTTTAGCCTGCGCGTCTGCCTTCGCTTTCGCGTCAGCAGCGGCTTTCGCTGCCGCTTCCTGTGCTTCTTTCGCCTGAGAATCCGCTTTGGCTTTCGCCGCTGCCGCCGCTTTCGCCGCCGCTTCTTCAGCCTGCTTCTGCTCTTCCTTCGCTTGCTTAGCCGCTTCCTGCGCCTGCAGACGATCCTGCTCAAGCTGCTTCAGACGCTCCTGCTCAGCGGCCTGCTTTTCACGCAGTTCTTCAGCCTGCTGCTGAGCCTGCTTTTCGCGCTGCTCGGCGGCACGGCGCGAGCTGGCCTGCTGCTGCTGCTGGCGGTTGTAATTATTCACCACCGCCCCAGGATCAACCATCACCGCATCAATGGAAGAACCTCCGCCGCCGCCGGCTGAGGCATCCAGATGCTCGTCGAACGAACTCCAGATCAGCAGCGCGATCAGAATGATGTGCAGCGCGACTGAAACTATGATCGCTCGTTTAAGCTTGTCGTTTTGTTCGGTTGCCTTTGACACTATCGGTTCCCAAAAACTGTTCGCCTGTCCCCGCTACTCTCGCCGGCCACGAGTCTGTTATTCTCGCAGCCAGCGGTCCGGCGGGCGCACATATCCGAAGCGATTAAATAGGCTTGGTCATTAAGCCAACCGATTTAACCCCTGCGCTATGCAACAGGTTAAGCGCTTTAATAATTTCATCGTAAGGTACGTCTTTCGCACCGCCGATCAGGAACACCGTTTTCTCGTTCGCTTCGAGTCGGCGTTTCGCTTCGGCAATAACCTGCTCTGGCGGCAGCTGCGACAGCGTTTCCGGACCCACTTTTACGCTGTACTGCCCGACGCCGGAAACTTCAACAATCACCGGCGGCTCATCATTACTTTTGACCGCTTGTGATTCCGTCGCATCCGGCAGGTCGACCTCTACGCTCTGCGTAATGATCGGCGCGGTCGCCATAAAGATCAGCAACAGCACCAACAAGACATCCAGCAGCGGAACGATGTTGATCTCGGACTTCAGTTCGCGACGTCCGCGTCCACGTGCTCTGGCCATGGCTTACCCCTTATTGCTTTCGCTGCTGGTAAACGCCTGACGGTGCAGAATCGCGGTGAACTCTTCCATAAAGTTGTCATAGTTCAGTTCAAGTTTGTTCACACGCTGGTTCAAACGGTTGTAGGCCATAACCGCCGGAATTGCCGCAAACAGACCGATTGCCGTGGCGATCAGCGCTTCTGCGATACCCGGTGCAACCATCTGCAGAGTCGCCTGTTTCACCGCACCAAGTGCGATAAAGGCATGCATGATCCCCCAGACGGTACCGAACAGGCCGATGTACGGGCTGATGGACCCCACGGTTCCGAGGAACGGAATGTGCGTCTCCAGCGTCTCGATCTCACGGTTCATCGAGATGCGCATGGCGCGCGACGCCCCTTCAACCACCGCTTCTGGCGCATGGCTGTTTGCGCGATGCAGACGAGCAAACTCTTTGAAACCGCTGTAGAAAATTTGTTCCGATCCCACCAGGTTATCGCGACGCCCCTGGCTCTCCTGATACAGGCGAGAAAGCTCAATACCCGACCAGAACTTGTCTTCAAAGGCTTCAGCCTCGCGGGTTGCGGTATTGAGGATACGCGTTCTCTGAATAATGATAGCCCAGGAAGCGATAGAAAAACCAATCAAAATCAACATGATAAGTTTAACCAGAAGGCTCGCCTTCAGGAACAAATCAAGGATATTCATGTCAGTCACTGCTTAAACTCCGCGACAATAGACTTGGGAAGCGCACGAGGCTTCATTAAGAGTGGATCAACGCACACAATGAGAACCTCAGCTTCGTTCAAAACTGTATTCTCTGCGTTGACGATTCGCTGCGTGAAAACCAAAGAGGTACCTCTCATCGAGGTGATTTCCGTCTGGATTTCGAGCATGTCGTCGAGTCTGGCGGGCGCAAAATATTCCAGCGTCATTTTGCGAACCACGAAGGCAACTCGTTCAGCCAGCAAAACCTGCTGACTGAAGTGATGGTGGCGCAGCATCTCTGTGCGTGCTCTTTCATAAAAAGCGACGTAACTGGCGTGGTAAACCACACCACCGGCATCGGTATCTTCATAGTAGACACGAACCGGCCATCGAAACAGCGTTGTATTCACTTTACATCCCGGTAATGCAAAAAAAGATTAGTGCTTTCAAACTTCGCTACTATACGCGCGGGGAACGTGGTTTGGAATGGGGGAAAGTAAACAGCGAGTAAATTTTTATGGGCTTATGCAAGCCCATGAGGTTAACAGAGTTCTCTTATTCTCTTCTCTTTCAAAAGAAGAAAAAAAACAGCCCCGTGATGAGTACAATATCAGCGATAAGTGGACAAAAAATCCCTTGCCAGTGAATGGCATGCGGACGGAAGCCCACGCCGTGAATAACCCCGGCGCACACGGCCCACATCAGCAAGAAGCCGTGCCAGATCTCCAGCTCACTGGTCTTTGCCGCAAAGCGCGACGGATCCCAGAAAATGCAGCCCGCCAACAGCAGTGCCATCAATAGGGAAAGCGCCCTTAACGGGCGCTTATCCATTATCGCGTAAAGGGTCGCGATAATTTTACTCATCAGTGTTCTTCTTTACCTGCTTTGGTGCTTTCCACGTGCTCAAGCGCTAACGCGGTGATAACCCCAAAGGCACAGGCAAGAAGCGTTCCCAAAATCCATGCGAAATACCACATATCTAGCTCCTTACCTTAATACAACGAGTGGGTGTTCTTTTCGATGTCTTCGCGGGTAATGCGACCGAACATCTTCCAGTAACACCAGGTGGTGTAACCCAGAATAATCGGCACGAAGACAATCGCCACGTAGGTCATCAGGTTCAGCGTTCTTTGGCTGGAGGTTGAATCCCACATGGTCAGACTAACGTTCATCATCGTGCTGGACGGCATGATGAACGGGAACATCGCAATCCCGGCGGTCAGAATGATGCAGGCCAGCGTCAGAGAAGAGAAGATAAACGCCAGAGCGCCCTTCTCCATCCGCGAGGTCAGGATAGTCAGCAGCGGCAATACCACGCCCAGTGCCGGGATAGCCCACAGCGAAGGCATATTATTGAAGTTCACCAACCATGCACCAGCCTGACGAGTCACTTCTTTGGTCAGCGGGTTAGATGGCGCAGAGTGGTCGATAGCCGAGGTGACCACATAACCGTCGATCCCGTATACCACCCAGACACCGGCCAGCAGGAAGCAAACCAGCGTCACCAGTGCCGCAACCTGAGAGGTCGTGCGGGCACGCAGGTGCAGCTCACCAACGGTACGCATCTGCAGGTAGGTAGCCCCCTGCGTCAGAATCATCGCCACGCTAACAATACCGGCCAGCAGACCAAACGGGTTCAGCAGCTGGAAGAAATTACCGGTGTAGTACAGGCGCATATATTCATCCATATGGAACGGTACGCCCTGCAGCAGGTTCCCGAACGCCACGCCAATCACCAGCGGCGGAACGAAGCTACCGATGAAGATGCCCCAGTCCCACATGTTGCGCCAGCGGGTATCTTCAATCTTCGAGCGGTAGTCAAAACCCACCGGACGGAAGAACAAAGCGGCCAGCACCAGAATCATCGCCACATAGAAGCCGGAGAACGCGGCGGCATAGACCGTCGGCCAGGCAGCAAACAGTGCGCCGCCGGCGGTGATCAGCCACACCTGGTTTCCGTCCCAGTGCGGAGCGATGGAGTTAATCATGATTCGACGCTCGGTGTCATTACGACCGAGGAAACGGGTGAGCATGCCCACCCCCATGTCGAACCCGTCGGCGACAGCGAAGCCAATCAGCAGAATGCCAATCAGCAGCCACCAGATAAAACGCAATACTTCATAATCGATCATTTGACGACTCCTGTCTTAGCGTGCCGGCTGAGTAGTCGTGGAAGACTGCTCGTAGTGGTAGCGACCGGTTTTCAGGCTGCTTGGTCCACGGCGTGCGAATTTGAACATCAGATACAGCTCCGCGACCAGGAACAGGGTGTACAGACCGCAAATCAGCAGCATCGAGAAGATCAGGTCACCGGCGGTCAGGGACGAGTTCGCTACCGCGGTAGGCAGTACCTCACCTATCGCCCACGGCTGACGACCATATTCCGCGACGAACCAACCGGACTCGATAGCGATCCACGGCAGAGGAATTGCGTACAGCGCAATGCGCAGCAGCCATTTCTTCTCGCCAATTTGGTTACGGATAACGGTCCAGAACGACGCCGCGATGATACCGAGCATCAGGATGCCGCAGGCCACCATAATACGGAACGCAAAGTACAGCGGCGCAACGCGAGGAATAGAGTCTTTCGTCGCCATAGCAATCTGCGCTTCCGTCGCGTCAGAGACGTTCGGGGTATAGCGTTTCAGCAGCAGACCGTAGCCCAAATCTTTCTTCACGCTGTTGAATTCATCGCGTACAGCCTGATCGGTTGAGCCTGCGCGCAGCTCTTCCAGCAGGGTGTAAGCTTTCATCCCGTTACGAATACGCGCTTCGTGCTGTGCCAGCAGGTCTTTCAGACCAATAACCGGCGTATCCACGGAACGAGTGGCAATAATGCCCAACGCATAAGGAATCTGGATTGCGAAGTGGTTGGTTTGCGCATCCTGGTCCGGAATACCAAACAGGGTAAAGGCAGCCGGAGCTGGCTGTGTTTCCCATTCGGCTTCGATGGCCGCAAGTTTAGTTTTCTGCACGTCACCCATTTCGTAACCGGATTCATCACCGAGCACGATAACGGAGAGAATCGCCGCCATACCGAAGCTGGCAGCAATGGCAAAGGAGCGTTTAGCGAAAGCGAAGTCGCGACCGCGCAGCATATAGTAGGAGCTGATACCCAGGACGAACATTGCGCCGCAGACGTAGCCGGATGCGACGGTATGGACAAATTTCACCTGCGCAACCGGGTTCAGAACCAGCTCGGAGAAACTGACCATCTCCATACGCATGGTTTCAAAGTTGAAATCCGAGGCGATCGGGTTTTGCATCCAGCCGTTCGCCACGAGGATCCACAATGCAGACAAGTTGGAACCCAGTGCCACCAGCCAGGTCACCGCCATGTGCTGAACTTTGCCCAGACGATCCCAACCGAAGAAGAATAGACCTACAAAGGTAGATTCGAGGAAGAAGGCCATCAGACCTTCAATGGCCAGAGGCGCACCGAAGATATCGCCCACGTAGTGAGAATAATAAGACCAGTTTGTCCCGAACTGGAACTCCATGGTCAACCCGGTTGCTACACCCAGCGCAAAGTTGATACCAAACAACTTGCCCCAGAACTTGGTCATATCTTTATAAATCTGTTTGCCGGAAAGGACGTAAACCGTTTCCATGATGGCCAGCAGGAACGCCATACCGAGCGTTAGCGGCACAAAAAGGAAGTGGTACATCGCGGTCAAGGCAAACTGTAAGCGCGACAGTTCGACTATATCTAACATCATGACTCCTTGCTCATCGCATGAAGACTCCGAGAATGAACCCTGCACACCGGGTTCATACGCATGCCCCAATACAAAATAACTTGCATCCCGCTTCGTTACCGTTTCGTCGCCAGATGAAACAGCTCCTCGCAAAGGTTACAAATACGTTAACGAAAAACCCAATTGATTCCCCAATATATTACGCCGCAATAACCTTACAATAAACAGGATTTTATTGAATCAGTTTTACATTTACGACGGTGATCAATATATAGCGAAAATGCCTGATTTAGGCCAATTTGATTGGCGACAATTTAACGTTTTTTTGTGGTTTTTTCCAAGCTTTAAGTATTGATATAAATCAATTTTTCCCTCTCATGTTAATTATGTATCCCAACAAAGAATAATGGTGAAGGTAATGTTAAATATATGTTTAAAGCATACCAATAATGGTTACTAAAAAGAGAGATATGAGAAGTATAGGTAATATGATTTAACTTTAAGTCGTATCGTATGAAAAAAAATAGCGATCTGATTAATGTTAGACGCTTCACAGTATTTTTTCCTGATAGACAGCATCAATTAAATCATCATTTTTATCTTTTCATTTTCAGGTAAGAAATAGCAGTGAGAATCATTCCCTCTTCTGCCGAAAAATAGCGGGTTATTATTTTAAAAAAGGTGTTAAATCAATACAATAGAAGTGGTTTTTCCGGATAACTGCGATCTGCCACGGCAAAAGTGCGCCGCGGGGACCGTTGAAACGGCGGCAAAGAGAGGCATAAAAAAGGCCACCTGACGGTGGCCAACCATGTCGAAATCGGACATTTAACTGCTCAGCTTGAGCAGAGAGGGTTTACTTAATGATTGATTTCAGCGCTTCGCCGATATCCGCCAGGCTACGAACGGTCTTCACGCCCGCCGCTTCCAGCGCAGCAAATTTCTCATCAGCCGTGCCTTTACCGCCTGCGATAATGGCGCCCGCGTGGCCCATACGCTTGCCTTTCGGCGCGGTCACACCGGCGATGTAACCGACAACCGGCTTGGTGACGTGATCTTTGATGTAAGCAGCCGCTTCTTCTTCCGCGCTACCGCCGATCTCACCGATCATCACGATCGCTTCGGTCTGCGGGTCTTCCTGGAACAGCTTCAGGATATCGATGAAGTTAGAACCCGGGATCGGGTCGCCGCCGATACCAACGCAGGTAGACTGGCCGAAACCGTAATCGGTGGTCTGCTTAACCGCTTCATAGGTCAGCGTGCCGGAACGGGAAACGATCCCCACTTTACCCGGCTGATGAATGTGACCCGGCATGATGCCGATTTTGCATGCGCCTGGGGTGATAACGCCCGGGCAGTTAGGGCCGATCATGCGTACGCCGGCTTCATCCAGCTTCACTTTCACCGTCAGCATATCCAGCGTCGGGATACCTTCGGTGATGGTGATGATCAGCTTAATGCCCGCATCAATAGCTTCCAGAATGGAGTCTTTGCAGAACGGGGCCGGAACGTAGATAACGGTCGCGGTTGCGCCGGTTGCTTCAACGGCTTCACGCACGGTGTTAAACACCGGCAGACCCAGGTGAGTGGTGCCGCCTTTGCCTGGCGTAACGCCGCCGACCATTTGAGTGCCGTAAGCAATGGCTTGTTCAGAGTGGAAAGTCCCCTGGCTACCGGTGAAGCCCTGGCAGATAACCTTGGTGTTTTTATCAATTAAAATGGACATTATTTCCCCTCCACTGCGGCAACAACCTGCTGTGCTGCGTCCGTCAGACTTTTCGCTGCAATAATATTCAGGCCGCTGTCAGCCAGTTTCTTCGCGCCCAGTTCGGCGTTGTTCCCTTCCAGACGTACGACAACCGGTACGTTTACGCCAACTTCTGCTACCGCGCCGATGATGCCGTCAGCGATCAGGTCGCAACGCACGATACCGCCGAAGATGTTAACCAGTACGGCTTTAACATTGCTGTCGGAAAGAATGATTTTGAACGCTTCAGTCACGCGCTCTTTGGTTGCGCCGCCGCCAACATCGAGGAAGTTAGCCGGTTCGCCGCCGTGCAGTTTAACGATGTCCATGGTGCCCATTGCCAGGCCCGCACCGTTAACCATACAACCGATGTTGCCGTCCAGCGCAACGTAGTTCAGTTCCCACTGTGCAGCCTGCGCTTCACGCGGGTCTTCCTGAGACTGGTCGCGCATTTCACGCAGATCCGGCTGGCGGAACAGCGCATTGCCGTCGGCGCCCAGTTTGCCGTCGAGGCAGATCAGGTCGCCCTGCTTAGTGATAACCAGCGGGTTAATTTCGATCAGCGCCAGGTCGCGCTCCAGGAAGATAGTCGCCAGACCCATAAAGATTTTGGTGAACTGCTGAACCTGCTTACCTTCCAGACCCAGTTTGAACGCCAGCTCGCGTCCCTGGTAAGGCATCGGGCCTGCCAGCGGATCGATCGCAATTTTGTGGATCAGGTGCGGGGTTTCTTCCGCCACTTTTTCGATTTCCACGCCGCCTTCGGTGGAGGCCATGAACACTACGCGACGGGAGCTACGGTCAACAACCGCACCCAGATACAGCTCTTTGGCGATATCTGTCGCTGCTTCAACCAGAATCTGGTTAACCGGCTGGCCGTTGGCGTCTGTCTGGTAGGTCACAAGGCGTTTGCCCAGCCAGTGCTCAGCAAATGCGCGAATGTCTTCTTTACTGTTAACTACTTTCACACCGCCCGCTTTACCGCGGCCACCAGCGTGAACCTGACATTTCACTACCCACGGACCCGCGCCGATTTTTGAAGCGGCTTCTTCTGCTTCACGCGGAGTAGTACAGGCATAACCCACCGGCGCCGGTAAGCCATAGCGGGCAAAAAGTTGTTTTGCCTGATATTCATGTAAGTTCATGTGTTCAGTCCATCCTTCAGGGTGTAATTATCTTTAAACCTGTAGGCCTGATAAGACGCGCTAGCGTCGCCATCAGGCATCTCATCAACGCCGGATGGCGGCGTAAACGCCTTATCCGGCCTACGGTAGGTAATACTCTTGCTGACTACACGTCCAGCAGCAGACGAGTCGGGTCTTCCAGCAGCTCTTTGATAGCAACCAGGAAGCCTACCGATTCACGTCCATCGATCAGACGGTGGTCGTAAGAGAGCGCCAGGTACATCATTGGCAGAATTTCTACCTTGCCATTGACCACCATCGGGCGATCTTTAATAGCATGCATACCCAGAATGGCGCTCTGCGGTGGGTTGATGATTGGCGTGGACATCAGAGAACCGAATACGCCGCCGTTGGTAATGGTGAAGTTACCGCCGGTCAGGTCATCTACGGTCAGCTTGCCGTCACGACCTTTCACTGCCAGCTCTTTAATATTCTTTTCAATATCCGCCATGCCCAGCAGGTCAACATCACGCAGAACCGGAGTCACCAGACCGCGCGGCGTAGAGACCGCCATGCTGACGTCGAAGTAGTTGTGATACACCACATCATCGCCATCGATAGAGGCGTTCACTTCCGGATAGCGTTTCAGCGCTTCAACCACGGCTTTCACGTAGAAGGACATAAAGCCCAGACGGATACCGTGACGTTTTTCGAAGGCATCGCCGTACTGCTTACGCAGATCCATAATCGGCTTCATGTTGACTTCGTTGAAGGTCGTCAGCATGGCGGTGGAGTTCTTCGCTTCCAGCAGACGCTCGGCAACGCGTTTGCGCAGGCGGGTCATCGGAACGCGTTTTTCAGAACGGTGGCCCAGTTGCGCAACCGGTGCTGCCGCAGCGGCAGGCGCTTTGGCTTCGGTTTTAGCCGGTGCCGCCGCCAGATGTTTCTCAACATCTTCACGGGTCAGGCGGCCGCCGACGCCGGTGCCTTTAATGGCTGCGGCATCGAGGTTGTGTTCAGCCAGCAGACGGCGAATCGCCGGGCTGAGGGCATCATTGCTCTGCTCTTCCAGAGAGGCCTGCTGACGCTGAGCCGGGGTGGACTCTTTAGCGTCGGCTTTCGCCGCAGACTCTTTACCCGCGCTGTTGCCTTCACGCAGGCGACCGAGGATCTGGCGAGAAAGTACGGTTGCACCTTCGTCTTCCAGCACTGCATCCAGAATGCCGTCCGCTGAAGCCGGTACTTCCAGTACCACTTTGTCAGTTTCGATTTCCACCAGCACTTCATCACGCTGGACGCTATCGCCCGGTTTTTTATGCCAGGTCGCAACCGTCGCGTCAGCTACGGACTCAGGCAGATCGGGAACCAGAATATCTACGCTACTCATTATGTATCCTTTAATTAATCGACGTTCAGCGCGTCATTGACCAGATCTTGTTGCTGTTTCTGGTGAACGGACATGTACCCTACCGCCGGAGAGGCGGAGGCCGGGCGGCCTGCATAACGCAGAGAGGCCCCAAACGGAATCACTTCACGGAAGTGATGCTGGCTGCAGTACCACGCGCCCTGGTTGAGCGGTTCTTCCTGGCACCAGACAAAATCATGCACGTGAGCGTAAGGCTTCAGCGCTTCCTGTACCGCCTGATGCGGGAACGGATAGAGCTGCTCTATACGCACGATAGCGACATCTTTTTGGTCGTTCTTACGGCGTTGTTCCAGCAGATCGTAATAAACCTTACCAGAGCACAGGACAACACGCTTCACCGCTTTCGGGTCGAGGTCATCGATTTCACCGATGGCCGGCAGGAAGGTGCCGTTCGCCAGCTCGTCCAGGCTGGAGACCGCCAGCGGATGGCGCAGCAGAGATTTCGGCGACATCACCACCAGCGGACGACGCATACCGCGCAGCGCCTGACGACGCAGCATGTGGTAAACCTGAGCCGGAGTCGATGGCACACAAACCTGCATATTCTGTTCAGCACACAGCTGCAGATAGCGTTCCAGACGCGCGGAGGAGTGCTCCGGGCCCTGGCCTTCGTAGCCGTGCGGCAGCAGCATGACCAGGCCACACATCCGGCCCCACTTCTGCTCGCCGGAGCTGATGAACTGATCGATCACCACCTGAGCGCCGTTAGCAAAGTCACCAAACTGCGCTTCCCAGATAGTCAGGGTGCGCGGTTCCGCAGTGGCGTAGCCGTATTCGAACGCCAGCACCGCTTCTTCAGAAAGCACGGAGTCCCAGACTTTGAAATGCTCCTGGCCGTTATGCACATGCTGCAGCGGCGTGTAGGTCGAACCGTTCACCTGGTTATGAATCACGGAATGGCGGTGGAAGAACGTACCGCGACCGGAGTCTTCACCGGACAGGCGAATCGGAATCCCTTCATCAACCAGCGTGGCGTAAGCCAGGTTTTCCGCCGCACCCCAGTCGAACAGCTTCTCGCCGGCGGCCATCGCCTGGCGATCGCCATAAATCTTCGCCACGCGAGACTGCATTTCAATGCTGTCCGGCACAGTGCTAATGCGTTTAGCCAGCTCCTGCAGACGTTTCATCTCGACTTTACTCGGGTAGCTCTCATCCCACTCGTGGTTGAGGTACGGTGACCAGGTAAAGGAGTGCAGGTTCATCGGACGCCATTCCTCAACCACGCATTCGCCGGCATCCAGCGCATCACGATAGAGGTTAACCAGTTCGGTCGCATCTTCCAGGGTCGACACTTTGTCCTGCTCAAGTTTGTCGGCGTAGATTTTGCGCGGGGTCGGATGTTTTTTGATTTTCTGATACATCAGCGGCTGGGTTGCGCTCGGCTCGTCGGCTTCGTTGTGGCCGTGACGGCGGTAGCACACCAGGTCGATGAAGACATCGCGTTTGAAGGTATTACGGAAATCCAGCGCCAGGCGGGTAACGAAAGCAACGGCTTCCGGATCGTCCGCGTTCACGTGGAAGATCGGCGCCTGAACCATTTTACCGATATCGGTGCAGTATGGCGTGGAGCGCGCATCCAGCGGGTTCGAGGTAGTGAAGCCCACCTGGTTGTTGATAACGATACGTACGGTTCCGCCCACTTCGTAGCCACGCGCCTTGGACATGTTCAGGGTTTCCTGAACCACGCCCTGACCCGTCACTGCGGCGTCGCCGTGGATAGTAATCGGCAGCACTTTATTGCTGCTCGGCTCGTCGAGACGATCGAGACGCGCGCGAACCGACCCGATAACCACCGGGCTGACGATTTCGAGGTGTGACGGGTTAAACGCCAGCGCCAGGTGCACCAGGCCGCCTTCGGTTTCCATGTCAGAAGAGAAGCCCATGTGGTACTTCACGTCACCGGTGCCGAGGTGTTCTTTATGCTTGCCCGCGAACTCGTCGAACAGGTCCTGCGGTTTTTTGCCCAGAACGTTAACCAGCACGTTCAGACGACCGCGGTGCGCCATGCCGAGCACCACTTCACGGGTGCCGCTTTTGCCAGCGTGACGGATCATCTCTTTGAGCATCGGGATCAGCGCATCGCCGCCTTCCAGCGAGAAGCGTTTGGCGCCCGGGAATTTCGCGCCGAGGTAACGTTCCAGGCCTTCGGCTGCTGTCAGCTCGGTCAGGAAACGTTTCTTCTCGTCAGCGGTAAAGCTGGCTTTCCCTGCTACCGACTCAATACGCTGCTGAATCCAGCGTTTCTCTTCGGTAGAGGTGATGTGCATGTATTCCGCGCCGATAGCGCCGCAGTAGGTTTGTTTGAGCGCGGCAATCAGCTCGCCCAGTTTCATCGTATCTTTGCCGATAGCAAATGAACCTACGTTATAGCTTTCCTGGAAATCGGCCTCGGTCAGATCGTGGTATGCAGGATCGAGATCCGCCACTCTCTCTTGCTTCCACAGTCCCAGCGGATCGAGATTCGCATGCTGGTGGCCACGGAAACGGTATGCGTTGATGAGCTGCAGGACTTTAACCTGCTTCACATTGGTGTCAGGGT
>ERZ773187.1931-NODE-1931-length-14361-cov-6.788760_pt1 | contig 14361 bp, 11 predicted proteins | sample MGYA00511242_ERZ773187 | MGnify/ENA primary metagenome ERZ773187 (study PRJEB29015, sample SAMEA2737744) | human gut metagenome | biome: human gut; feature: human-associated habitat; material: faeces | place: China | collected 2012 ... | reverse complement strand
CAGATAATCACCGTTTGGGGCAATCTTCACACTACCATTCTCTTCGAGTTCCAGAATATCAGACAAAGGAATGTTCATGGTAGAACTGGCTGGTATTTCCAATTCACCACCACCAAATCCCATTGTAGCATCAATCTGGTCAAAATCATAATCGTCATTCGTACACCCGGTTACCAAGAAACCAGCCGTCAATAAAGATACAAGTAATAGACTTGCTTTCATTTGCTTTTTCTTCATAGTTTATGTATATTTGATAATTAAAGAACTTCAAAATCATTAAAAGAAGTTACATAAATTAAATAGCATTTGCAAATGTAGCATATTTTTACAAAAAATCATGTAAAATAATCGGTAATTTTTCGCTCAATTCGTCAATTTATACGCAAGACATTGTTTTTTCACGAATATTTCCACCTGAAAAATCTGTTGACTGCGCTGATGGAAACGTCAATGCCATTTATCGCAACATGAATTCTTGACTACCGCTGAATAGATACATATACATTTATTTTTATTAATAAATCATAAATAACAATAATGGCAGGGGGGGGGAAATTTTATCGTAAATATTTTATTCATATCTTTGCAGTCGTTTTCATATCAGGATGACTCAGGATGACAGCATAGATGTCACAATTGACACATTTGAATGAATAAGTATTTTTAGAAAAAAATCAACAACAGAGATTAATAAATTATGAAGAGTAAAAGGTATCTGCTTTCTTTTGCCAAAACAAAAGGAAGCATTGCGGCAGTTGCTTTAGCCGCAGTACTGATGGCTGCAAATGCTACTGTAGCCTCGGCACAAAATAAAGCGACGGAAAGCAACGGAACAGAAGAAAAGGTTATAGGTGGGGTTGACGACCTTTATGGCGTTGATCCTTCGTCAACTTATTGCACAACTAATCACACAAATGAAACCGACGGAAACAAGATTGTGTGTCTGTATAACGTCGGTGCCAAAAAGTTTCTGAGCGTTGGTGGTATGTGGGGAACTCATGCCTCACTGGATGTTTCACCTTATTCCATTTATATGTTTTGGAATACAGTTTCACAAACGTTTTGTCTGGAGAGTAAGGTGAAAGGTTCCGTTACAAATCCATATCTGGGAATCGACACAAAACATAACCAGGTGTTTATGGACCAAAAAGCCAACGATAGATGCATCATCAGATTTGAAAAAGCCAAGGACTATTCGGAAACGAACAAGGTATATCTCGTCAGAATCGGCTATAAAACACCATTAGGTTATCTCACTGCTTATCCTGGCGACGAGAACAAACTTTGCGATTATGAGAAAAGCATAGCCGCAGAGGGCACCCAAGAATACAAGAACCAGGAGTGGAAGGTAATTACAAAGAATGAGTATTACAAACTCTTCAACGTAGCTCCTGCAAACATGAAATCGGCTGTCGATGCTTCTTTCCTTATTGCATGTCCGGATTTCAGAGCAAATGACGCAGATGCTACGAAATGGAAAATCGCAGGTGAAAAGCTGCCAACCGACTGGAATAGCCACGTGCGCTTCGGAGACGAAAATATGTATAAGACGTATGACAAGCTGGGGAGTACAGGTTCCACAAGTTGGGCAAACTATACAGAAGCTCATCAGCGCGACTACGGTCAGTATTTCTATTGCTACACCAAGGGCTTGCGCGACTTCAAGTTCTACCAGGATGTGACGGTACACAAGGCAGGATGGTACCTGCTGCGATGCAACGGTTTCAGCACATCGAACAGCTCGGCGAACATCAAGCTGAACGGCAAACCGTTAGCAAACCTGTTCATTACGGTGCTCGATGCCCACGGCAATCCGATTAACGAGAAATACTCAACAGCAACCCTCAACGGTATCAGTCAGGCTGATGCCGAGACGCTTGGCAATACATACGATAAAGCCGGTATCGGACGTGCCTTCTTCGAGGGAGAGTATGAGAACCAGGTGCAGATATGTCTCGACAAAGCCCCGAATGGGAAAGAAATATCAAACGATAATCCCGTTATGCTCCGCATTGGTTTCTATGTCGACCCTACACCCGACGGGAAACCGGAAGTTGGAGACAACGAACTGACCGCCGTGGACGAATTCAAGCTGCTTTATGCCGGACCGCGACGCAACCCGGAGCTGATTCTCGACGAGGAATCTACCGACCTGCTCTATCTGACCAAGGCTGCAGACGAATACAAAAACAGCGTGCTGCACTTGAACCGTAAGCTGAACGACAATATGTGGAACTCGCTCATACTGCCCGTCGACCTGACATGGGGACAGATGAAGCGCACGTTCGGAGATGCCGTGAAGGTGGCGAAGCTTGCGGCACTGACGGAAAACAGCGTGCAGTTCGTCACCGTGGAGCCAAAGAACGACGATGACGTGATGGTAACAGCATTCGAGCCATATATCGTGTACCCACCATATACACAGGTGAAGTCGGCACCCTACACCGTAGAACACTTCTACACATCAGAGGGCGAGAACAACAGCGAATGGCTGGATAAAGACTACAAGCCGTCTAACGACGAAAACAACCGACTGACTAAGACCTTGAAAGCCGACCACTACGACATCACGATGGTGTCGCTCGACAGGAAGAAGCTGAATGAGTATGTAAACACCACCAATTGGGTATCAAAAACAATCGTCTCTGCCACCGACGGTGGCATGGACTGCAAAGGCACTATGGCGAAGACATACGAGAAAGGCGAGATTATCGAGGGCAGAGACGACCTCAACGGCGACTACTTCATGTATAAGGGAAAGCTGATACAGGTGCCAAGCGGCAAAAAGGACAACGGCGAAAAGTATTCATACGGACTGAAGGCGTTCCGCTGCTGGTTTGAACTGACGGACGTTTGAACTGACGGACAATACTTCTTCCGAAGGAAAACCGAGCCAGTTTTCGCTGCTCATCGACGGAGTGGAAGACAGCACCACTGGCATCGACGACATACACGGCAGCACGGACCGCACATCCTACAAGCGCGGCATAGACGGCGTGTTCAACATAAACGGACAGATGGTGCGCCGCAGTTGCAGTCTGGAGGGATTGCCTCAGGGAATGTATATAGTGAACGGAAAGAAGATAATAATCAGATAAGACAACAATAACAGTTACGCAAAATGAAGAAGAACTATATAACTCCAGAAATTAAGGTGATACAGCTCGAGGCTCTCTGCAACGAAGGCTTGAATATCGCCAGCGTACATAGAGCAGATCTCAAGGGAGAATGTATCAGCAAATTTGATGTGGTCAACGAGGATGTGACCAAGACTGAAAACAAAGACTTGTGGGGAGAGTCGAACAGCGGTAATTGGGGCGATGACTGACACCATCGTCTGCTATAGAAACAGATAATGAAAAGCGTTAAAGGGCTGGATTCCAGATTTGGAGTCCAGCCCTTTGTCTTTTTCACACTTCCTTCCAATCCACCAATCCTTTTCCCTTATCATCCAGCTCTATTGCAAGAGCAAAATCCCACAGATTTGCATAGTTCCCATATAGACCGTTGTTTTTTTAAGTCCCACAGATTTCACAGATTTACACAGATCTTTTTGAAGTAAAAATAAATCTGTGGAGATCTGTGAAATCTGTGGGACTTTTTATGAGTTCTTTCTGTGGGACGATGAAATATCAGAAATGAAAAGGAGTCAAGACATTCAGCAGACGATCGAAATCGGCTTTTGAAATGCGACGACCACGGAGACTGCGCACCTGCGGATAATCCTCAAAGTAGTTTTCCTGGGTGGTGTACCAACAATGCGATTTCACCTCCCGAAGTTTCACCAACTGACTTTCGATACGACGGGCAAAACCGGGATTGACCCGTGAGAGATAATGCTTGCCATCCTGCATTTCTATTGCTAAGATCAGATAGGTCTGCGGACCCTGTGCCTTTTTCTTTTTGACCACCTGTTCGCTCACCTTCCATCCCTTGGTAGAAGTCATCACCCGGATATCCCAGCCATAGGTGCGGTTCAGTTTATCCATCAGCCCCCGAAAGACAAGCCCATGCGAAGACGTATCCTTCAGCCCGGTGTAACCAATTATATAATGTATCATCTCGTGGAGGAGCACACTCTTGGCCTGCTTCTCTGTCATATCATAATAGGTGGACATAGAAATTTTAAAATCATAAAGTTTCGTACGTCCCCATCGGGTAGCTCTCTTATACGCCATCTGCCCGAGCCTGGTCTTGGCCCGGGTAACCCCCAATTCAGGTGTAGGCAACTTTCCTCCGAAGTACTCGTCGTCGAAGAACCTAAACCATTTTTCCATCCATTCAACAGTTACAATCATAAAAAATGTATATAAATACAGGAATATCCCTATCTTTGTGTCAAACCGGTTGCAAAGATACAATTTTTCCAGCATTTTATTCAATATTGATTGGGAAATGAGTAACATTGCACGCAAATTTTATAACGAGCAGTTATATAGAAGCTGACGAAGACTTGGGTGCATCGCCATGGCAGCAGTTCTTCAAAGTCGGGAAAAGGAGGGAAAAGGAAGGAGAAAATGTGGATTTTATAGGGGAAAATGAAGTTTTTTGAAGAAAAACAGAAAAAAGTTGCTGAAAAATTTGGTGGAATGAAATAAAAACACTACCTTTGCACTCGCTTTTGAAAACATAGAGCAAGGGTGGTTACCAGAGTGGCCAAATGGGGCAGACTGTAAATCTGCTGGCTATGCCTTCGGTGGTTCGAATCCATCACCACCCACTTTTCCCAAAACAACTCAAAAAATATTGAATCCGGTTCCTATCATTAGGTTTCGGATTCTTTGTTTTTATATACCTCTCTGACCCCACTTTTATTTTTGGCTGGGCAAGGAAAAATTTCTCCCTGCCCAAGCAAAAATTATTTCCTGCAGAAGTTACTTGTCATGCCTGCGTCTGTGTTTTGGGCCAATTCACTAAAAAAAGTTTACTTCTGGCACGGGTAAAGGCGGTATAAAGCCAATGGATATAATCAGGTGTCAACATATCATCCGTCATATATCCCTGATCTACATAGACATGTTCCCACTGTCCACCCTGTGCCTTGTGGCAAGTGATGGCATAGGCATACTTCACCTGCACAGCATTGAAGTACTGGTCTTCTCGGATGGCCTTCATGCGGTCTGCCTTCAGCGGAATATCCTGATAGTCTTCCTCTACCCCACGGAAAAGCTGTTCCTGCTGCTCACGGGTAAGGGCTGAAGCCTCACTCTGCAAGGTATCCAACAATGCCGTTACGCTGATTTCATAATTATCATAGTCGGGAAACTGGAGCAGAAGTGTGGCAAAATGAAAACCATAAAGATCCAGATGGCGGCGCACCCGCAATACTTTCGCCCGGTCGCCATTCGCTAAGAAAGAAGGAATTGACTGCAGTTCCTTTCTCACTTCAGGCGTATCGCCCGAAGCCTTCATCTGCTTCCGCTCATTTTCTGTCCAATAATAATTGTTCTTCACAATCATGAGCATATCACCACCGGAGAGTTCTTCCTCCCGGTCGAGTACCATATTGCGGATGCCATTATTATAGATATTCGCCCTCTTGTTGCTGCGCGTAATCACCATCGTCTCATCCTGTCCTACCTGGTAATAACTGTTGGCAAGACTCTCCACGAGTTCATTGCCCGGCATCATCACAATGTCGGCAAACCCCTGGAAGCGGATGAGAGGCAACTGAGTGATATCATCATGGGTAATCATCTGGCGAATGACCGTAGCATTATACAAGATACCGGACTCCTGACTCTGACGAAGCACCTCATTGAGGTCGCACTCGTACACTTTCAGTCCATAGCCCTCCAGCATCATCGCCTGAAGAGCAGGAGATTCCTCCTCCCCCACCGGCGGCAACTGAGCCTTGTCGCCGATAACCATCAGACGGTCGTTGCGCCCCTGATAAACAAAATGCACCAGGTCGTCCAGCAAAAAGCCACTTCCGAAATTACCATCGCCCAATCCGAGATTAGAAACCATGGAAGCCTCATCCACCATAAACAAGGTGTCGGTATAGAGATTATCATTCAGATTGAATTTCCCATCCACACCGGCAAAAGATTTCTCACGGTAGATACGGCGGTGGATGGTATAGGCAGGGCAACCGCTGTTGAGCGAAAAAACCTTAGCCGCCCTACCCGTAGGAGCTAAAAGCATGACCTTCTGACGGATAGCCTGCAAAGTACGTACGATGGCACCCGATAGGGAAGTCTTACCCGTACCCGCAGAACCCCGCAGAATCATCGCACAATGAGGGGTCGTATCTGTGAGGAATTGAGCAAAAACCTCCAGGGCATGCGCCTGTTCAGAAGTAGGCTGAAACCCAAATTGTTGTAATATCTGATATTTTAACTCTTCTTTGACCATATTTCAAAAACATTTTGTATCTTTGCACTTGCAAAAGTAACAATACTTTTTGAAATGAAACGAAAAATAAACATAAATTATATATTGGAGGCATGCGTCATCGTGCTTTTAGTACTCTGCACGCTGAGTATCTCTCAGCCGCTCCGTTTCCAGTCTGCCAAGCAAGAACGGGAAAAGGCGGTGAAGGAAACACTTATGAAAATACGTACGGCAGAAGAAAGATACAAGGCACGGCACGGAGGCTATTCGGGGGATTTCCAGACGCTCATCAAGGGAAAATATCTGCAGGAATCCCTACAGTATATCCCCTATTCTGACGGCAAGAAGTTTACACTCTCTGCCACAACCATCGTCAGCAAGAGTGGCAAGCAGATTCCGCTGATGGAATGCGGTGCCTCTTATGAAGACTTCCTCAACGGACTGGACGAGAATGCCGTACAGGAACTCATAGACAATGCAATGATTTCAGGAGCATATCCTGGACTCAAGATAGGTGACATTACAACAGACAACAACAATGCAGGTAACTGGTAACAACAAGAATTGGCAACAAGCCCGACTCACTATCCGCGTGAGCAACAATACACTCAGCTTTTCCGTCGTGGACAGAGAAGCCGAGCATCAAGTAATATACGAACCTTACACGGTGAAAAGTGGAGTCTCCATGGCGGCAAACCTGCGTCAGGCTTTCAAGGAGAGTGACTTGCTGCAAAGAGGATATTCGAAGGTAAGAGTCTATATAGATACACCAGTACTCATCGTACCGGTAGAAGAATTCAAGGAGGAAGACCTCGCCACCCTCTACCAGCATGCTTTCACGAAGCACGGCAGTGATGCTCTTCACTATCGGGTGCAACCATCACTGAATGTTGTGGCCATCTTCCCTATCAACAAGGACTTGAAATTGGTGGTAGAAGACAATTTCAGCAATGTGCGCTTCACCCCAATCCTACAACCCGTATGGAACTACCTTCACCAGCGCAGTTTCGCAGGAATCCGCCGTAAGTTGTTTGCCTATTTCCATGACAAGAAGGTGGATATCTTCAGTTTTGAAAAGAACCGTTTCAAGTTCTTCAATTCATTCGAGGCACCCCACCCAAAGGATGCCATCTATTTCATGATGTATGTATGGAAACAGTTGGGAATGGACCAGCAGCAGGACGAACTGCATCTCGTAGGCGATATTCCAGACAAAGAATGGCTTCTCTACAACATCAAACTCTATATCAGAAAGGTGAATGTGCTGAATCCTTGTGCAGAGTTCAACCGTGCCCCTATCACAGAGATAAAAGGCATACCATTCGACCTGTTAGCTCTATACTTGAGCAAATAAAGAAAGAATCAGATTGATAAACAAAAAGAAATATGAGAATCATTACAGGAGAATATAAGGGACGCCATTTTGACATTCCCCGTACATTCAAGGCACGCCCTACCACAGACTTCGCCAAGGAGAACATCTTCAATGTGCTCCAGGGTTACATTGACTTTGAAGATGCCACTGCCCTCGACCTTTTCGCAGGAACAGGAAGCATCTCCCTGGAACTCGTTTCGCGCGGATGCAAGCAAGTGGTAAGCGTAGAAGCAGACCGTGACCATGCCAATTTCATCCGCCAATGTTTCAAGAAACTCAATGAAGAAAGGGATATTCTGGTACGTGGCGATGTATTCCGCTTCCTGAAGTCCTGCCACCAGAAGTTCGACTTCATCTTTGCCGATCCCCCTTATGCATTGGAAGACCTGGCAAAGATTCCAGATTTAGTATTAAACGGCGAGCTGCTCAACGAGGACGGTATCTTCGTTTTTGAGCATGGCAAAAACCATGATTTCTCCGACCATCCGAGATTTTTAGAGCACAGAAGTTACGGCAGCGTCAACTTCTCTCTCTTCAGATAATCAACTCTTTTCTGATAGCCACACAGATGGCTATCAGACAAAGAACATGATGAGAATCTGAGCGATAATCACTCTGACAAACATGCCCAGGGGATAAACCGTAGCGTAAGTGATGCTTGGTGTATCCCCTTCCAAGGTATCATTGGCATAGTTCAGCGCCATCGGATTGGCCATACTTCCACAGAGAATGCCGCAGATGCTTCCGAAATCATACTTCTTGGTTTTCAGAATAATGAAACCCACGATGACTACAGGAACCAGTGTAATGAGGAAGCCGATGCCTACCCACATCAGACCTTCGGGACGGACAACAGTCTCAAAGAACTGACCGCCAGCCTCCAAACCCAAGCACGCTAAATACAAGGCAAGACCCAACTCGCGCAACATCAAACCTGCACTGCGAGTCATATAGGAAATGAAATGCACACGAGGTCCCAAAGCACCAATCAGAATACCCATCACGATAGGTCCACCGGCAATACCGAGACGTACCGGAGCAGACATGCCAGGGATGTTAAACGGAATCGTGCCAACGGCAAGACCTAAGATGATTCCGAGGAAGATAGCACCCAAGTTAGGTTCGTTGAGTGTCTTGACAGCATTACCCAAGAACTGTTCCACATGGTCGATACTGGTAGGATCGCCCACTACCGTAAGACGATCACCATACTGAAGTCGCAAATCATCGGTAGCCAACAGTCGGATATCACCACGGAGCACACGGCTCACATTCACACCATAGCTGTTGCGCATCTGAAGATGTCCGAGTCGCTTACCATTGAGTCCCGGACGGGTAACCACGATGATGCGGCTTTCCACCTTAGCATCAATGGCATTCCAGTCCACCTTATCATTATTCCACTCCTTATCCACTTTCTTACCGAAGAGAATCTGCATGGCAGACACCTCGTCCTTATTCGTCACCACCAGCACATTATCGCCTGTATGAAGCACGGTATCAGCTTGTGGCACAATCACCTGTTCACCACGCCAGACACGAGAGATGATAAACTTACGGTGAGTGAGCATGGAGATTTCTGCAATCGTATTACCATTGAGTGCCGGATTCACAATCAGATACTGTCCGATGGAAGTATGGTCGTCATCATCATTGCTTCTGATTTGCAGATCCTCAGGCTTCACAAAGAGTTTGCGCAACAGCATCATCGCTAAGATGACGCCCACGACACCCAAAGGATAAGTGACCGCACAGCCCAAGGCAGCACCACCACTCGGCATGCCCAACTGTTGCAAAGCCTGCTGGGCAGCACCGAGCGCAGGTGTATTGGTAGTAGCACCACAGAGGATGCCCACCATATCCGGCAAACTCACAGGAAGCACCCAGCACAGCAGCAGCGAGAAGAGAGTACCCACCAAGATGACCGCCATGCTCCAGAGGTTGAGCGAAATGCCCTCATGCCGCATGGAACCAAAGAAGTTAGGACCCACGTAGAGTCCGAGCACATAGACAAACATGGTGAGACCAAAGCTTTCAGCAAACTCCAGCATATTGTGATCGACAGTCAGACCGAGATGTCCGGCTACGATTCCCACGAAAAAGACGAAAGCGATTCCCAATGATATGCCTTTGATATGGAGCTTACCAAGCGCAAGACCCAAAGTACAAATCAAGGAAAGAATGACGATGCCCTGCACCGCCGAATGTACGTTGATTAATCCATCAAACCACATGATCTAAATCTATCAATAGTTGTTTTTATTGAGTTTTTATTCAATTTCGAGTGCAAAGGTAATCAGAATCAGGGACAAAACAAAATAAAATCGATTTTATTTCTCAGAAACAGTAAGAAAACTTTTTCTTTTTCCCGGTTTTTTAGTAACTTTGCAATCGTTTTGCAAAAAGAACAAAGAAGTGAGTCTCCTGTGAAGGCTCAGCTCATCAGAAATAAAAACGATTATAATGAAAGATATCTGTTGTATCGGTCACATCACAAAAGACAAGATCGTGACTCCAAACCGTACCGTCTATATGGCTGGCGGCACCTCATTCTATTTCTCGTATGCCATCAACCAGCTTCCCAAGGATGTAACTTTTTCACTGGTTACAGCCATGGATCCTACAGAAAAGGAACCAGTAGAGAAGATGCTCAAGGCTGGCATCGACGTATCGATGAATGCCTCCCGCAACACCGTATTCTTCGAGAATATCTATGGAGAAAATCAGAATGAGCGCAAACAGCGCGTATTAGCAAAGGCAGATCCGTTTACCATCCAGCAGTTGGAGCATGTAGATGCCAAGGTTTTCCATTTAGGTAGTCTGTTGGCTGATGATTTTCCAACGGAGGTGGTGGAATATCTGTCTCGCAAGGGAAGGGTTTCCATCGACGTTCAGGGTTATCTGCGCGAGGTGAGAGACGAGAAAGTGTATCCTATCGACTGGAAAGAGAAGTTGAAGGTACTGAAGCATACCTACTACCTGAAGGTGAACGAGACTGAAATGGAAACCATCACGGGTCTGAAAGATGCCCATGAGGCAGCAAAACTGATTCATGCCTGGGGAGTCACCGAGGTGATTATCACCCTTGGCAGCGAAGGTTCCCTCGTCTATGTAGATGATAAGTTCTATGAGATTCCTGCCTATCCTCCTCACGAAGTGGTAGATGCCACAGGATGCGGAGATACTTATTCGGCTGGTTATCTGTATAAGAGACTGCAGGGTGCAACTCCTACGGAAGCTGGTAAATTTGCAGCTGCCATGTGCACCATCAAACTGGAGCACAATGGTCCGTTCAACCGGTCTATCGAAGATGTGGAAAAAATCATAAAGAAATAAAGGAAAGCTCAGAAAAGGCCCCACAGAGTTTTATATGGAACTGCTGAGAGAATAAAGTCCCACAGATTTCACAGATTTACACAGATTTTATATGGATCTTTTTGAAGGAAAAAATAAATCTGTGTAAATCTGTGAAATCTGTGGGATCTTTTTGTCAGAGAAAACAGGAATTACTTAATTATTCTTTTTTGAAACCCTCTATGGCTCCCTGCACTTTTTTCTTGGTACGTTTGAAAACCTTAGAGACTTTTTCACCTATCGTATTAGCCACATCAGTAACCTGATCAGTAGTCTTGTCAGTAAAGTTGCGCACCTGCAGTTTCTGGTAAGCCACCTTGGCTTTGCTTACGCGGCGCACTTCCTCATCGCTGATAGAATCTTTCACTATACTGTACTCATCCAGATAAGCCTGATAAGTAGAGTCTAACTTTTCTTTCTGGGCATCAGACAATTCCCTATTGGTAGAAGCACTCTTGACAAAAGTTTCAAACCTATTGGCAAAAGTACCGGCATGAGACAATGCAACCTGCTGCTCTTTCTCTACAGCCTTCATTGCATTCTCCATCTTCTTCAACTCCATTCCATTCTCAGACTTCTTCTGTCCGGTTTCATTCTGTGCAAAAGCCGAAAGAGAAACGGCGAGCAATAATCCTAAACTTAAAACTGTTTTTTTCATCTTTTTACTTCTCCTTTAAATATAAATACGTCACTCACTTCGGCTGCAAATATAGCATTAAATAATCAAATACGCAAATAAAGTAACAAATATTCATATATTTCAACAAAAACATCAAACTATAAGGTGGGAAGTTACCAACCTTACAATTTACAAGCAATAAATACCCAATATATATGATTTTATTACTTTTTGCACATTCAGATAGTTAAAAATCTGTTATTTTGTTCATTATCTCAAAGAAAAACTATAATTTTGCAACCGGAATAAGAAATAAAGCCAAAACAATATTGCAATGTCATGCTAAAAACAATTGCAAAGAAATAGATTCGAAAGAGAATTCGGATAGATTCAGAATAAAATTGAGAATATAATAAATAACAATAAACAACAATAAAAGAAATGAAAAAGATCAGAGCAGCCGTTGTAGGATACGGCAACATTGGTAAGTTTTCTGTAGAGGCTCTTGAGGCAGCTCCAGACTTCGAGATTGCAGGTGTAGTACGTCGTCAGGGCGATAAGGACAAACCTGCTGAATTGGCTCAGTATGAAGTAGTAGATGACATCACAAAGTTGAAAGATGTTGATGTTGCCATCTTAGCTGCTCCTACCCGTTCATGTCCAGAATATGCTGAGAAGATTGTTGCTCTTGGCATCAACACCGTTGATAGCTTCGACATCCACACCAGCATCCTCGACTACCGCACCAAGCAGATGGAGAACTGCAAGAAGGCTGGCAAAGTGAGTGTTATCTCTGCCGGTTGGGATCCAGGTTCAGACTCTATCGTACGTGTACTCATGGAGAGCCTTGCGCCAAAGGGTTTGACTTATACCAACTTCGGTCCTGGTATGAGCATGGGTCACTCTGTTTGCGTAAAAAGCAAGAAGGGTGTTAAGAATGCACTCTCTGTTACCATCCCATTGGGTGAAAGCATCCACCGTCGTATGGTTTATGTAGAGTTGGAAGAAGGTGCTACTCTTGAGGCTGTTACTGCAGAAATCAAGGCAGACCCTTATTTCGCTAACGATGAGACTCACGTATTCGCAGTAGCTTCTGTTGACGATGTGAAGGATATGGGTCATGGTGTGAACCTGATTCGCAAGGGTGTTTCTGGTAAGACACAGAACCAGCGCTTCGAGTTCAACATGAGCATCAACAACCCTGCTCTTACTGCTCAGGTATTGGTGAACGTAGCTCGTGCTTCTATGCGCCTGCAACCAGGTTGCTACACAATGCCAGAGATTCCTGTGATCGATATGCTTCCTGCTTCTCGCGAGGAAATCATCGCTCACTTGGTATAAGAGGCTGTTCTATACAAAGCATCTCAAGTAGAGCATTTTAAGTTTATTGAAAAAGGAAATAGGTATCCGCTATCAAAAGGGGATACAAACAAAAAAAACGAGGGCGCTGTCACAGCGTTCTCGTTTTTTTCCTTTGTGCTAAATTCTACCTAAACAAAAATAAACCTAAAATCTATTAACCTAAATATATTAACCTAAAACATTGTTGTTTTCACGCTGCAAAGATAGTAACTTTATCAAAAAGGCATTAGCACTTATCGTTCATAAAATAGCAAAATCATTCAATTTGCTGCAAATGAACGATTTTTAGCACCTTTTTACCGATTTGTTACATTTATCTGTCGCCTTTTTCTGACTTTTTCCCACAAATTTCTGTATTTTCATCAGATAAGACATAAAGTCCCACAGATTTGCATAGTTCCCATATAGACCGTTGATTTTTTTAAGTCCAACAGATTTGCATAGTTTCCATATAGACCGTTGTTTTTTAAGTCCCACAGATTTCACAGATTTACACAGATTTTTTTGCTTCAAAAGATCTGTGTAATTAGTGGAATTTTATAATCTCTGTGAGGTTTATCTAAGATCTGTGTAAATCTGTGAAATCTGTGGGAACTTTATGGAGCAAGTTTGTGGAGCAAGTTTGTGGGGAAGCTTATGAGAACTTTGTTGGGAAGTTTATGAGACCCTTCTGAACAAAAAAAGGTGTGACTGATGCCACACCCTTTATATCATTATGAAAAAATCAGATGATTACTTTACGATACCCTTCTCAAGATATTCCACGAGGTTGCAACGAACCTTCTGACCTGCATCCTCGGCAGCAACCTTGGCCATATCGCTCTCTACCATGATCTTCACCAATTCCTCGAAAGAGGTGGTGTTAGGATTCCAGTTGAGCTTTGCCTTTGCCTTGGTTGGATCACCCCAGAGATTGACAACATCTGTTGGACGGTAGAAATCTGGAGAAACCTCTACGAGGGTCTTGCCAATCAGATTCTCAGGACCTTCTACACAGATACCCTTCTCGTTCTCATCCTTGCCTTCCCACTTCAGTTCGATTCCTACATAGTGGAAGGCCAGCTGGGCGAACTCACGAACTGAGTGCTGCTTACCTGTTGCAATCACGAAGTCCTCTGGCTTTTCTGCCTGGAGAATAAGCCACATACACTCTACATAGTCCTTCGCATAACCCCAGTCACGCAAAGAATCCAGGTTGCCGAGATAGAGTTTCTCCTGCTTACCCTGTTTGATGCGGGCTGCAGCAAGAGTAATCTTGCGGGTAACGAAAGTCTCGCCACGGCGCTCACTCTCATGATTGAAGAGGATACCAGAG
>ERZ773187.1927-NODE-1927-length-14400-cov-25.719693_pt1 | contig 14400 bp, 18 predicted proteins | sample MGYA00511242_ERZ773187 | MGnify/ENA primary metagenome ERZ773187 (study PRJEB29015, sample SAMEA2737744) | human gut metagenome | biome: human gut; feature: human-associated habitat; material: faeces | place: China | collected 2012 ... | reverse complement strand
TCCATACAGTATCGGTCGGCATGGATACCGTTCCGCTCTCGCTGATAGTTATAACACCTCTGTTCATTTTTCGTCCTCCTTATTTCTCTTTTGGTCAGTTTCTTTTGTTTTTCTGCGTTGCATCAGTTTGTCCATGTCTATAGAAATCTTGTTATCGGTGATAACGGCATAGACCTGGGTGCTTCGCAGATTGGAATGTCCCATCATCTTGGCAACGCTTTCCATTGATATGCCCGAAGTAACCATGTTTACTCCGAATGTATGTCTTGCAACATGTGCGGTAAGGTTCTCATTGATACCCAAAGCCACACCGAGTGAATGAAATTCAAACCACATGGAATCACGTGAAGAAAGAGGAAAAACAGGTTTGCTATCATCCGCTGTATTGTATAGCGACATTATTTGTTCAGCTATCGGATGCAAGGGAATGAACGCTTCGTTGTTGGTCTTTGCTCTTTTCTCACGGATGTATTTTCTACCGTCTGCCGTCATCCCGATATGGTGTGGATACAGGTTACGTAAATCGACATAAGCCAAACCTGTAAGGCTGGAGAAAACAAACATTCTGCGTGCCAACTCCAAAGCCTTATCCTCCATAGGAGTCTCCATAATGAGCAGCAAGTCATTTCTGGATATATGTCTACGCTTTGGTGAGCCTTTCTTTTCATATCCGACATCTTCCAATGGATTGAATTTCAGCAGACCTCTGTCAACAGCGATATAAACCAAGCGTTGCAGCCAACAAAGATTATGGTTCGTATTGGATGCACTATACCCTTTGCCAATCAAGAACAACTTATAAGATTTACCAAATTCCTCAGTCAAATCTTCAAATGCAATGTCATTCATTCCTCGTAACCCGATGAACTCTCGCAAGTTTAGCTGCGATGTCTTAGATTGGCGATAAGAAGATGTTGAGTTAATACGGATAGAGCGCAGCCTAAGGCGTTCACGCTCCTCCTCGCCAGTGGCAAGCAATGTCATCGGGATAGTATTTGCATCAACAATAACATTCTTCAGAATCTCGGCGGTAACGATGCCCTTTTCCTTTACTGCCTGCTCGTAGGCTTCGTCAATTCTTTGTCTGAACGCTTGCAGTAGTCCGTTCACTCTTGCATTCTTGGCTTCACCTTTTTTCGTGTCCCATTCTTCGGGAGCACAGTAAAGACCTGTTGCTATGGCTGACACTTTGCCGTCAATCGTGATACGGCAAAATATAGATGTGGTTCCGTCTGCCTTTACTCTGCCACGGTTGATATAATAAAACTGCTTGTATGTACTTCTCATTGTTATGTTCCTTTCTTATTTTGTGAAAATATTACAGGACAAACTTGAAGTCTTTGTTGGCTTCGATGAACTTGTCCATATCCTCAAATAGCTTTTTCGGGGTGACACGTGCATAGATTTGCGTGGTCTGAATGTTGCTGTGACCAAGCATTTTGCTGATAGTCTCTATTGGAACACCTTCTTCGAGCGTAACGAGCGATGCGAAACTGTGCCGTCCAACATGATAGACCAAATCCATACTTATGCCAGATAGTACTCTGAGACTTTTCATGTTACCTCTCAGCACTCGAAATTCCTGTGGCGGTAAAAGAGTAGGTCTTGTCGGGTCTTTGTATTTCTCCAACATGGCAAGTGCCTCCGGCAGTAATTTCACACGTGCAAGCATCTTGTTCTTCTTTCTATGGTATTTCAGCCAAAGGCTGCCCTCCTCATCACGAAAGAGGTTTTCTTCCGTGATGGAAACTGTATCGGCATAAGCCGTGCCTGTATAGCAAGCGAAAAGAAAAAGGTCACGGGTCAAAGCCAACGATTTTCTTCGCTCTGGTATTTCGAGGTCACGAATTTTCAGGAAGTCCTCACGTGTCAATGCCTTTGGTGGATTCTCTTTCTTTTGAGGTAGCTTGAAGTGCATGAAATGATAACGTTCGGAGTGTCCTGCCTTGAAAGCTATTCGGCAGGTCTTCTTCAAGATGGCGAGATAGTGGCGGACTGTATCAAGTGCAAGACCTCTCTCGTCCAAGCAAAAGTCCATGTACTCACGGATAAACTGCTCGTAAAGCTCACCGAATGCCACATCGTCAGTTCCATAACGCTTCTTGACGAACAATCCCAATGTCAGGCGAGTGTACTGGTAGTTTGGGAGCGTGCCTTTCTTGTAGTCGATGCCGATTCTTGACTCAATGTCCGCAATGATGGCGTCAAGCTGCTTCAACAAGGTCATCTGAGTGTCTGCACTGCATTGAAACAGGTCCTTTATCGCCTTTGCGTCAAAATCCGTCTTGCGCTCCACAAGTGACTCGTAGGCTGAGTTTATTGCCAGCAACAGCTTGTCAATCTTGGCGTTCACTTCCACAGCCTCCTTGCTCTTGCCGTCAAGTCTGCTCTCACGTGGATTCCATAACTTTGGCGTACATGACAACTTGCAACCGAACTGCGCCATTGTTCGGTTGAGGGTGATGCGTCCCATGATGGGAGCCTTACCGTTCTTGTCCAATCCGCTCTTTTTGAGGTAGAGCAGCACCTTGAATTTTTCAACTTTCATCTGCTTACTTTTTTAGTTTGCAAAAATAATCAATCAGTAAGCATTCTCTGTCATTGAAAGTTGTGCAGAACAGTGCAACAAACACTGGTGACAAACTATTTGTTTTTCACCTCGTTAGCAGTGTTGGTTTCGGTAACTGACCGCTAACGGTTTGGTAACTGAAATAACTCAATATCCTGCTCGGCTTTGCTTTGCAGCCAATTGGCAGAATTATGAAATATTGCTCATTCTCAACCACTTGCAGTTCATTCCTCTCATCTTCACTTTCCGTTGCTTTTGCTTAAATTGTGCATTGTTTTAGGCATACCTATGCTACGCTCCAGTTGGCACATGGTACAGACATCTATACCGTAAGCAAGATGTTGGGACATACCAACGTGAAAACGACACAAATATATGCGAAAGTGATTGATGAGAAAAAGGAAAAGGCTGCCAATGCTATCCAGATAGATCTGGATGAAAAGGAGTTTGAGTAGTTTGATTGATACTTTCTCAGGAAGTAACGAGAAGATAAATTTCGGGACATCCACACTATCCTGCGAGCCGCTTGTGAATATTTCATAAGTGGCTCGTTTCGTATAGATACATGGAAGAGGTGGTTTCTATCGTGAAGGACTGCTTGAACCGACGAAAGCGGAAAGACAAAGTTTTGACAAACAACAATGAATAGGATAAGAATGATAGAGAGGTTGACGGCTGTACGTTTATTATGATTGCCTTATGGGAGGCTTATGATGATAGTCATCATGTTGAGAGAGCGATAAAAACTTTTGTTTTCGGGGATATGCAGAAGTATCGGTAAAAAGAGGTATTGGGATGTTATGGGATTATGTTTCGATTATGGGAACTGATACTGATTGGAATCATAAGCCAATCAGTATTGATTTTTATGGTTATTTTGCACCCAGAAAGTCGTGTGACAAAGAATATAGTAATAACCATAAAAATGTGATAAGATGACAGAAGAAATCAGATTTGAAGACCTGCCAAAAGTCACCAAAATGATGATGACTAAATTGGAAGAGTTGTGTGCCAAGATGGACAAAATCATTCCGACCGTAGAGGAACCGATTGACCGATGGTTTACGGTGGATGAATTGAGAGAGTATCTGCCAGAGCATCCTGCCCGTCAGACCGTGTATGGATGGACCAGCAATGCCATCATCCCCTTTCATAAGAAGGGAAAATCACTACGATTTAAGAAATCGGAAGTGGACAAATGGTTGCAAGAGGGATATAATCCATACATCAAGGAAATAGAAGATGAAGCTCAGGCTTTCATTGAGAAGAAGCGTAAACCATTGTTCTAACATTTGCAGTAAATGGATAAAAGAAAAATAAACAAGTGTGGCATCCAAACGTCAAAGAGACCGGATGCTGACATTGGAAAGGATGAAGCTATGGGAAGGGATGCAGCCATAGGGACATGGGATGTAGGTACCTATATGGGGAAGGAAGATATAGACAGAACTATGGGTGATGATAATTCTGGAACTACCATTCCTCTGGGGGCATTTCCGAAGAAGATACAAGAGATGGCAAAGGTGTTGGTAGAATACGAGAACTACAACCAGGATTACCTGTTGGTATCGATGCTGTCGGCTGTGGCTACCGCCATTGGGAATACCTGCCAGATAAGAATCAAGGGATGCTGGACGAGCAGTCCCATCCTGTACGTCATCCTTGTGGGACGACCTGGTGTAGGCAAAACGCCACCACTGGACTTTGCTTTCAAGCCCATTAGGGCGCATGACTATAAGTTGCTGAAAAAATACAAGGATGACGATGAAGCCTATTCCTTGTTTATGGAAAAGAGAAAGAGCAGAAAGTTCACCTATTCGCAATCGGAGATTCCGGAGATACCGATACTGCAAAGAACTGTGATTTCGGACTTCACTCCAGAGGCATTGATGCAAGCGCACAATGTGAACCAAAGGGGCATTGTGGCATTTGTGGATGAGATCATGGGTATGTTCAACACCGTGAACCAATACAGCAAGGGGCAGCTGATAGAACAGCTGCTGACGGCACATAGCGGAAAACCTCTGGACATCACCCGATGCAGTCTGGACATCCCCATTCATATAGAGCAGCCCTGCATCAATATCATTGGAACCACCCAGACCAAGCGAGTGCATGAGTTGGTGGACAAGGGGTATGGCGACAATGGTCTGATAGACCGCATTCTGTTTGCCTATCCCAAGAGACATACCATCAGTCCTTGGCAGCTGCATGGAACAGAAAGCAATTACGATGGTCGTGAATGCTTTGACCTGTGGGCAGATGTGGTGGAGAAGATACTGGCGTTGCCCTGTCAATATGATGACGAGACCGGAATGGTGATACCCATCATTATCAATTTCACGGCGGAAGCGCAGCAACATTTCTTTGACTGGAGAAATCGAACAGTAGATTATATCAACAGCATCAAGGATGATGCACTGATAGACGGCAGAATCATGAAGACCCATCTGAATACGGCAAGGTTGGCCCTTGTGATACAGATGATGCGTTGGGCCTGTGGAGAAGCAGGCTATGAAAACGTGGACATTGATTCTGTCAAGGCAGCCATAGAGCTAGGTGAGTATTTCGAGGAATGCTATGCAAGACTGCAGAAATATATGACCATAGACAGCATACAACCGCAAAAGAAGATATTGCTGGATGGACTGGAGCATGAGTTCACAACAGCTGATGCCCTAAAGATAGGTGAAGAGATGGGACTGTCGGAGCGGTCAGTGATGTACACGCTGACAGACCTGCAGACCATGAAGGTAATAAGAAAGATAAAACGAGGCGAATATGAGAAACTGCAATAAGGTATATGGCGGTGCAGCTTGCAGTTGTTGCAGGAAGCATCGAGGTGGCAATCAGCTTGAATACTGGGTTACTGTCGTACATGACATAGCATGGCATCCACTTTGCATACATATGAATGTAGTAAGATAGTAGAAAAGTATAAGAGTACAATAGTGAAAAAGTGACATAGTATATATTATAAAAAGTAAGAGGAACAATGAGAATGAAAGAAAGCTCGTTCTCTTTTTTTATCTTCCTGTAAATACTGTCCACTGAAGAAGTATATGGAAAATGGAAAAGCAGAGAGCATTGTGACATTGATGAAAGGAGCGCAATCGACTTATATCAAGGAGGTTGCAGAAGGAAAGAAAGTGTATTCACGTTATGTGAAAGACTTTCTGAATGGACATCGCTATTGCGGCAGTAGGGATGTAAGAGTGATGAACCAGTACCGTAAGGACATGGGAATGATCGAAGACCTGTTGGAGACAAGACCCGACTTGGTGCAGAAGTATTTCTGCCAGGAAAGTATGGACGAAGAAGATGTGGAAGCACTCATACGAGAGCTGAACACCACGTCGGCTCCTGACACATCGTCGGCTGCCCCTTACAAAACGACAAGATGGGTGTCTGCCTTTATTGTGAATCAGAAAGAATATGGCGTTTGTGAGAAAAAGAAACAAATGAAAAGCCAATACGGTTCTGACACAGGAAGAGGCGCAGGAACGTATTCGCTGCAGTTGTTACGCAGAGAAGGGCTATTGGGAACTATCGTGGAAGCGATGAACCAATTCAGACTGTTCAAGAAAAAAGTGACAGAGGCAGAAATAAAAGAACTCTTCTGCTGCCGTCTGGAAAGTCCTTTGGTGGCAAGGAACAACAGAGAGCTAGCGTTCTTCTTCGACAAGCTATGTGAGAACGGACTCATCAGCAAGCAATGGCAGGATGTGGTGAGTACACACAGACTGTTGCTGTCATCTACAGGGAAGAACATGAAAGCCTCGGACTTGTCCTCAGCTGCATGCAAGGCAAGACTGTCGGACAGAAGCATCTTCGCCAACATCAAGAGCAAGGTGAAAGAAATAGCGGAATGGGCAAAATCTGACGGAAAAGACAGAATATGACAACAAGAAAGATTGATAGGAGGATTGACACTGCTGAACTGTCAACCCCCTATTAATCTTTTTTCGTATAAGAAAAAGTATATTTGCACCCAGTTTTGTTGCAGGAAGCCATATCACAGGATTTGTATAGGAGAAAACTTCAAAACTGATCAAAAAGCACGGAATGTGTACTGAACAGATAAAGTAGTATAACTATCAAACAAAAAAATATTTGAGTATGGATCCAATTATGGGAATACAAACACAAGCAGGAGCCATTCGTCAGGAAGAGCTGACGGAAGCCAACCTGGTACCAGTCGTAATACGGTTGACAGAGCGAGTAGGACAAATAGAAGATGTCCTCAGAGCATTGGGAGACATCGAAGAGTTGCATGAACGTTTGACACAAGTGGAAGAACATCTGTTTGCAGCCAAGGAGATACTGACCGTGAAAGAAGCCAAGGAATTTCTTGGTATATCAGAAAGTCAGTTGTACAAGTTGACCAGAACACTATCTATCCCCCACTATAAGCCAAGTGGGAAAACCATCTTCTTCAATAGACAAGAAATCATAGATTGGGTGAATAGCCGTCCTGCCAGAAGAAGAGGAATGCAGCAAGAGAACATGAACGCAAATGTTTCAGACGAGACAAATTGCAATGAAATGGAAGTGCTGAGTGTGGGTGGTATGAACATAAACAGCGATATGCCATGACACCCATGGAACAAAGCAATTGCCAGACAGACAACGGAAATGTGCTGGACGAGTTGCTGAAAGCCTCACGAATACTGGCAGACGACACCTATCAGGTGCCGCCCCAGATTATGTGGGTGGACAATTCGACCATCGCCACACTTGGCAATTTCAGTGCGTCAACAGGAAAGGCAAAGAGCAGGAAGACCTTTAATGTGTCGGCTATCGTTGCTGCCTCGTTGGGAAACAAGCAGGTACTGAAGTACAGAGCCTGTCTGCCAGAAGGAAAGCGTAAGATACTGTATATAGACACCGAGCAGAGCAGATACCACTGCCATGTGGTGATGCAACGCATATTACGTTTGGCAGGGATGCAACAAGATGTGAATGCTGCCAACCTGGTATTCTATGGTCTGAGAGAGTATCATCCCACCATGCGACTGCAGCTGATAGAACACGCCTTGCAAAAAGAAACAAGGTGCGGTCTGGTTGTCATCGATGGCATCAGAGACTTGATGCTGGACATCAATGATCCGTCGGAATCGGTGAGCATCATCAACAAGTTGATGCAATGGTCGAGCATCTACAATCTGCACATACATTGTGTGCTTCATCTGAACAAAAGCGATGACAGTGTGAGAGGACACATCGGAACCGAGTTGAACAACAAGGCAGAAACGGTGTTGGTTATCGCCAAGAGTCAGACCCAAGCCAATGCAAGCGAAGTGAAACCATTGAGTCTGCGAGACCGGGAGTTTGAGCCATTCGCCTTCAAGATAGACGAAGAAGGGATGCCTGTTGACATCTACGACTACGAGTTTGGAAAGAAAGACGGAAAGGCAGCCAAGATGACCATCGGGGACATCACGGAAGAGCAACACGAAAAAGCTTTGGCTATAGCTTTCCATGACAAGGTGGTGTCGGGATATGAACATGTGCTGACGGCATTGAGCAAGGGATATGGTGAGATTGGATTTGCAAGAGGTCGAACCACACTATCCAAGCTGTTGACCTATCTGTTGACAAACAAGAAAGTAGTGAAATTGGCAAGCAATGAATACTGTCTGCCCAAGAATTATCCCAGCCTGCCACTGATGGATGAAGATACATGATTCAAAAAGCATCAATCCGTTCACTCCACATCTATATATGGTGTGGACAGATGAACAGATGACGGAATGAGGATAGAGTAAACAGAAAATGAAGAGACATGAACATAGATACAGCAAAGACTATCAGCATCATTGATCTGCTGAGGACATTGGACCATGCCCCTGTGAGCATAAAAGGAGACCGATACAATTATCTCTCTCCTATCAGAACCGAGAAGGAACCCTCATTCTGCGTAAGCAAGAAAAGAAATGAGTGGTATGACTTTGGATTGGGGCAAGGCGGTGACATCATCAACCTGAGCAAGCGGCTGTTTGAGACCAATGATGTGAGTGAGGTGTTGAGCCGGTTGGACAAATTGAACATAAGTCATGTGGAACACTCGTGCAAAACAATAAAGGCGGCTGCGGTACAGACGGCAGTGAAGATGGAGAAAGTGCATCTACAACCCCTGCAATACAATCCCCTGATGTCGTATTTGCGTTCACGCCATATCGACGCAGAGGTGGGCATGAAATATTGCAAAGAAGTATGGTACACTCATGGCAAGAAACGCTATTTCGGTATAGCCTTTGAGAACATACAGAAAGGTATGGAAATCAGAAATCCATACTACAAAGGATGTATGGGACACAAGGATATATCCATAGTGCATGCAGAAGCCATTGGAGTACAGGAGGCAGTATGCATATTTGAGGGATTTATGGATTTCCTCTCCTTCAAAACCTTGGAAAAGCAAGGAGACGGAAGAGCTGTTGTGGATGAGCCATGTGATTATATCGTATTGAATTCAGTAGCAAACATGCAACGTTGTTTGCAAAGACTGGGCGTGTATGAGCATATATATTGCTTTTTGGACAATGACAAGGCTGGAATGGATGGCTATGGAATTGTCAGGAATGCTTATCCCTCCAAGGCGATAGACATGAGCTTCCGTTACAAAGAATATAAGGATGTAAACGATTGTCTAATTGGGAGAAAGAAAGCATGAAGGAAGCAAAAGTGAAATATGACGATATAGCGGATATGCACTGGTGGATGGTGGATCATATTCACTATCTGCCAGCCATGATATATGCAGTGTTGTTGATAGATATAGTATCAATCGTTGTCATCATCAGACATAGCAAGGGACTGGGGCAAGACGAGGTATTGGAACGATTAAAAATAGGATGTAGTGTGGCAGTATTCCTGCTTGGGATGCTGCTGGTGTATTATATAGCATATCTGCTTTGGTAAGGTGATATGGGAAACTATTGTTTGCGTGATTTTTGCGTAGATTTCTGTACAAACATACTACAGTTTTAAAAATATGTAGTAGTTTCGTACAAAAAACAAAACCATCATTTTCATTCCATATAGGGATGCAAACGATGGTTCTGTTATATTGGCTACTACAAAATCTTTGTTTCAAAGTAATTCTTTATTTTATATATTCCAATATCGTGCTTGTATCTTCCAAAAAGAATTTGAGGATTGACTTTGTATTTGTCAGCCTCTTCCTTGATATAAGGAGCAATTTTGTAAGGAACAATGTCACGAGTTCTAGCAAGGAACTTCTTCCAATCTGCATTTGGAACAACAGCATTCAATGCAAAGTCGTCTGCTTCTGACTCTTCGGAATCTTTCTTTTCGTCAGACAGATTAATCATTGCCTTTCCATCTTTCGTAAGATGATTGAAAACGTGTCCCACTTCGTGTAAAGTAGTAAAAGCAAAATTATCAATAGACGAGATACGTTCTGTGACTACAATAGTCGGATTGTCGCCAATCCAGAAAGACATGCCATCTACAGGAACCTGTCCCACCTTTTTGACAACCATAAAACGTATGCCATACTTATTCAATACTTCGCCAGTCTTTTTTACTGTTTCAGAATTTTCCTTGAAAACACTATTGAGTTCTTTTGTCAGTAAGTCACCACTATTTTTGTCAAAGCTTTCCAATGATTGCTCGTCATTTTTTGAACAGTAATAACAATAGTATTTCCAGGATAAAATATCAACAGGATTAGTTGTTACCTTCTCAGACTTACGATAATATGCCAATTCCATTTCCTTGGCTTTCAGACCAAAGAAATCATCCAAATTATCTACGGCAAACACATCAAAGATGCGTTTGACATCCTCGATGATATTGCCTTTAATAATATTTACTTTTCTAAAGAACTGAGTACTTACGTGTTCTTTGAGCACATTCCAAATCTCCAGCATTTTAGTCTGCAACACAACTCTTTCACTCTGTTTTGCACAGTCAAGTTCGTACTGTGTCTGAATGTTCATGAGAAATGTTGCAGAAATGCCGAGGGCATTTTCCAACAATAATGCCATTTCGGGTGTTAGAGAACGTTTACCTTTTATGACATCATTCAGAATTGATTTCTGTATACCAGTGAGTTCGGCCAATTCACTCTGCTTCATATTACGAGCAGCGAGTTCGTCCTTAATCACCTCTCCCACATGAGTTGCCTCAAATGGTACTGCCTGATTGAAACTAAACTTAGTCATAATGATGTGATATTTCTAATAATTCTATTTCTGTAATGACAATGCTTCCATCGAGAGGAGAACTTTTGAAGATCAATCGCCATGTATCATTGCAACGTACAGACTCTTGTCCTTTCCTGTCACCATGCAACGCTTCATAATTCAATCCTTTTAAGCGAAAGAGGTCTTCAATTCGTTGAGCAGCCCTCATGTAATCAACAGCTTTCTTGTACCCCTTTATCACTTGGATTGGCAATCTTCTGTATCTCTTGTCTGAAGTTTTGCCATTTTCATATAATTCGAGTAGAGCTTCGTCTTCGGATGTTATATTCATAAAATTTCAGCCATATTTTGATGGTGCAAAGGTAATACTTTTATTTTGATTATCAAAATTGATAATCGAAAATTATCATATTTATAGATATTTTTAACGAATAATGACTATTTTTATCGTGAAATCAGTCTGTTCGATGAAAAATGGAATAACGAATTTACACGTTTGGACATGAAAGCTGGGTGGCGCGTTATAGCAATTTGGAAAAATATGAAAGTAGAGGGATGTAGGGGTTTAAAGTATGATTTAGAGTATGATATATGGTTATATTTTGAATATATCTTAAACTTAGAGGGTCATACTTTGAAAAATTCTTTTATGTCGGATTTTACGCTTTACTTTGCACTCGCAACTGGCAGGATTGCCACGATACAGAGTATAAATCAATCATAAAACAAAGTATAATATGAGTCCATTTGTGATATTCGCCATCAGCCTTACCATTGCATACGTCATCTACTATGCGGTGATGATAACGAGAGACCTGTATGGCAAGAAGGAAGAAAACAAGAGCAACGAGGAAGTGTTTGATGTGAGCAGCATCACGGAAGAGGAAGCTGCTGTAGCTGTCAATGAAAGCGATGGCGGTTTCAGCATTGCCAACAAACAGTATGATACCAGTTATCAGAATGGGATGGGTGGTGATGACGGTTATGGAAATGGAATTGCTGGAAGTGGTGCTGCAGGAAGCGGCTATGGTTCGGAAGGAAATGAAGGTGATGATTCCAACCATGCAGGAAACAATGATTCAGGCGTAGGAACTAGAGGTGTGACTTCCGATGGTGACGATGCCAATCAACAAAAGAAGACAGCTGCCGAGTCGTTGCAGGAGCGAGTGAGTGACCAGATGGAAAGTACCTCTCCTATATGGATAAACGGACTCTGGCAAGACGAGTTCACAGAGAGTCTGCTGAGACAAGGTGAGACAAAGCCAGGACAACCAAACATCAAAACAATACCAGTCAAGGATGAAATTTAGCCATATCATAAAGAATGTAGTAAGTTCCTTTGTCTTTGCGCTGCTCCCCCTGTCCGCATCAGCCAAATGCGGTAATGTGGACTATAGCTGGGGAGCAGACGCACTGGCAGGGATGCACGACTATGTGGTGACGATGATGCTGTATGTGCTGTATCTGACATACGCTGTCGCTGCTGTGATGGTGATAATCTCTGCATTGCAGATATACATCAAGATGAATACAGGAGAAGAAGGTGTGACCAAATCGATAGTGACTCTGATAGGTGCCTGTCTGTTTATGATAGGAGCATCCATCCTGTTCCCTGCATTCTTTGGCTACCAGATTTAAGACTCAACTGCAGAAGAGTATATATCAAAGTGAGAAAGCAGTACCATCGAGCCGTATGCCAGAATGGAAAGACGCCAAAAGCGTGGAAGAAGACTGGGGATAAAGGTGAGAATGAACTGCGAAGAGAAATCATTAACAAGTAAAACAAGAAAGAATGTTTAAGAAAACGACCAACTATTTGAAGAAGACCGCCAAGAGCGTTCTCTCTTCAGGACGCTTGAAGACATTGGCATTTATGCTCCTTGTGGGCGGTGGCATTGCTATGGCGCAAAACTCGGCAGGTGACTACACAGCAGGAACCACTGCCTTGACAACTGTGACAGAGGAAATAGCCAAATATGTGCCTATTGTGGTCAAGCTCTGTTATGCCATTGCAGGTGTTGTTGCCGTAGTGGGTGCCATCAGCGTTTACATCGCTATGAACAATGAGGAGCAGGATGTCAAGAATATCTTAGTCCTCCAAAATTGGTTGGAAAGGATAAGAAAGGAAGTGACAAATAAAGTGCTTAGTATCAAGCGAATAAGCGATTTTTTGATTTTTCCGATTCTTGCTCAACCGACTCTTAAAAAGATATAATAAAATGATTTTTGTTTCTGATTTGTTTCTCATATATGGCTTGATTTTCATATCTTTGCACATGCTTTCAAAGGCATAATCACGATGCAGAAACGATATATCAGCATCCGAAAAGCCCAACCCTCGCAGACCCTCTGCAAAATTCATTTTCCCTTCTTTCGGGAGTAAATTACCAAAATAAAATATAAACAAGCATGGCAAGACCAAAGAAACAAGTCAAACTGAAGGAGCCGATTAAGATTCGTCTCAAACCTCTCGCAGATGGCAACAAGAGTATCTATCTTGACATCTACTGGAAGGGAGTCAGAAAGTATGAGTATCTGAAACTCTATATCATTCCTGAGGTCAATCCACTCTGCAAGGAGCAGAACAAGGAAACGATGGCACTCGCAGAACGTATCAAGGCAGAGCGCATCAAGGCTCTCCATGGTCACGGAGTGCAAGACTGGGAAACCGTCAAGCAGGGTTCACAACTCTTGACAGGATGGATCAAGAAGTATTGTGAAGGTGGAGTCAGCACCAAGAAGTCAACCCTCCATTGTCGTGTTGAAATGCTTCACACCGTGGAGAAATATCTTGAAGAGTCCAATCAGACCTTCATCACCCTTGAAGAGGTCAATGCTGATTTCTGCCGTGGGTATGTGAAGTTCCTTCGCACCTTCCCAAACTCACACTGCAAGTACATTGAGCCAAGACCTATCAGCCAGAACACGGCAAGCCGTTACCTCGGCATGTTCTCGACTACTCTCAACAATGCTGTCCGTCAAGGTATTATCCGAAACAATCCAATGAAGGAACTGGATGCCAAGGAGCGCATTCAGCCAAAGGATGGCAAGAAGGAATACCTTACCATTGAGGAACTTAAAGCCCTCATGGCAACCGACAGTTACCGCCCAGAGGTCAAGCAAGCCTTCATCTTTGCTTGTTTCACTGGATTGCGACTCAGTGATATGTACAAACTTGCACCGATTCACATTTTCAAGACTCCTGACGGCAAGGGCGAGTATATTGACATGGAAATGCAGAAGACGGAGAAGCCTGTCATCATCCCACTCTCTGAAGAGGCAAAGCGTTGGTTACCAAAACCAAAGGGAATAACAACTCCCTTCTTTGATATACCAACTACTCAGACCGTCATAGGCAGAGCCCTTCGCAAATGGGCAGAGGCAGCAGGTGTAGAGAAGCACATCAGTTTCCACTGTTCACGTCACACCTTCGGCACAATGATGCTGACACTTGGCGCAGACCTGTTCACCACAAGCAAGTTGATGGGTCACACCAACATTCAGACCACTGAAATCTATGCGAAAATCGTAGATAAGAAGAAGGAGGAAGCCATCAACCTCATTGATGGAATGTTCAAGTAAAGGATGTACTTTGAAAGTACCCCCCCCAGCCCGTCCGAGAACGGCCGTTTGGGGGTGTATCATAGAGGGCAGAAC
>ERZ773187.1921-NODE-1921-length-14515-cov-32.227455_pt1 | contig 14515 bp, 12 predicted proteins | sample MGYA00511242_ERZ773187 | MGnify/ENA primary metagenome ERZ773187 (study PRJEB29015, sample SAMEA2737744) | human gut metagenome | biome: human gut; feature: human-associated habitat; material: faeces | place: China | collected 2012 ... | reverse complement strand
AAATGAAAGCAAAGTAAAAAGGAGCTGTGAAGAAATGAGGATTCATTTCTTCACAACTCCTTTCATTTTTACCGGATGCCTACTGCTCACAGGGCTCTTTCACCTTGTACCACCAGCAGTACATGGCAGGTACGACGAGGAGTCCGATCGCGGTCGCAAGGAGAAGACCGCCGATGAAGGAGACGGCGAGCGGGCGCCAGAAGGGATTCGGAATCAGGGGCACGAAGCCCAGGACATCCGTCACCGAAGAGAGCATGATGGGGCGGAAACGGAGCGCCGCCGACTCGACGACGGCGTCATACGGTGTCTTCCCGCTTTCCAGATGCTGGCGGATCTGATCCAGAAGGATGATGCTGTTTCGGATGACCATGCCGGAGAGCGCCACAAAGCCGATGATGGCGACGAAGCCGATCGCCTGCCGCGTTACCAGCAGTGTCAGGATCGCGCCGATGAGTCCGAGCGGTCCGGTCACGACAGCCATGATGAGCTTGGGAATATTTCCCAGCTCGAACATCAATATCATGAGGACGAAGAAGACCATCATAGGCATGGCGCCTACGATGTAGGTCATGGACTTCTCGCTCCATTCAAGCGACCCGTCCTTCTCGAACGTCACCCCTTCCGGCAGGCTGGCCCGGAAGGCTTTGAGATCCGTATCATAGAGCGCCATGGAGACGGAGTCTGCCTTGGCTCCGCCTGTTACATCTGCCCGAAGCGTGATGGTCGGCTTCAGATCCCTGCGCCAGATGGTGCTCGTCTCATTTTCATAGGACAGGTCCGCAAATTCGCCCAGCGGCACGTAGCGGCCATTTCCTACATGGACAGGCAGTGAGTCGAGGCTGGCCAGACGCGCTGCATTGTCTCCTTCCAGCTTGAAGGAGATCGGGATGAGCTGATCGCCCTGATACGACTCAGCCACCTTGTAGCCGGAGAGCTTCACGTAGAGATCCTGCGATACCGCATAGTTATCGATCCCCAGCTCGCGCACCTTGTCCTGATTGATCTTGAGCTTCAGTGTCGGCGTCTCCTGCGGCCAGTCGAGGCTCGCATTCGTGACATTCGGATTCTGCTTCATGATGGAGAGTGCTTCGGAAGCCAGCTTCACCGTCTCATCGATGGATTCGCCCGACAGACGGAACATCACCGGATACTCGGACGGCGGGCCGGTCGTGATGAGACGGGTATGTGCCTGTGCATCCGGATATTTCTCCGTCACCGTATCCATGATCTCTTGGCGAAGCGCATCGCGGCTCTTCTGGTCTGTCGCGACGATGATCATCTGCCCATGCCCGTCTTCCGGTGCTTTGGGATCAAAGAGCAGGATGAAACGCGGCGCGGTATCACCGATGTATGTCGAGAAGGAGGATACACGCTCATCCCCATAGAGTGTATCGGCGATGCCGTTCATGACACGCTTCGTTTCCTGTATGGAAGCCCCTGAGGGGAGATTCACATCCAGAATGATCTCCGGACGCACCGAGTCGGGGAAGAATTCCTGATTCACCAGCGGGATCATCGCAAGCGTCAGACAGAAAAGACCGGCAGTCCCCACGATGACTGTCTTCTTGAAATGGATACAGAGCGCAATGAGCTTGTAGAAGATCTGGTACGCCTTGTCTCCGATGGACGATTTCCAGCTTTTCCCCTTTTCGCGTGCTTCCTTCGCCTTCTCTTTCTTTGTTTTTACTTGAATAAATTTATATCCCAAGACAGGGCTGACAAAGATGGATGCCACCCAGGAGAGGAGAAGGGCTGCTGCGATGACCCAGAAGAGTGCCGCGCAGTACTCCGATGTCTGGCCTTCTGCCATCCCGACGGGGATGAAGCCCGCCGCCGTGATGAGCGTCCCGGCGAGCATCGGCTTCGCGCAGCTCTTATAGGCCGCTTCCGCCGCTGACAGGCGGTCCATGCCTTCTTCGAGCTTCACCTGCATCATCTCGATGACGATGATCGCATCATCGACAAGAAGGCCGAGGGAGACGATGAGCGCTCCCAGAGACACGATATGCAGATCGATCCCCTGCCATTTCATGAAGAGGAAGGTCGCACACACGACGACCGGGATACAGAGCGCCAGCACGATGCCGCTCCAAAGTCCGAGCGAAAGGAAGGACGCCGCCATGACGATCACGATGGCCTCCAAGAGCGACTCCGTGAAGTCATGGATGGACTCATTCACCACCTTCGGCTGATCCGCCACGAGCCCGATGTCCATGCCCGCCGGAAGGTCTGCCTTCGACCGCTCGATCTCTTTATTGAGATTGTCCCCGAGCGTCAGGTTATTCCCGCCCACCCGCATCGAGACTGCGATACCGATCGCCGGTTTGCCATTGAAATAGAAAAGGGAAGACTCCGGCGTCGTGTAAGTCTGCGTGACCTTTGCCACATCGCCCAGATGGAAGCTCCGCTCGCCCACATGGATCGGGATATTCTCCAAGGCTTCCACACTGCCGAGGAGCCCGTCCACGCGGATCGCCACATTGCGAGACGATGTATGGATCGTCCCTGCCGGCATCATCGCCGACTGCTGCTGAAGGATGCGGAATACATCGGATGGATTCATCCCGAAGGAGGCGAGCTTATTCTGATCCATCTCGATGTACATATTCTGCTCCTGCACCCCCAGGAGCTCGACCTTCTGCACATCCTCGACCGCGGCGAGACGGCGGCGCAGCATTTCCGCCGACTTACGCTTCTCCTCATAGGAAAAGCCGTCCCCCGTCACTGCGTAGATCGAGCCATAGACATCATCAAAGCGGTCATTCACATACGGACCGTACACACCGGCGGGAAGAGCTGCCTTCTCATCATTCACGAGATTTCGCACCTCATGCCAGCGCGTCTGGATATCCTCCTTCTTGACCGAGTCCTTCAGATTCACATAGATGACCGTCTTGCCATCATGCGTGAAGGAATTCAGATAGTCCAGCCCCTTCGTATCCTGGAGCTTTTTCTCGAGCGGATCCGTCACCTGCTCGGTGATTTGCTCCGCTGTCGCACCCGGCCAGGCCGCCGACACCACCGCCTGACGGATGGTGAAGTCCGGATCTTCACTACGCCCCAGATGGAAATACGACCACAAGCCTCCCAGGAGGATGAAGAAAATGAAGAAATAGACCACCGGCTTGTGCTTGATGGCCCACTCTGCCAGATTCAGCCCTTTCATACGCGTACCTCTTCTCCTTCAGCCAGTTTCGAAACGCCCGCCGTCACGATGCGATCCCCCTTGGCAAGTCCTTCGATGATCTCCACCGTATCCTCGCCGTAGCGCCCCACCTTGACCGGCGTCAGCGTCACCTTGTGATCCCGGATCACCCAGACAGACGGCTTTTGATCCTGCGTCGCCATCGCAGAAAGCGGGATCATGATGCCCTTGCCGACCCCTCTGTCGCCAAATTTCACCTCTGCCGTCATGCCGACGGCGATATTCTCCGGCGGCTCGACCAATGTCACCTTCGCATCATATGTCCCCGTCTGCGCATTCGGTGCAGCCGCTACTTCGCGGACGCGCCCCTCTACGCTCACATTCGGCAGCGCCCAGAATGTCACCGTACACGGCATCCCCACAGAATACTCCCGATACTGCTTCTCTGTCAAAGAAATGTAGACATCCAGCTGCGAATCATCGATGATCGACACGACCGGTGTCCCCGCCGCGACGACCTGCCCCACCTCATAGAGCGTCGCGCCGACGATCCCATCGCGATCTGCCGAAAGCACCGTGAAACCGAGATTATTCTCCGCGCGCGAGAGCGCCGCCTGTGCGGACTCGAGCTGCGCCGCTGCAAGCTCCGCCTGATTTCTCGTCTGATCAATGGCAAGATCAGAGATCGCCGACACCGAGTGCAGCTTCTCATACCGCGCCAACGTCGACTGTGCGAGGCGATACGATGCTTCCGCCGCATTCAGCTGCGAACGCGCCGCTGCTGCCTGCTCCTCCGCATCCTTCGAGTCTACCTTGAAGAGCGCCTGCCCTGCGCTGACACGCTCACCGGATGTGACATAGCGCTGCATGATCCGGCCTCCCACCTGAAATGCCAGAGGCGATTCAAAAAAACCATGCACCGTGCCGGAGAACGTATTCTTCACGCCCGACTCCGTCTCACCGATGACCATCGACTTCACCAAAGGCGCCTTTGGCGCCGCCGACTTCTCTGCTCCACACCCCGACAGCGCGATCGAAGCACCTATAAGCATCACACCGATATACATAGCTAAACGTTTCATAGACTGACTCCTTGTATGATAAAAGTGACTAGTGACTGGGGACTAGGGATTAGGGATTGGGGATTAGGTTTGCGATACGAGAAAACCGCTGGTTTCAAACCTCTGCGGCGCTTCCATATTTTTATGCGCCGCACCACCATTTCGCATTTCTCATTTCTAATTTCTCATTCGAGCAGAGCTTTCATTCACAATCAAGGGAGCAGCACGCCCGAGGGGCTAACCTTGAACCCATTAACCTTACTTTTCTATCCCATGCAAAATGATATCCTCGAGCACATTCATCACATCCGTCCCCGTCATATTCTGCTCGCGAAGGAAATCCGCATCATTCAGATTGTGCGTCGATGTGATGAGGATCATGCGAAGGATCGTCAAATTCACCTCACGAAAAGCCCCCGCCGCGACCCCGGCCTTAAGGAGCTCCATCATATAGTCGAACTCCTCATACTTGAAATCCATCCACATCTTCCAGATCTCCGGATAATGGATCTCTATATCCTGATAAAACCCATCCGGCATCGCCCACAGCGTCTCCACGAAGAGACGGCAGTACGAGAGCAGCCGCCCGCGCGCCGTGTCCTTCTTCCTCATCAGCGCTTCCTTCGCCTTCCGAAACGCCTCCTGATCTGCCAGACACACCATGCGGATCAGCACCGCCTTCGAAGACGCCTTCTGGTACAGCGTGCTTTTCGAGATATGGAGCTTTCTTGCGATATCGTCCATCGTGAATTTGACCGAGTGCAGCCGCATCTCTTCCTTCGCCGCCGCGATCAGCTGTTCATCCATAATGATTCCTCCAGTACTCTTTTCGTTTTTTTAGTACTCTACTCGTATTATAGCATGATTTATCGGGAAAACAAATTCTATTTTTTCGCATACTGAAAGTACAAAAGAGCGATGAGCCTGCAAAGCTCATCGCTCTTTTGTACTTTCCGCGCATCCAATCAGTCTTCATATGTATAACCATGGATTAAGATTAAAACTGATAAATGTGTTCGTTTATCCCCCATAAATCTCATCAGCGTAAGACTACCGTTTTTAATGACAAAACACCGGTAACTAATAAATATAACGAGCCGGCTGTCAAGACCAGCCATCATATCATGCGGCTATTTTCGGTGGAACCATCCCCTATCTGTGATTTACTTTGAATCTTGATGGCGAATCATATTGCGTCCAAAACGCGGATAAAAGTCATAGTTTATTTGTGTCAAATCAACTCAATTTTCGCAGCCATCTAGCTCACTTTCTCATCAACATTCACAGGTACTTTCATAGAATCAAAAACAACTATCATTGCATCCTCATATACACAAACTGTGGATAAAAATACCATAGAGCCCAAAATGCAGCAATAAGAAAATGTACATTATAACCGCAGATACTTTTTGCAAGATTGGCTGTTTTCTCTGCGAAATAGGTTTGCCGTTTATCTTGTAAATACACATAAGATTCCACTGAAAATAAATCATATAAATAAATCCACTAAGAATAATGCCTAATGTTAAAAAGAACAACGATGCTCCTGCAATTATTGGAAACGGATAATTTACTAATAGATTAGTTGTGGAAAATAGTAAATCCATAAAACCATCTATAATCAACCAAAAACAAGCTATACTCCAAATTATTTTTCTGAATGCGTATACTTTCCGATTTCTTATTAGATAAAAGCTATAAACTACAAACGCCAAAGATAGCAACCAGGCAGATAAAATCTTTTGGAACAATTGCCAATTAGTAATTCCCATAGTATTTTTACTCCTCATTACGCTTCTGATATTCATCATTATCATTCTGTTTTTTCTCACTTTGGCGTTGTTCCCTCAATTCATCTTCCAGTCTTCCTTGCAATTCACCTCCAATGTATCCACCAAAAACACCACTTCCAATTATTGCTATGCCTGGAGGAAGCCCCAACCCTTTCCCACCTAAAAGCAATGTATTTCCAACAATATATGCCGTCTCTGCACCAACCACCCATGCATATGCGGCATCCCCCGGATAGTCACTCTCTATAATATGAAGCCCATCTATAACATAATCGACACCATTAATGGCACACTTTATATATTTTGAATCTGAAGCATCCTTTATCGAATCTGCTGTAGCTCTTACCAATGGCAAATCATAAAAATTATCATGATTTTGTCATTCTTGTAAATCACTTGCCCAAAATTCGTAACTGTCCATAAATTTTTCAGTACTATCAGTGGTAAAGCCATGCTCAATAAGATATTGGCGTACCGTTTCTTTAGCAAATTCATTTCCAACTTCTAGGGAGTCTGAATCTGAACCGAATGGATCAGCCTGATCTGCTATATCCATCAAAGCATTGCTTAGCTGGTGCCATTCCTGATCAGTAAGAGTTTGACCATCATCTTTTTTCAGCGTCCGCTTCAGTAGCGGTTCTGTTGTCAAATCGAACCCCAAATAATTCCACTTTGCTGCATTTAAAGAGACCATAGCACCCGTCAATACATCTTTCGATAAATTTCCAATTGCCGCGCCTACGCCAGCACTAAGCCACTGTACTGTATCTGGATGTTTTTGTACCCATTCTTTGCCTTTGGTTTTGGTCAGATACCCCATAACATATTCATTTACGCCACCTGACAATGCACCGGTTGCTGCACTTCCACCTGCCATGTCTCCCATGAGCGCCCCGAAAGCGCCGTGGAGGAGCATCTTTTCCGTAGATCCATCTTTCCAGCCCTTGCTTTCGGCGTATGTATGGATTGCCTGATTGCCGTACTTTTCCAGCATGCCGACGAGTTCTTGTTTTTCTTCTACCTTGGTCTTATCAAAGATTTCCTGTAACTGGTTCAAGCTATTCTTGGTATCTCGATTGAGACTTGCAATGTCCTGTTTCTGCTTTTCTTTATTCGTGATATGAATAGTTCCTTCTGCCACTGCCGATTTCGTTGTACTATCAGCGTTATCTTTTACCGTAGGTGTCAGATTGGGAGTCAATCCTCTCTGGTTCAGTTTGCTGCTCTTATCATTTGGCAAATAAGATACACCCATACCGCCTGCTTTATAATCCGCTTTATTTCCCTTATCTTCCCAGCTCAAAGTGCCAGTAGTCAGAGTATTTTTATCCTTGCTTGCAGCACTACCAATCACTCCACCTTTCAGATCGGTATTGTCTTTGACAGAGATATCAAAGCCTTCACCGCCCGCTCGGATGCCTCCCTGGTCAGTAGCACTTTCGTAATTGCTATGAATGTTATCTTTGCTGATGCCACCACTGACACTGGTCTTTCCATTCTTCATGCTATAGTTGACAGACAGCCCGGTAGAGCTATTCTTCTCTTCATAGGTTTTTTCATCTTGCTTGGTTTTGATGGAGAGATTCCCACCTACATAACCCGTGACTTTACCACCGGCCATTTCACTTCCTGTGATAGTAGTATTTTTTACACTGGAGAAAATCAGATCTTTATTGGCTGTAACCCGCCTCTTTTCATAGGCCGTTTCGTTTTCTTTGACATGATCACTAGCCTTTCCATAGGACGCACTAACGCCTTGCAATCCGCTCACACCAAGAGACGCACCAATACTGGCGCCGCTGGATCTGGTGTTTTCTTTCGTGGTATTGCTATTTTCAGCGGCAGAGATGGCAATGTTTTTCTTCGCTTCCAGTGTGACATTTTCACCGGTTACCTGACTACCTTTGATATGAGTGTCTTCTTGGGGGGATTTGATCGTCATGTCTCCTTCAGTATTAAACACTTTCAATCTATTTTTCACTTACTGTTATACCTAATAAATCTGGAAATACGCTAATTTCAAAAAAAAGTCTCTCACTCTCTGCATGCATGTAAAAATGATCATTTGATAAGTGAAATACAGTTATCAGATATCCTGCATTTTCTAATCTTTTTTTTACTTCTTTGGCTAAATCCTCTTTATTATATATTTTTTTGTCATATATATACACCACTGTATAGTATTTACCGCGCGAATACTGACTTTTTTGAAACTGTAAGTATGAAATAGTCGGTATTTGAGTTTCTGCAATAATATTGGAGAACCTATGAGTATTTTCTGGCGCTTTATATTTCTCACTCAATATACATACAATAATTGCAAAAATTATAAAAACAACTAACATAATTTTTTTTCTTCTATTAGGAGTATTTGACATATTATCCTCCTTGTTTTTTTACATTGCCAATATACTCAGTATAACACCATGAAATATTAGTACCCGCAGCTGTTTCGGTAACTATCTCAACACTAATAGGTGCATTAGCTCCTATTCCTTTTGAAATGCTTACACCAACTAAACTACTTCCTCCTATACCTACACTACTTCCAGAAATTTTATCGGTAAGAGAAGTCTCTACGTTAGAGGTTACAGTTCCGACGCCTATACCACCTGAAACAGGTGCCCCAAATCCTGCAGACAAAGATGCTCCAACAAATTTATAAACATTTCCCTCCCTATCTATAATGTATCCTGCTTCAAGTCCTGCTAATTTGAAAACGCCACCTTCAATCTTTCCAAAGGTATAGTCATATTTCATTGTTGCCGGATCAGAAATTATACCCGCAGAAACACTTGATTTAATAATTTCCATTGACAATCGATTTCTTGCCGCTTTTTCTTCTTCTTCTACTGCACTATCTTGATCAGAAACGTAGAGCTCACTTTCTTTTTGCACTTCATCGCTTGATTCATGATTAGCGGCAGCCTGCTCCGCGTCTAATTCATCATTATTCTTAGTCCCATTAGAAGCTACCCCTGCACCCAGTTGTGGATTTTTAGACACTAATTCGCCAGTAATACCGCCTACGGCGGCACTCATCCATTGCATTAGCGCTGGATCTCCGTGACTTGCTTTTTCTATCTGCTTGATGAGCATTTCATTGATGCCAGCAGCCGTTGCTCCGCCAAGGAAGTCCTTATTGCTGAGCTGTCCCATAATGCCACCTATAAGGGCATGCCATGCACTTCTCTGGTTCGGTGTCAGTTTGGCATCATGCAATTGATTGAAGGCCATTTCTCCGAAGAGACATGCCAGTTCTTGTCTCTCATTGGGTTTTGCTTTATCAAAGATTTCAGCCAGTTGATTCAAGCTATTCTTACTATCTCGGTTTAAGCGGGAAACATCCTGCTTCTGATGTGCTTTATCGGTGATCGCAATAGTTCCTTCAGCTATAGCTGATTTAGTGGTAGAAGATTCCTGATCTTTACTGCCCGTTGGAATGGCTGGTATAATGCCTTTCTCGTTGTACTTAGCGTCTTTGCTTGTATTGATAGTCAAACCAGCTCCACTTTCTTTGTAGTTTGCTTTATTTTCCACATCTTCCCAGCTTAAAGTTCCCGTTGTCAGCTGATTTCTCTCTTTCTCGGCTGTACTAGAAATCACGGCTCCCTTGAGGCTGGTTTCTTTACCAACCGTAAGATCAAAGCCATCTCTCCCAGCCTGAATACTCGTCTGCTCGGTGACACTGGCATAGTGAGAGTCCGTTTGGGATTTACCTGCAGAGCCAAAGCCAGAGAGCTGATGGCTGGCTACATTATATCCGAGAGAAGCGCCGATTTGTTTCCCCTCTTCGTGATATTCTTTGCTGTCCTGCTCGCTCTCGATATGAAGATTTCCAGCAACATTCGCAGTGACCTGTTCTGCTTTCACCTGGCTTCCGATGATGTCTGTATCTTTTCCGCTCTCGATGTTGACAGTGCGCCCGGCAGACACGGTGCTTTCTTTACTCGCCGTGTCTTTTGCTATGCTATTCTGTCCGCCTTTTCCATAGGACGCACTTAGCCCCTGCAAACCGCCAAGGAGCATCATTGATTACTATCATTAGCTGTCAAAGCCCCATTTTTTGAAATATATCATTTACATCAATCATCATGCTCCATCGTTCTTCCCCTGTCCTATGAAAAATATACCAGTTCATATTACCTTTTTGCAAATGAATGTGCTGCTCGCGTTGATTGCGCCATGAATTATTCTCTTTGATTTTCCACCCATTGTTTCGGGCATAATTTGTCCAAAAATCAATACCATCTTTAGTTGGGAGTCCTCGATAAAACCTTTCCGCCTCTAAATACTTCACAACCCACCTTTTTTTAATTTTCACACCTTCTTTATACTTCATTGAAGGATCCGGTATGGACTGATAAACATCTATCATTAAATCAACGTTTGACATTATATATTTTCTATCTATATATTTTTCTCCCCAATAGAAGCCTGCCCACAAGAGAATAATAATAACAGTTATACAAATAGAAGCGATGGTACTCTTTGCATCAGTTTTCACAGTCATTTTAATACCTCATACCATTACAAATTTTTTATATTGCAAATGTATTCAGTATCTACAAATACTCCAGATGCAGACAGCCCCGAACTTGCACCTATACCAATTTCTCTATCTCCATATTGTGTACCCACGGTAACTGTACAAGAAAGTGGACCAATGCTAAAACTCCCTGATCCACTAATCCCGCTAATTGCACGTATAAATTGATCTGGTCCCCAGCTTGAAGTATCTGCTTTAAATTTCCCTGTTGAAACTCCTGCACTAGTACCAAATACCATACCTGCCCCTGCAGAATAATATACATTCCCCATACGATCCATGATGAATCCTCCAGAAACGCCAAGTGTCGCACCAATACTTCCATTCAGTGTGACAAAGTCTTCATCGCCGAAGTTATAAGCAGTGAGTCCCTGGTACTTCGCCAAACGCAAAGCCTCTACTGCAACAATATGTCCGTAATCCTGCTCCTGCAGTTTGCGTTCTTCAGCTGTGCCATTAATAATAGCTTGCTCAAGTTCTTCTGAGTATTCTGCATTATCCAACAAATGACTTTTGGCTATAAACTGATCCTGATCATAATCAAGCTGCTCATAATACTGACGAATGCTTTCTGCTGCATTTTCATCACCACGCGCTTCCGCTTCTGCAATCAGTTCATTGCGTTTATCCTGCTGCTCATGACTTAGCCAATTAAACTTCGTTCCATTCCATGCCACTGCTTCACCTGTCTTACCATCGTTGAGTGCTTTCCCCACAGCATATCCTATAACACTTCCCGCATCCTCCCGCAGCTCTGGATAGTCTTTGAGAAGCTTGTCGAGCACAGGCTGCAGACGTTCGGTGGCCGCTCCCGCAGCACCTCCGGCGAGCGCACTGTTCCCTGACATTTGAGCTGTCAGCGCCCCCAGCAAGCCGTGAAGCAGCGTCCTTCTGTAGTCATCTTCGGCCCAGTTCTTTTCTTTGGCAATGTCTCCGATCTTCTCTGCGCCCAGCTTGGCAAATTCACTGACAAGCTCTCTCCGTTCCTGTATTTTCTTTTTGTCGAAGATCTTTTCCAGCTGATGCAGGCTGGTTTCCGTATCTCGGTTCAGCGTGGAAATATCCTGCTTCTGATGAGCCTGGTCAGTGATTGAAACAGCGCCATCGATTAGTGCTGACTGTGTGATCGTTTCAGCCTGTCCTTTGGCAGGCTGTGCATGAATGGGGCTGTTATGCATATGAATACCGCCTGTGGTTTTCTCTCCCTGCTTTGTCTGGATGGTCTTTGTGGGTGTCCAGTCAGCTCCATATAGTCTTCCGTTGGTAGCCATAGAATACCCTGCTTTGTTTTGTACATCCGACCAAGACAGTGTGCCTGTCGTGAGGCTGTTCTTTTCTTTAGCGGCAGTGCTGTCAATAAGTCCGCCGGTCAGGTTTGTGTTGCCCTTTACGGTGATATCATATCCGTTTGCACCAGCGTGAATACCGGCCTGTTCTGTCACACTTTCATACTGGGAATCTGTATTTTCTTCAGACTTGCCTGTCATCCATTTGCCATGGTGAGCAGTAGCACGAGAGGTACCTGTGCTGAAGCTGCTGCCAGTGTTATGACTCTGCGATCGATAAGTATCTGTATCCTGCAAACTCTCGATGGAAAGATTTCCACCAGCTTGAACGCTAACTTGTCCCGCAGAAACGCGGCTTCCGCGAAGGGCTGTATCTTTGCCGCTTTCCATGGAAATTTTCTCTTCGGCAGTCAGCTGGCTGCCGGTATGCGTAGTTATGATTTCCGCTTCTGTGCCAGTGCTTTTGCTGTTTTCCGCAAATACACTATTTCCTGTAGGCATGAAATTCATCCCCAACTGGCTGCTTTTACTGCTGTGCACGATGTCCGTGGTACTCCTGTCCTCTGCGGCATCGAGCATGATGCCGCCACCTGCATGGAAGAAAATCGTATGACTGGAAGCCTGAGAACCTTTCATGGAAATATCCGATTTGGCCTGCACCTTCACATTCTCGTTTGCGATAAGTATACTTGCCATGGCTTCTGTGGATTTGGCATGGTTTTCCGCTTTAAAAGAGCTGGAGCCGATTCCCACGCTGACACCGGGCATTCCTTTCCCTGACAGAGCTTTCAAGACATCTTTCCCTTTTGCTATTGTCTGGTAGACTTCTGCGCCATAAAGTGCTTTCAGTTGTTTATCTCTAGCGCTGGATGCCTTTTGAGCATAAGCCAGAGCATCACTCAGAACTGCTACTGCTCCACCCGTAGCAGAGACAGTGAGCCCGCTCTTTTTATACTCGTGCTTTTCTTCGCTATGATACACATTGTCTTTGCTGGAAATCTGTACATTCTCGCCTGTGATAGAAATGTCCTTCCCTGCGAGTACGGCTGATGCGCCGATTTCCGTCTTGTTGCCTGATTCGATCGACACATTCCCACTGACGCTTCCCACGGTCGACGACTTCTGAAGAAGGTCAGCATCGCTATACTGATCTTTCCGTTTCTCCGTCCCGATGGTGAAGCCGAGTCCGCCACCCGAGAGCAGGCCGCTCTTCTTGACCTGCTTGGCGTAGTCATGCCGTTCGTACTCTTCCGTGCTGGAAATGGACGTATCTTTGCCGGAAGAAATCGCGACGTCATGTGTGCCGATGACTTGGGATCCAGTCATATTTGTATTCCCGCCCGCGGTGATCTGCACGGCATCTCCCGAAAGGGTCGAGGCTATCACGGTCTTGCTTTCGTCGTGGCTCTTGATCGTTGTGGTCTTGCTGGAGAGGAGACCGCGTTCCTTGTATTTCAGGCCGTAGTCGTCCCTGGACTCATTATAGCCGTTTTCCAGGTTCACGTCACCCTTGGCGGCAACCGTTATTTGACCGTTTTCTGAAAGTACCGTCGTATTTCTGGCACTCAAATTCTCACCCGCCGCGAGGGTGATGGTTTTCCCGGCTGCGAGTGTGTTTGCCGTCTCTGTTTTTCTATAGGTGCGGATGTAATTGTCGCTGTTCTCCGTCATGTCTTTCCTGGCTTCGAGACTATCCGTTACGGATACAACCCTTGCTCTTTTAACTCCTCAATCCTAGGTTGTGCCTTTCCCTTTAAGTGTGCATATGCATTTTGTTCTTCTACCGTTAAGTCGGACTCATCCTTGACTACGGTAAACTGGTTCCCATAGGCATTATACTTCGCAATCATCTCATCCAATTCCTGTGCATCCTTAGAAGGCATATTTTGATTTCGTAACAACTTGATATGAAACGGATCTGCTTGAATTACCCAAAAGCCATTTCGACCATATACATAAAACATCTTATACTGATAAAACCATCCCATTTCGACTTCATAGTCATATACATTCTCATCAAGGCTTGTTAATCTAAACCCAGATACATCCGGCTGTTGTATTTCTGGTTGTGTATCTCTTAATACCCATTTATTGCTCCCTTGCGGTATTGAAAATATTACACTTCTCAGATTTTTCCCAAATGCTACTACTGTATTGTCGCATGAACCATTAGGATATTTAAAATCAATGAGCATTCGTATTGCGCCAAAGAAAACATGATATGCCACCCAAAATATTATGAACGTTATGACTATTTTTTTTGAAGGCAATTTTTTCATTTTTCGTTTCCTCCATGAACATGTCCAGTATATGAACTCGACTTATTTATCTTTTAGGAAATAGTGCTATCGCAGAAAATAATATAGAAAAAACATATAATAAATCACATTGAAACAATTCTGCTATCACTAATATTATCCCTGCAATTAATAATAACTTCCAGCCCAAATACATTTCTATATTCTCCAAAAGCATCTTTCTAATCTAACACTCTATTATCTAACCATTTGTCAAAGTCTTCATCACTCTTAGATGCATTTTCTTTTTTGTAGTCTACATCTAATAAATGTAAGGTTACAATCCCCGTAGCAAGCATTTTAGCTGATCCAAGTTTCTTTATAAATTTGGCTCTGTCACAACAAATGGTTGATTTTTGACGAGAAATAGCGTATAATAATAGT
>ERZ773187.1920-NODE-1920-length-14520-cov-4.585413_pt1 | contig 14520 bp, 9 predicted proteins | sample MGYA00511242_ERZ773187 | MGnify/ENA primary metagenome ERZ773187 (study PRJEB29015, sample SAMEA2737744) | human gut metagenome | biome: human gut; feature: human-associated habitat; material: faeces | place: China | collected 2012 ... | reverse complement strand
GATTGCCATTGGACTCCCGCAAAGAGTATACAAAGTCTGACTGGATTATGTGGACAGCTGCTATGTCTTCAGATTTAGAAACTTTCAAGAAATTCATAGATCCACTCTATAAATATATCAATGAAACTACTTCGCGGGTACCTATCAGTGATTGGCATCACACAGACAGTGGTGAATGGGTTGGGTTTAAAGCGCGTTCGGTTATTGGAGGATACTGGATGCAAGTGTTAATGGACAAAACTCGATGAAATGTTTAATTAACTATACATTTATTATTAACTAGAATGAAAAACATGAAATGTAAAATGAAAAAAGTATTGAAGGAATGGCGGTGGATATTGCTGGCATTATTCACGATTTGCATTTGTAGTTGTAAGGACGATGACAATGTAGAGACTGGAGCCTTTGATCCATCAAAACCTGTAGCAATTTCTGATTTTACTCCGAAAGAAGGAGGAGCCTATCAGAAACTATTGATTTATGGTGAAAATTTCGGAACAGATGTTTCGAAGGTAAAAGTGAAGATTGGTGGCAAAGATGCTATTGTTATTAATGTAAAAAGTACTTATGTTTACTGTTTTGTTCCTTCAGGAGCTTTTAGTGGTGAAATTGAAATCACTGTAGGAGAAGGAGAGAATGCAGTAACAACGACTGCGAGTACTACTTTTAGCTATGAGAAAAAGATGGTTGTAGGTACGCTTTGTGGCTATCGCAATAATCGTGATGATCAAGGTTGGAGAGACGGACCATTTGATGGACCGGAAGGTGTCAAATGCTGTGGCTTTAGCGATAACGGACGATTAGCTTTTGATCCGTTGAATAAGGATCATTTGTATATTTGTTACGATGGACATAAAGCTATACAGTTGATCGATTTAAAAAATCGTATGCTTTCTTCTCCTTTGAATATCAATACTATACCTACTAATCGTATACGAAGCATTGCTTTCAATAAGAAGATAGAAGGATATGCTGATGAGGCAGAATATATGATTGTAGCTATTGATTATGATGGTAAGGGAGATGAAAGTCCTAGTGTATATATTATTAAACGTAATGCGGATGGTACATTCGATGATAGATCTGATATACAATTGATAGCTGCTTACAAACAATGTAATGGAGCTACTATTCATCCAATCAACGGAGAATTGTATTTTAATAGTTATGAAAAGGGACAAGTATTTCGTTTAGACTTGGTTGATTACTTTAAAACTATTAAGAATGGTGGAAGTTGGGATCCTATAGTAAAGAACAATCCTAATACTTTTAAGCAGTTATTCACTATTGCTGACCCAAGTTGGGAATTTCAGATTTTCATTCATCCTACTGGAAAGTATGCTTATTTTGGTGTGATTAACAATCATTATTTCATGCGTTCCGACTATGACGAGATAAAAAAGGAATTTATTACCCCGTATAATTTTGTCGGGGGATATAAACAGTCAGGTTATAGGGATGATGTAGGAACTGAGGCACGTATGAATAATCCTTGTCAAGGAGTATTTGTGAAAAATCCGGATTATACTGGTGAAGAAGAGTATGATTTCTATTTTGTAGATCGATTAAACTTCTGTGTACGTAAAGTAACTCCAGAAGGTATCGTATCGACCTATGCGGGACGAGGAGCGTCAACTTCCTTAGCTGACGGAAACCAATGGGGAACTGATGATGGTGACCTACGAGAAGTGGCTCGTTTCCGTGATGTAAGTGGACTTGTTTATGATGATGTGAAAGAGATGTTTTATGTACATGATCAGGTGGGACATACTATTCGCACTATTTCAATGGAGCAAGAAGAGAATGTAGCCGGTGACGAGAATATACCGGAAGATGAATCAACAGTGGAATCTAACGAATAAACACATTTATCAGATTATGAAAAAATATTTAGCCATTTTTTTGTTGATGCTGGTTGTCCCATTGACGATTTCTGCACAACAAACAATTACCGTGACTGGTACGGTTACCGACACACAAGATGAGCCGATGATTGGTGTTAATATCACTGTAAAGGATGTAGCAGGTTTGGGAACCATTACGGATATCAATGGTAATTTTTCTATAAAGATGGAACCTTATCATCGACTAGTCTTCTCATACATCGGATATGATGATGTGGAAGTACTTGTAAAAGAACAGCATACTGTTAATGTAAAGATGAAAGAATCAGAGGCTAGTGTACTGGATGAGGTTGTGGTAACTGGTATGGGGGCACAGAAAAAACTGACAGTGACGGGAGCTGTAACCAATGTGAATGTGGGAGATTTAAAACGTTTCCCTACTTCCAATATGTCTAACGCTTTGGCCGGTAATGTTCCGGGTATTATTGCCCGACAAACTTCCGGACAACCGGGAAAAAGTACTTCTGAGTTTTGGATACGTGGTATTTCTACTTTTGGAGCTAGTTCAAGTGCTTATATTCTGGTGGATGGCTTTGAACGTAGCAGTTTGGATGAACTTAACATTGAAGACATCGAATCATTCACAGTATTGAAAGATGCGTCAGCTACTGCTATTTATGGTTCTAAAGGTGCAAATGGTGTAGTATTGATTACAACAAAACGTGGTAAAGCTGGAAAAATCAATATTGATGCCAAGGTAGAAACTTCTTATAATACGCGTACTATCACTCCGGAATTTGTAGACGGTCTTTCGTATGCCAGTCTGATGAACGAAGCATTAGTGACTCGCAATTTAGGAATGGCCTATCAACCGGAAGAATTAGAGTTATTTCGTACACAAATGGATCCGGATTTCTATCCGAATGTGGACTGGATGGATTTGATCCTAAAAAACGGAGCATGGAGTTATCGCGCTAACTTGAACATGAATGGTGGTGGTAACACTGCTCGTTATTTTGTTTCTGCAAGTTATACGGAAGATCAAGGTATGTATAACACAGACCAAACGTTACGTGATGATTACGATACAAATGCCAACTATAAAAAGTGGAATTATCGTATGAATGTTGATATAGATATCACCAAATCGACTTTATTGAAACTAGGTATAGCAGGTTCATTAGCCAAACGTAATAGTCCAGGACTGGCTGATAACGAGATGTTATGGGGCATGCTTTTCGGATACAATCCTATTGCAACGCCTGTATACTATTCCAATGGATATGCGCCTATTTCCCACCGGGATAACGTAAACAAACTTAATCCCTGGGTTGCATCTACGCAAACTGGATACAATGAAGATTGGCAGAATAATGTACAAACTAATGTTACATTAGAACAAAATTTTGATTTCATTACCAAGGGATTGAAGTTTGTAGGACGTTTTGGCTATGATACAGACAACAGTAACTGGATTAATCGTCATCGTCAACCAGATTTGTATAAAGCGAACGGACGTAGACAAGAAACGGGAGAGATTATTTATGAGAAAATGTTCTCCGCATATGACATGACACAATCAAGTGGTAGCTCTGGCAAACGTCGTGAATTCCTTGATTTACTGTTAAGCTGGGAACGTGCTTTCGGAAATCATCATGGAGGAGTTACTTTCCGTTACACACAAGATAGTGAGAAGCGGACAGTAGACATTGGTACGGATATTAAGAATGGAGTATCAAAACGTAATCAAGGGTTAGCAGGACGATTTACTTATAACTGGAACTATCGTTACTTTGTTGATTTTAATTTTGGTTATACCGGATCGGAAAATTTTGCACCAGGAAATCAATTCGGTTTCTTCCCGGCTTTTTCTCTTGCATGGAACGTTGCCGAAGAGTCATTTGTTAAGAATAACTTGAAGTGGATGAATATGTTTAAAATACGTTATTCTCATGGTAAGGTAGGTAATGATAATATTGGGGATAACAACCGTTTCCCATACTTATATACTATAGCCACTACAGGATATAACAGCGAAGGCAAGCCTAATTATGTATATAACTGGGGATTTGGTGATTATGGAAAATCATTCATAGGAACTCATTACACACAGATGGCTTCTAATGGCATTACTTGGGAAGTTGCGACTAAGGATGACCTGGGGATTGATCTTTCTTTGTTTAATGACAAATTTACAGCGACAGTTGACTATTTCCACGAAAAACGTACAGGTATTTTTTTAACACGTGAGTTCTTGCCTGACATTACAGGTCTTGAGAGCAAACCTAAAGCGAATGTAGGTGAAGTGAAATCTCAAGGTTTCGATGGCAATTTTGCTCTTAAGCAGAAACTGGGTGAGGTGGATATGACTATTCGTGGGAATATAACTTATAGTAAGAATGAAGTGCTCGAAAAGGATGAAGAGAATCAAGTCTATTCTTATTTATATCAAAAAGGGTATCGTGTAGATCAAGTTAAAGGATTGATAGCTGAAGGATTGTTTGCTGATTACGATGATATTCGTACCAGCCCGAAACAAGAGTTTGGTACAGTGCAGCCTGGAGATATCAAATATAAAGATGTAAATGGTGATGGTGTTGTAAACGATAATGATAAAGTTGCTATTGGCGCTACTACCACTCCAAACTTAGTATATGGTATAGGGGCATCTTTCGCATGGAAAGGAATTGATGTAAATGTTCACTTCCAAGGTGCCGGTAAATCCACTTTCCCTATTTATGGTAAGTGTGTATATGCATTCAGCGAAAGTGACTGGGGAAATATCTTTAAAGATATGATAAGTGATCGTTGGGTAGATTCAGAGACTGCTGCCAAACTGGGATTGCATGCTAATGAGAACCCCAATGCAACATATCCGCGTTTAACTTATGGGGAAAATAAAAACAACCAACAAACCTCTACTTATTGGATGCGTGATGGTCGATATATTCGTTTGAAGAATCTGGATATCGGTTATACTTTGCCAAAAAGCATAGTCAATAAACTGCACTTCAATAATATTCGTATCTATATTGCAGGATCAAACCTGATTACATGGTCTAAGTTCAAAACATGGGACCCGGAAACTGGCAATCCGCGGGGTGAAGCCTATCCGCTAACAAAATCAGTTACTATGGGTTTATCTGTTAACTTATAAAAATACTAAGAGATTATGATAAAGAAGATTTATATATTATTATTAACCGTATTAGGGATGGGAGTAATTTCTTCTTGCTCTGATTACCTGAATTCGGAGAAATATTTTAAGGATCGTCTGACACTGGAGAAAACTTTCGAAAGTAAGGATCATGTGGAAGAATGGTTAGCTTATGCTTTTTCATTTATAAAAAATGAAAACTATGAGGTGACGACTAAAGGACCAAGTGAGAATTCGTTTTGTTTTTCAGACGATATGTATTATGGTGACCGCGATAAGACAATCGATGCAACAAAGAATGAATTGTCATATAATATGTTCAAGTTAGGAGAATATGATGAGAATACTTATAATGTTGGGGCATGGGGGGCATGTTATAAAGGAATTTTCCAAGCATCAGTATTTATCCATAATGTTGACCGGTGTCAAGAGATGGCTGATTGGGAAATACTAGATTATAAGGGGCAGGCTCGTTTTGTTCGTGCTTACTATTACTGGTTGCTCTTACGTCGTTATGGTCCAGTGCCTATTATGCCGGACGAAGGAGTGGATTATACTCAAAGTTATGATCAAATAGCTACTCCACGTAGCTCATACGAAGAAGTGGCACAATATATCAGTGACGAAATGGTACAGGCTACTAAAGAGTTACAATATGATCGTCGTACTGATAATTATGCTATAGGCCGACCTACTCGTGGAGCTGCATTGGCAGTTCGTGCTTATGCACTGATTTTTGCAGCTAGTCCGTTTGCTAATGGAAATAATGATGAATATGCGCAGCAATTGGTAGATGATGAAGGGCGTCGTTTGCTTTCTTCCGAATATAGTGAAGAAAAATGGGCAAAAGCTGCTGCCGCTTGCCGTGATGTCATCGATTTAGATGTTTATGAGTTGAATATTGTAAATAAATCCACATCTGATAATGGACCTTCTGAACGTCCGACTGTTACTCCACCGGCTGATGGCGAGTTTTCCAATCAACCCTGGCCAAAAGGATGGACAAATATTGACCCGCTCAGATCATATCGTACTATCTTTGATGGTACTATATTACCTGCAAACAATAAAGAACTGATATTTACACGCGGGGCAACAAATATAGATATGTTGGTACTTCATCAGATGCCCAAAGATGATGGCGGCTGGAACTGTCATGGTATGACACAGAAAATGCTGGATGCATATTATATGAATAATGGTAGTAATGAGCCGGGTATGAACTCTATGTATCAAGGAGTAGCTAATTATCAAGGTATTGTAGATACTCGTGAACGTAGAACCGGATTTACTGATTTGCAAGACTTGAAGGATAATAAATATCCGGAATTAGGTTGGAAATATGATCCGAAGAAAGGAGATAACGATCAGGCCAAAACTGGGATGAATGTTTCTTTGCAATATGTAGAACGCGAACCACGATTCTATGCTTCTGTTGCTTATAATGGCTGTACCTGGTATTATTTGAGCCAGACTGAAAGCAAACCTGCCGATGTAAATCAACAAGTTTGGTACTACTTTGGAAGTTCCGATGGTTATCGTAATGACGGTTTCTACTTGCGTACAGGTATAGGAATCAAAAAGTTTGTTCATCCAAACGACTATCCAGGCAATTATGTTGCGAAAGCTGAAACAGCAATTCGCTATGCGGATATTCTACTGCTTTATGCTGAAGCATTGAATGAGTTGACTGGAACATACAATATACCTTCTTGGAATGAGGCGACAACCTACACTATCAGCCGTGATAAAGAACAAATGGAAAGAGGTATTCATCCGGTACGTATTCGTGCCGGGTTGCCTGACTATCCAGACGAATTTTATCTGCAGAGTGGGGTTGATGATATGCGTAAAGCATTAAAACGTGAACGTATGATAGAGTTAATGGGCGAAGGAAAACGTTACTTTGACATTCGCCGTTGGAAAGATGCGCCAGTAGAAGAATCTCTGCAAATATACGGTTGTAATGTCTTTGTTGGTGAAGCTAAGAGAGACGAATTCCATTCGGCAATTCCTGTTTACAATCTCCCGTCTACTTTCTCGGAAAAGCTATGGTTATGGCCTATCAAACATAGTGAGTTGAAACGTAATTCACGTTTAACACAGAACCCAGGATGGACAATGTATGATTAATTCTAAACATAAAGACTTATATATGAAGAAAATATATACTTTGGCAGCTTTGGCTGCAATGACAATGTTGGGAACTTCCTGCAATTCGGAATGGGAAGATGAACAATATGAGCACTACATTTCTTTCAGTTCACAACTGGATAGTAAGGGAGTGACGAATATATATGTACCTTATAGCCGCCATGATGCAGAAGGAAATTATGCAGAAGGAGGAGAAGGGAGGTCCAATTATCAGTTACCGATACTTGTTAGTGGTTCTACCGATAATCCAAGTAATGTCACTGTACACGTAGCACATGATGCTGATACATTGAATATTTTGAATTACGCTCGTTACGCTACACGTACAGAACTATATTATGAGGATATGGGAGCAGAAGGATTGGCATACGCTTCATATCCAGAATCTCTACAGATAAAAGCAGGAGAAAATAAAGGTTTACTGGATCTTAAATTTGATTTTCGCAACATTGATATGTCAGAAAAATGGGTACTTCCATTGCAGATTGTAGACGACGCGTCTTACAACTACGTAGCTCATCCACGTAAAGACTATGCTAAGGCGATATTGAGAATCTTCCCATTTAATGATTACTCTGGCGATTATTCTGGTACAGGAATAACCAACAAGGTGGTGACGGGATATGATGGAGATGGTAAACCGATAGAAACAGCAGAATCTATCACAAAATCGTCAATAAGAGGGTATGTGATAGATGAACAGACTATTTTTACGTATGCAGGAATAGTAGATGAGGATTATACAGACCGTAGAAAGTATAAAATCAAATTTGCTTTTAATGGTGAGACGAATGGTTCGGTTACTATTTCCTGTGATAATGCAGAAGAGATTGGATTTGAATTAAACAAGGACGTGACTCCTTCATTTCGTATTTCTTCATCAATGGATGACGCGAAGCCTTATCTGGAACACCGTTATGTAATAATTAATAATGTTGATTATTATTTCAATTATATACCAGTGGAAGGTACCATCATTCGCTATCATGTAAAAGGTACATTGACATTATCACGTGATATCAATACTCAGATTCCAGACGAAGATCAAGCAATTGAATGGTAGTTTCTATTAATCGCTAATCTAATGATTCAAGAAGAGGGTGAAGTTCAAGTTATTGAATTCACCCTCTTCTCTTATTTTGAAAAGTTATTTTAGGACTGATTGTGTGCCGTTTATTGTCAAATATCCTAAAGCATACTATTTCGTTTCTGCAACTGTAGAATACGTCACGCTCCCTAGCTTCCCGTCATTACTCAGTGTCTCAGCTTGAATAATCAATGGCGTGGAATACTGATTATTGTAACATTCGATCACTGCCTTTCCATTTTCATCCGTCTGCACAGTCGGATTCCAGTAAAGAGTTCGTCTTTTGTCTGCTTTATCCATGTATAATTCTTTATCTATATAAGCAGGAGAATAATACTCCAATGCCGGTGTATATCCCTGCATAACAGTCTGCCGGGTACCAAGAGCCGCAGTCTCGTGTTTATTCAGAACATCATGTCTGGGCAATGGAATGAGGTAGAAAATACTATATTTGTCCAGTTCCGATACATCTACATCATTGGAATTAGACATTTTGGTATTCTGGATAATTTCATCATCTACTCCTCCTGTGCCTTTACTGATGATAATAGAAGCCAAACCGTCTATTTCAGTCAGCATCATGTTTACTTCTGTTGACGATAGAATTTTGTTATCCATAATATAACAGATCGGTTTCTGGCGGTAAGTACAGTTATCATTGGAACGGTCCCAGTAAAAGAGTGGATTTAATTTTTCCATCACCTCCGGGATAGTGGTGACAACTTTGCCATTGTCGCGAAGCTGATCGACAGCCTGGCGTATATCATAGTAGGCATCAATACTTTGCTCATTAATTTTAGTCGCCATATTCGTACTTTGACTGCGCCGCTTACTTTTGATTTCAACTTCGTCCAAAAGATAAAGCCCGTCTACCCGACGGATGGAATCCATATATAAAGAGTCGAATTTTTCAGCTTCCTGTTGCCAGTGGGCAATGTTGCTCCACTCCGGGTGCAACTCTCTGTAACCGTATGCACGCGTAGCAGGCGAGAAATGCCGGTCGATGAGAATAGAAGCGTCCTTATTTCGTTCTTTTCCCACTTTGCGAGTCTGGATCACAGCTTCCATTGATCCCTCGAAATCTTCCAGCGGAATGCTGAAATGTCCGTTCTCATCCGTAACGGTCTGACCGGTAATAATCTCTGCATCTCTCTTCACCATTACGCTGAGAGCTATATCCTTCAGCTTGTTTTTGAGAATCGTAGATTTGACTTGTCCATAAAGTACCAGTTGGCTTTCTGGCAACTGAAGTGGGGTGAATGGGCTGATACCGATCTGTTGTGTCATATCATATTTACGCCATCCGTGTACCATTAACAGTATATCCAGTTCCTTCTGTTTCCGGAGAGAACTCTCTGTGAAGTAGTAGCCGGGTTGATGAATGTAGCCTTTCAAGTCCGATGTAAGTAGAAGGTCGGTGAAGATATTGTTATCATATTCCATATAATCAGAGCGGACGGCGTCACGGATACTGACTGATAATTTGCCGGGTATCGGTTCTCCTATGGCGTTGTTCAACTGCAGTTCGCAGCGGATGGGAGCATAAGGAGCGTAAATCTCTTTTAAACCTTTGGGCGAGATTTGTAAAGGAGCCCGTGGAGAAGCAAAGATAAAGCGGTCGCATAAAGTATTTCCGGCACGATTGAGCAGACTGATTTGTAAGACTCCTGCCGGTAACTTGCGCGACAATACTGTAAATTGCTGAGGCTTATTTGCCTGACAGTGGATAAGCTGATAGGCATGGGGACGTCCCTGATGGCTTATAAAAACGGCTAATGTATCCTGCGGGGTCGCTGCATTACATGATACCGTCACAGAAATAGCCCCTGCATTATTGCCTACTTTCAGAATATACCCGCTTGGCAGTGCTTTAGGGAGGGTAAATTCATACTGTTTTCCTTGAAAGTTTACTTTAGCGATTGCCGGCAGAGCAGAAGGCGTATACTCAAAAGCTCCCATTCCATCGTGTAAAGTTTCAAAAGACGTGATTTCTTGCCCTTCTTTGGTATAAAGTGTGCCTGATAATTGAATATTTCCTTCATTTTTGCTTTCTGCTTTGAAAGCAACCTGCGAAGTTATCCCTTCGACTAACTGTCCTCCTTCCGGAAAGAAACGCAGACTCAGCTTCTCTCTTGTTTCTTCCGGCCTTTTCTCCATAGACGGACTCAACTCATAGGTGCTGATACTACGCTCCAACTGGTCGCTATGAGAAAGCTGATAGACAGGGAAAGTACGTGAAAAGTACTGCGGATCACTGAATGCAAGCATCCAGCGGGTGTAAGCACGTACTTCGTAATAACCGGATAGCATTGACTGGGGGAGTACAAACTGCCCGTTGCCTTCTCCTTGTGATAGTTTAATGATCTGTTTATCAGTAACGTGCCCTGCCTGATCTACCAGTTCCACATACAAAGGACGGCTGATTGAACTGAAAACTTGTTTTTCGGCAAGAGTGACATATGCTTTGAACCATATCGTGTCGCCCACATAATAGCTTGTATTATCAAAATGCAGATATGCTTTTTCACGCGGATAGTTATCGGCAAAAGTTTGAGCTTGATTCATGTACTGTTCGAATATCACTTTAGCGGGTGGATTTTCTCCACGTGCAGATATTGCTAAAAGTCCGCATACTGAGAGTAAAAATAATAACGGTTTGTTTTTCATATTAGTGCTGTCTATTTTTAGTTGTCTATTTTATTGTATGATTTTTATGTTCAGCACTTTCTCTGTGCTATTTTAGTATCATGTGAACTACTACAAAGATAGCGGTTTCGATGAATAAAGAAGGAAAAAAAACGTTCAATCTAAGAAAGAAACTGTTCATTACTCTATAAATACTAATCGGATTGCTGTTTCATGTTGATAATTCTTTTTATCAAAATTCGTTTGTACTGAATGAGAAAGGCTGCCTTATTTTTATTGTTGAATAGATTTTATCATTTTTTGAATAGAAAATGTTCGTGTTTCTATTGTTTTTTGTCGTTCTTTGTGTATCACATTAAACAAAATCTAATCAATGATAATAAATAGAATTATGAGAACACTTATTATTTTGCTTTTATGCACGAACACGAGTTTTGCGATAGCTCAGATTTCTCCCAAAGCAGTTGAGAAGAATAACCAATCTGTGAAAACTGCGGGTTTCTTTAATGATTCCGATTCTTTAAATAAGGCTATTCATCTTTCAGATGAGGCGATAGCTTTGGAGCCTTCATACAAACTGGCATATGCAAATAAGATTAAATACTTAATGGCGTTGGGACAGAAGGAGAAAGCACTGCAAACCATGTTGCAAATGGAGAAATTCTCTCCGGATGATCCTTACTATATTTTAGGTAAGGGAATGATGCTGGAAGAGAATGCTAAAAAGAGCCTGGCTATGGATGCTTACAAACAAGCTGCCTCTCTTTTCAAAAAACGCTTGAAGGAGAAACCAACTGAAGCAGACCTGATGAATTATGTATTCGTACTCTTTTTGAGGGATAACAAAAATTATTCTTTGGATGAAATCGAAAAGGAGTATCCCCAAATCTTCAGTCCAGCAATAAGACAACACACGAAAAAGTTGATAGATGAACTTAGCAATAAAAGAGAGGATGTAATTCATGAGATGCTAGGTGGTAAATGAAAACATAGGGATTGCGGGTGGTTTACTTCATTCCTATTTTGTTGATGGAGCTATTCTGAATGATTCTTGCACGCTGTTTGTTCCGGATGGTGTTTCTCCGTCAGAATATCGTCAGTCTGATGCTTATCAACAAGCATCCAAGAATCAGCAGGAGCATGGTGGCTCTCTTAGCCTTGTTGCCGATTCACTACAATATGCGTATATGAAAGCTCAGGTTGAGTATATAATATTGCCGTTTAAGAAACGGTTGGATGGCTTCACATATTGGCAAAGAGAATTGGAACCGGCCATTCATCCGGCCTTGAAAGCGTATGTCAAAGCGGAAAATGCGACAGGAGGAGTTTCTTCGGTTATGATATTTTGGGAAATTGCCAGGAACACGGATCATTTTTGCAGTGATTTTAAAACAGATCGTGATGTGCGAATGTTCCTGACGCTTTATTTCTGGAAATATTTGTGTTATTTTGCAAATATAGATTTTTATACCGGTCAGGATAAAACTGAAGAGATTCTGAAGGGGGAGGCTGATTAGTTTGGAAATCTGATTATTAGTTTAAAACAAGAACCATTAATGTTATGAAATTGAGAATTGTACATTTGTTATTATTGCAGTCCGTAATGCTTCTTCTTTCCTGTTCCAATCAGAGCCGGAAGAATATGGATACATCGGCAGAACCAGCTGACGTACAGGCGAATGTGTCGGACAGTAGTAGAATTGAACAAGAAGCCATCGGCATGATTGAAGACTTTTATGAGGCTTATGCTGCCAGTTTCATGTCCACCGGTAAAGAAGCTCTCGCACTTGGGGATTCAATTAAGCAAAAGTTTCTGACCAAAGAGCTGATAGAGAAAGTTGATAGGCTGATAGAGGCGACAGATGCCGATCCGATCATTCGTGCGCAAGATTTAGGTGAAAATGACATGAAAACATTGTCGGTGAAACATCTGAATGATAATTGGTATGAGGTTAACTATACTTCGGCTAAAGGCAGCCAGTATGAACGTGCCGTGAGTATCCCGGTCAGAGTGGTTAACGTTGACGGACAATATCTGATTGATGATATAACTCCGGAAAACTGATCGTATCATTAAATGATATGAAAAAAGACAAACAGCATCTTTTACGCTAGGCAAAAGGGCTGTTTGTCTATATTCAACGAGGAAAAGAGTATTCGTTTTATTTCTGTTCTTTGACTTTTTCCATCAGTAGCTTCATGTAGTAGCCACCTACTACGGAACGTGCCTTGAAATTCATCATCTTTCCTGTATTCGTATCATGCCAGTCGCTGATAGGCACACGGGAAGTTGTTTCGTTCGCATAAGTATAGATCGGGTCGATGAACTTTTGGAACGTAGCATCGTCTGGAGACATACAGGCACTCCATAGTACCCAGTCGGATTTGGTATATTGTGCGCGGGAGTCCAATAGCAAACCATATTTATTTTGCTTGGTCAGATAGAAAGGAATTTCCGTATCAAATACTTTCTGCGGGAAAATGTTCATGTTAAACACTTTGTCCCATATCAGATTGTATTTCTGACTCCACGTTCCCGGTTTGTCAAATGCCAGTTTGTAGTGATCGTCGTCAAATGCCATCTTCTCCCATTCTATCGCCAGTCTTTTGGCGGTTTCGATGTATTTGTTCGCAGTTGTTTCTTTGCCCAGCATACGTGCCATTTCTCCGTATCCGGCGATTGCCATGATCGCTTTGGCGGAAAGATTGGCATTGTGTGCCAGATGTCCGGCAAAGTCATCTGTACAAAGTTGGTTTTCAGGGTCCAGACCGTTCTCAATCAGATAGTTTGCCCATGTTGATAATGTTTCCCAGTATTTGGAAGCATAGTTGGCATTGCCTTCCATCATAGAGATGGCTGTAGTTACCAGAATCATGTTTCCGGCTTCTTCGATAGGCATATCTTCACCATAAAGTTGCCCGTTGGCTATTGGATAAGTTCCTAAGTCATGAGCGGGGTAAGGCTTGTTCCAGCGTCCGCTTTCGCTGTAGTAGAAGATAGAGTTGAGCATTCCCTTCATCAGTTCCGTATTGTAAATAAGGTATAGTGGAGCGGATGGATAAGTTAGGTCTACTGTGTTGATACAGCCGTTACTATGGTTCTCTTTGGATAAGAAAAGCAGGTTGCCTTCCTTGTCGGTAAGGAGTTTATGGGCGGTAATGGAGTGGCGGTAAGTCAATGCGAGTAGTTCGGCATATTTCCTGCCTCCGGCTTTTTCTGCATCAGCTCATATGCGGAGAAAATACCGCCAGGGCCGGCGCCGATGATGATGACGTCAAACTGGTTATTAGAATTCATGTAGAAGCTCCCTCCATGTCTACCAAAGGCTTGGTAAATGAAATTTGTTATCATTGCCAACACATAATTTTATCATAAATAGCAAGAGGTTTCAAGGAAAAAGTTGAGCCTTTGCAAGAAAAGTATGAATCTTTGCAGGAAAAGTTGAGCCTTTACAAGAAAGTTTGGAACTGTTATGCTAAAGGAAATGCTTGCGGAGACATAAGACGGTGGCAGGCTGGCACATAAAATGGAATTGAGGCCGGACGGGCGCAGGAAAACGAATGAAAAACTGGTCTGGATGGTCTGGAAAGGATAACATACATGTATATTATAGTAGGTTTAGGAAATCCGG
>ERZ773187.1916-NODE-1916-length-14551-cov-11.449917_pt1 | contig 14551 bp, 14 predicted proteins | sample MGYA00511242_ERZ773187 | MGnify/ENA primary metagenome ERZ773187 (study PRJEB29015, sample SAMEA2737744) | human gut metagenome | biome: human gut; feature: human-associated habitat; material: faeces | place: China | collected 2012 ... | reverse complement strand
AGTTGACTTTTAATCAATTGGTCGCAGGTTCGAATCCTGCACGACCCACCAATTTTAATGTCTTACTCAGATGTTAAACGTGAAGGATAACGTTGCGTGAGCAACGGCCCGAAGGGCGAGGCGAAGCCGAGTCATCCTGCACGACCCACCCATGTAAAAAGGCGCCCTAAAAGCGCCTTTTTGCTATCTGCTATTCCATAACGCCTTCTTCTTTAAAATGCGCCTGGCAGGATTTCCCATTTATCAATAACGCGCACCGTTGACGGTGACTTTTATTCTCAATTTCGCTATCTTGTTTAGTATACAAAACGCAATTGCCTCTCCTTCGCTTTCACACGCATATCAGAGGCAAAATTGTTAAGCCAGTAAAACGAGAAGCCATAATGAGCGTGATGTTTGATCCAGAAGCCGCAATCTATCCTTTTCCGCCTAAGCCTGCCCCGCTGACGCTGGACGAAAATCAGTTTTACCGTGAGAAAATCAAGCGTCTGCTGAAAGAGCGTGATGCGGTGATGGTCGCACACTATTATACCGACCCTGAAATCCAGCAACTGGCGGAAGAGACCGGCGGCTGTATTTCAGACTCACTTGAGATGGCGCGTTTTGGAGCCAAACATTCCGCATCCACGCTACTGGTAGCGGGCGTGCGCTTTATGGGTGAAACCGCAAAAATATTAAGCCCCGAAAAAACCATTCTAATGCCGACCCTACAGGCGGAATGTTCGCTCGATTTAGGCTGTCCAGTCGATGAATTTACGGCCTTCTGCGATGCCCATCCGGACAGGACAGTGGTGGTCTATGCCAATACCTCCGCTGCGGTTAAGGCGCGAGCTGACTGGGTCGTCACCTCAAGCATTGCCGTTGAACTGATTGAACACCTCGACAGTCTGGGCGAGAAAATCATCTGGGCACCGGACCGGCATCTGGGCAATTATGTTCAGAAACAGACCGGGGCCGACGTGCTCTGCTGGCAGGGTGCCTGCATTGTGCATGACGAGTTCAAAACGCAGGCGCTGGGACGTATGAAAGCCCTCTATCCCCAGGCGGCTATCCTGGTACACCCGGAATCACCCCAGGCCATCGTAGATATGGCTGATGCGGTAGGCTCTACCAGCCAGCTGATTGCTGCAGCAAAAACATTGCCGCAGCAACAACTTATTGTGGCAACCGATCGTGGGATCTTTTATAAGATGCAGCAGGCGGTACCGGAAAAAGCGCTGTTCGAAGCGCCTACCGCCGGAGAAGGGGCGACGTGTCGCAGTTGCGCTCATTGTCCGTGGATGGCCATGAACGGGCTGAAAGCCATTGCAGAGGGGCTGGAATCAGGTGGCGCGGCACATGAGATTCATGTTGATGCTGCGCTGCGTGAAGGCGCGCTGAAGCCGCTAAACCGCATGCTGGATTTTGCGGCTACACTTCGTCCTTAAGCATTAAATTCATAACGATACGCTCAGGGGAAAAGATGGACTTTTTTAGCACGCAAAACATTCTGGTACATATACCGATTGGGGCTGGCGGCTACGATTTGTCATGGATTGAGGCGGTAGGCACCATTGCTGGTCTGCTTTGCATCTGGCTAGCCAGTCTGGAGAAGATTGTTAACTACGCGTTTGGGCTGGTTAACGTCACGCTCTTTGCCATCATCTTCTTTCAAATTCAGCTCTATGCCAGCCTGCTACTGCAGCTCTTTTTCTTTGCTGCCAATATCTATGGCTGGTATGCCTGGTCCCGGCAAAACAGCCAGCAGCAGGCGGAACTGCAGATCCGCTGGTTGCCCTTGCCAAAAGCCCTTGCCTGGCTTGCGGCCTGCGTGGTGGCGATTGGTCTGATGACGGTCTGGATCGATCCGGTGTTTGGTTTCCTCACCCGTGTAGCCGTATCGGTAATGAGCAGCATCGGCCTGAATGTCTCTATGCCTGAGCTTCAGCCGGATGCTTTCCCGTTCTGGGACTCCTGCATGATGGTGTTGTCGATCGTGGCCATGATCCTGATGACCCGCAAATATGTCGAAAACTGGCTCTTGTGGGTCATCATTAACATTATTAGCGTAGTGATTTTCGCCCTGCAGGGGGTCTACGCCATGTCGCTGGAGTACCTGATCCTCACCTTCATTGCCCTGAATGGCAGCCGTATGTGGATGAACAGCGCACGTAAACGGGGTTCTCGCGCGCTTTCTCATTAATGGTGGTGATGATGCTCATGACCGGTCTGCGCCTCATTGAGGCGGCATTCCGGTCCGCTACAGGGGCGGTACTCCATCTGGATGGTGGCGTGTGATATCTGGTAATGCTCTTCAAGGAAGTGCTGAATGCGTTCCAGCAACGCATCATGATCGTGCGGGGGAATAACCTGCACGTGCAGGGTCATAATCGGTTTCTCACCCACCATCCACACATGCACATGGTGCACATTTCTCACCTCCGGGATGGAGCGGCACAGGTTGCGCTTCAGTGCAGCGATATCCAGCGAGGCTGGCGCGCCTTCCAGCAGTTCATTTACGCTCTCTTTTAACAGTTGCCAGGCGCTACGCAACACCAGGCATGAGACCAGCACCGAGAGGATAGGGTCTATTGGCGTCCAGCCCGTCCACAGAATCACCAGCGCCGCCAGAATCGCCCCAACCGAACCCAGCAGATCGCCCAGTACGTGCAACGCCGCCGCGCGAACGTTAAGATTTTTTTCTGCGCTACCGCGATGCAGGATCCAGAACGCCAGAATATTGGCCACCAAACCGGCCACTGCCACTCCCATCATCGTCGCGCCGGCGACCGGTTGCGGGTGATAAAAGCGCTGGATTGCCTCCCAGACGATAAGTGCGGTAATGCCCACCAGCGCCAGCGCATTGACGAACGCAGCGAGCGTCGTCAGGCGCAACCAGCCGAAAGTCCGTCCTTTGCCAGCAGGCTTATGGGAAAACTGGACTGCCAGCAGTGCAAACAGCAACGCGGCGGCATCGGTGAGCATATGGCCTGCATCCGCCAGCAGCGCCAGCGAGCCAGAAACCAACCCGCCAATCACCTCAATAACCATAAAGGTGGCAGTGACTCCGAACGCCAGCATGAGTCGTTTAGCGTTATCGTCCTTTGGAGCGTGAGAGTGGGCGTGCGCCATGAAATATGTCCTGTTACTTTAATCCGGGAAGTGTAATGTTTTTAACATGATGCCCAAAAAAGTGGCACAAAAAAGGAGAGCTTTCGCTCTCCTTTTTTAGCCGCCGGCTATCTATTACTGCGAAGTACCGTCGGTTTTACGTTCCTCAGTACTCATGTTCGGTTCAACTTTCGTGTTGGTGTCCGGACATTTGCCATCTTTACACATTGAGTTTTTGTGCACTTCATCTTTACTCATATGCTCGCCAGTCGCGGAAGTACTATTACTGTTGGAGTGAGACATAGTGCCGCTAGCGCCGGTGTTAGTATTGCCCGTATTGATGTTGCTGTTATCAACATTATTTGGCGCAATATTCTGATGAGCATCAGGGGCAACCTGGCCTGCTTCAGCGGCGGCGTTTGCCTGGCCATTACCGCCATCGGAAGCGCTATCCGCTGCAAGCGCTGCACCGCTTGCCATTGTCAGGGTTGCTGTCAGGAATAAGGTTGCCAGTTTAGTCATTTTCATAGTGCTGCTCCTGTTCTGGTCGTTATTTGCTGGATAACTTCTTCCAACAGTGCATTCGCGAAATAAAGATTCGAATTAATGGTGAAAGATTCCAACATCACTATTTAGGTCAGTATGGAATTTTGCAAAATCTCTTCAAGAGAGTGTTTACAATTAAAAAGTCTAGGGCAGATCTCATTTTTCGCTAGATTGTGGCGTTTTTTTAGTAAATTCCAGGATTTATCTGTGCGTAGTGTAAAAGCGTGTTTACACTTCTCCACAGCCGGGATAGATTGAAGGGATTGCATTCAATACCAAAAATATGTCTAGCGGAAAGAAAATGAATTATCAGAATGACGATTTACGTATTAAAGAGATCAATGAGTTACTGCCCCCTGTAGCGCTTCTGGAGAAGTTTCCCGCCACTGAAAATGCTGCCAATACCGTTTCGCACGCGCGTAAAGCGATCCATAAGATCCTGAAAGGTAACGACGATCGCCTGCTGGTTGTTATCGGACCCTGTTCCATTCACGATCCGGTGGCGGCGAAAGAGTATGCAGCTCGCCTGCTGACGCTGCGGGAGGAGTTAAAGGATGAACTGGAAATCGTCATGCGCGTCTACTTCGAAAAACCGCGTACCACCGTGGGCTGGAAGGGGCTGATTAACGATCCGCATATGGATAACAGCTTCCAGATTAACGACGGCCTGCGTATAGCCCGTAAGTTATTGCTGGATATCAATGACAGCGGATTGCCTGCGGCGGGTGAGTTCCTGGACATGATCACCCCTCAGTACATGGCCGATCTCATGAGCTGGGGTGCCATTGGCGCCCGCACCACCGAGTCTCAGGTGCACCGTGAATTGGCCTCCGGTCTCTCTTGCCCGGTTGGCTTCAAAAACGGTACCGACGGCACCATTAAAGTGGCGATCGACGCCATCAACGCTGCCGGGGCACCGCACTGTTTCCTGTCTGTGACCAAATGGGGCCACTCGGCCATCGTCAACACCAGCGGTAATGGCGATTGCCATATCATTCTGCGTGGCGGTAAAGAGCCGAACTACAGTGCCAAACATGTGGCGGAGGTGAAAGCCGGTCTGGAAAAAGCAGGCCTGCCTGCACAGGTAATGATTGATTTCAGCCATGCCAACTCCAGCAAGCAGTTTAAGAAGCAGATGGAAGTGGGGGCAGATGTGTGCCAGCAGATCGCCGGCGGCGAAAACGCGGTCATTGGCGTGATGATTGAAAGCCACCTGGTGGAGGGGAATCAGAACCTCGAAAGCAGCGAACCGCTGGTCTACGGTAAAAGCGTTACCGACGCCTGCATCGGCTGGGAAGACACCGACACCATCCTGCGTCAACTGGCGAATGCAGTGAAAGCGCGCCGCGGCTAAGCCCTCAGCGCCAATAAAAAAGCGCGGAATGCTCCGCGCTTTTTTTACGTCTGGCGAAAATTATTTCGCTTTACCCTGGTTCGCTACTGCCGCTGCTTTTGCTGCGATTTCGTCAGCGTTGCCCAGATAGTAATGTTTGATAGGTTTGAAGTTTTCGTCGAACTCATACACCAGCGGTACGCCCGTTGGGATGTTCAGTTCGAGGATCTCATCTTCGCCCATGTTATCCAGATATTTCACCAGCGCACGCAGAGAGTTACCGTGAGCGGCAATAATGACGCGCTCACCGCTCTTCAGGCGTGGTAGAATGGTTTCGTTCCAGTAAGGCACAACACGATCGATGGTCAGCGCCAGGCTTTCGGTGGTTGGCAGCTCTGCATCAGTCAGTTTCGCATAGCGCGGGTCATGGCCTGGGAAACGCTCATCGTCTTTGGTCAGCTCTGGCGGGGTCACAGCAAAGCCGCGGCGCCACTGTTTAACCTGCTCGTCACCATATTTCTCAGCGGTTTCTGCTTTGTTCAGACCCTGCAGCGCACCGTAGTGACGCTCGTTCAGCTTCCAGGATTTCTCAACCGGCAGCCATGCCTGGTCCAGTTCATCCAGAACGTTCCACAGGGTATGGATGGCACGTTTCAGCACAGAGGTATAAGCAAAATCGAAGCTAAAGCCTTCGTCTTTCAGCAGTTTACCGGCCGCTTTTGCTTCGCCAACGCCTTTCTCAGACAGGTCCACATCATACCAACCGGTGAAGCGGTTTTCGTTGTTCCACTGGCTTTCGCCGTGACGCACCAGAACCAGCTTAGTTACAGCCATATTTTACTCCTCACGAGCATTAATTGAATGATAACAATTCTCATTATATTGCCGTGTTCATGTCAGCGGCAATCCTTAACCCTAACCATAGCGAAAATAGTCTCTCAGTGTAAGCTGCTTGTGAATTGAGGGTTATGATTTTGTCGGCAAGTGGCGCTATTTTCAGCAAAATGGGTAAAAAAAAGCCCTCCGTCAGGAGGGCCAGAATCAGTGGGCGATAAACTGATATTCCGTCAGGCTACGCCAGGTTTGGCCAGGGCGTAATACGCAGTCTGGCTGCGGCCATTCGGGGTGGTTCGGACTGTCGGGTAACAGTTCGCTCTCCAGCGCCAGGCCCTGCCAGTCGCTGTATTCGCCGTGTTCACGCGCCGGCGTACCCGCCAGGTAATTACCGGAGTAGAACTGCAGGGCAGGGGCGGAGGTATAAACCGTCATCTGCAGCTTTTTATCTTGCGACCAGAGGTGAGCGGCAGGTTGCGTGACGTCGCCCTGCGCCTGCAACAGGAAAGCGTGATCGTAGCCTTTAACCTTACGCTGATGGTCGTCGCTGAGGAAATCCTGAGCGATAACCTTTTCATCACGGAAATCGAAGCTGGTGCCCGCGACGGATTTTAATCCTTCTTGCGGAATGCCCATCTCATCCACCGGCAGATAGGTATCAGCCAGCAGCTGGAGCGTGTGATGACGCACATCGCTCTGATCGCCATCAAGGTTGAAGTAAGCGTGGTTAGTCAGATTCACCGGGCAGGGTTTATCGACCGAGGCGCTGTACTCAATGGCAATGCGGTTATCTTCTGTCAGGCGGAAATGGGCGCTGGCAGAGAGATTTCCTGGGAAGCCCTGATCGCCGTCGATGGAATCCAGAGCAAAGATGGCTTCCGCGTCGTTTTGCTGCACAATGCGCCAGCGTCGTTTGTCGAAGCCCTCCGGGCCGCCATGGAGTTGGTTCTCTCCCTGGCTTGGGAGCAACGCATAGTGCACGCCGTCCAGCTCGAAGCTGCTTTTAGCAATACGGTTCGCGTAACGGCCTACCGAGGCGCCAAGATAGGCGTTCTGGGTAATATATTGCTCCGGTGACGCGCATCCCAGCAGGGTTTCACGTACGCAGCCGTCAGACATACGAACGCGCGCTGACAGTAAGGTGGCGCCCCAGTCCATCAGCGTTACCACCATACCTACGTTGTTACGCAGGGTGATCAGGCGGTACGGCAGTCCATCCGGGGCGAGGGTGGGGGTTTCATTTAGCACTGGCCCGCTCCTTGTGAGGCATTACAGACGTAAAAGGTCTCTTTGATACCGGTTTTGGCTTCGTACTGCTCTTCAACCGCTTTTTGCACCGCAGGCACTAAGGCTTCAGGTACCAGCGCTACGATACAGCCGCCGAAGCCGCCGCCGGTCATACGTACACCGCCCTGTTCGCCGATAGCAGATTTAACAATCTCCACCAGGGTGTCAATTTGTGGAACAGTGATCTCAAAGTCGTCACGCATTGAGGCATGCGATTCCGCCATTAGCTCACCCATACGTTTCAGGTCACCCTCGGCCAATGCGGAGGCCGCTTCAACGGTGCGGGCGTTCTCGGTAAGCACGTGACGTACACGTTTCGCCACCACCGGATCCAGCTCGTTCGCCACTTTGTTGAACTCCTCCAGGGAGACATCACGCAGCGCGGACTGCTGGAAGAAGCGAGCGCCGGTTTCACACTGCTCGCGTCGGGTGTTGTATTCGCTGCCCACCAGAGTGCGTTTGAAATTACTGTTGATAATCACCACCGCCGCGCCTTTTGGCAGAGGAACGGCTTTGGTTCCCAGCGAGCGGCAATCGATCAGCAGGGCATGATCCTTTTTACCTAGCGCAGAGATCAATTGATCCATAATGCCGCAGTTGCAGCCTACGAACTGATTCTCTGCTTCCTGGCCGTTCAGGGCAATTTGCGCCCCGTCCAGCGGCAGATGGTAAAGCTGCTGGAAAACAGTACCTACTGCGACCTCCAGAGAGGCTGAGGAGCTAAGGCCGGCACCCTGAGGCACATTACCGCTGATCACCAGGTCGGCACCGGCGAAGTCCTTGTTACGTTTTTGCAGGTGTTTCACTACGCCACGAACATAGTTAGACCACTGCTGGTCTGGATGCGCCACAATCGGCGCATCGAGGGAAAACTCATCGCTCTGATTATCATAATCGGCCGCAATAACACGCACTTTCTGGTCATCACGTTTTGCACAGCTGATTACCGTCTGGTAATCGATGGCGCAGGGCAAGACAAAACCGTCGTTGTAGTCGGTATGCTCACCGATCAGGTTTACGCGGCCCGGAGCCTGGATGACGTGAGTGGCCGGATAGCCAAATTTTTCAGCAAACAGGGCTTGGGTGTTCTCTTTCAGACTCATTGTTATTCTCCAGATTCGCGAAAATGGACATCACTCACTGCACGCAGGCGTTCTGCGGCCTGTTCTGCGGTCAGGTCACGCTGGGTTTCCGCCAGCATCTCATAACCGACCATAAATTTGCGCACGGTTGCCGAGCGCAGCAGTGGCGGATAGAAATGGGCGTGCAGTTGCCAGTGCGCGTTCTCTTCGTCGTTGAAAGGTGCGCCGTGCCAGCCCATGGAGTACGGGAAAGAGCACTGGAACAGGTTATCGTAACGGCTGGTCAGTTTTTTCAGCGCCAGCGCTAAATCGCTGCGTTGTTCCTCACTGAGTTCGGTAATGCGCAGGACGTGCGTCTTAGGCAGCAGCAGAGTTTCGAATGGCCATGCTGCCCAGTAAGGCACCACGGCCAGCCAGTGTTCGGTTTCCACAACGGTACGGCTGCCGTCGGCCAGCTCGCGCTGAACATAGTCCAGCAGCATTGGGCTGTTCTGCTCTGAATAATAGGTTTTCTGCAGGCGATCTTCGCGCTCAACCTCGTTAGGCAGGAAGCTATTCGCCCACACCTGACCGTGCGGATGCGGATTGGAGCAACCCATCGCCGCACCTTTATTTTCAAAGACCTGTACCCAGGGATATGTCTGACCCAGCTCGGCGGTCTGCGCCTGCCAGGTTTTGACCACCTCAGAAAGTGCCTCTACGCTGAGTTCGGGCAGCGTTTTGCTGTGATCGGGTGAAAAACAGATCACCCGGCTGGTACCGCGTGCACTTTCACAGCGCAGCAGCGGGTCGTCGCTCTGCGGCGCGTCAGGGGTATCGGTCATCAGGGCGGCAAAGTCGTTCGTGAAAACGTAAGTGCCGGTGTAATCGGGGTTTTTATCGCCCGTCACGCGAGTATTGCCCGGACACAAGAAACAGTCCGGGTCATGCTGTGGCAGCGTCTGTTTGGCAGGGGTTTCTTGCGCCCCCTGCCAGGGACGCTTGGCGCGATGCGGGGAAACCAGAATCCATTGCCCGGTTAACGGGTTATAGCGACGATGCGGATGATCGACGGGATTAAATTGGGTCATGACAGATCCTTAGTCTGGATACCCCTGGGGGTGGCGAGACTGCCAGCGCCAGGTATCCTGTGCCATTTCATCAAGCGTGCGAGAAACACGCCAGTTAAGCTCTTTATCTGCTTTGGTCGCGTCTGCCCAGTAGGCTGGCAGGTCGCCTTCGCGCCGCGGGGCGAAGTGGTAGTTCACCGGTTTGCCGCAGGCATTGCTGAAGGCATTAACTACGTCCAGCACGCTGCTGCCCACACCCGCACCGAGATTGTAGATATGTACGCCCGGTTTTCCAGCAAGCTGCTGCATGGCAGCGACGTGGCCATCGGCCAGATCCATGACGTGGATGTAATCACGCACGCCGGTTCCGTCCGGGGTAGGGTAGTCATTACCAAACACCGCCAGCGAATCGCGACGACCTACCGCAACCTGCGCGATATACGGCATCAGGTTATTTGGAATACCCTGCGGATCTTCACCCATATCTCCAGACGGATGGGCGCCGACCGGGTTGAAATAGCGCAATAGGGCGATACTCCACTCCGGCTGTGCTTTCTGCAGGTCAGTGAGGATCTGCTCCACCATCAGCTTGCTTTTGCCATACGGGCTTTGCGGTGTACCCGTAGGGAAGCTTTCAACGTAAGGAATTTTTGGCTGGTCGCCGTAAACGGTAGCAGAGGAGCTAAAGATAAAGTTCTTCACGCCGGCAGCGCGCATGGCTGAAACCAGGCGCAGAGTGCCGTTGACGTTGTTATCGTAATACTCCAGCGGCTTTGACACGGATTCACCCACCGCTTTCAGGCCGGCAAAATGGATCACCGTATCGATGGCGTGATCGTGAAGAATTTCGGTCATCAGCGCTTCGTTGCGGATATCACCTTCCACGAAGGAGGGCTGTTTGCCACCCAGACGCTCAATCACGGGCAGCACGCTGCGCTTACTGTTGCACAGATTATCGAGGATGATGACATCGTGGCCGTTTTGCAGCAGTTGCACACAGGTATGACTTCCTATGTAACCGCTACCACCTGTTACCAGAACTCGCATATATCGCTCCATTAGGCTTATGGTATGTAATAAACATAGCATAACAGAGACGCAAAAAGTGTGACATGGGATAAAATAGTGGAATCGTTTACACTGCTGCGTTTTCACCGTTCTGCTGTCGTTCAGACGATTGTAAATCAATAAGATAGGTTTGTATTGATGCAGGTTATCTGAAAAAGCAGGGGGCAGTGCCCCCTTGAAGAGGGGGTCAGACCGGACCAATGGCGTAGCGATAGCTCTCGCCATCCGGCACAAACTCCAGCCGGTGAGTAATACAGGAGGGTGCATCTTCCGCATGATGAGAAACAAACAGCAACTGCGTTTCCCCTTCGCTGATCAGGATATCGACAAAGCGGCGAATTAACTGGCGGTTCAGCGGATCCAGCCCCTGTAAGGGTTCATCCAGAACCAGCAAGGTAGGGTGTTTAACCAGCGCGCGGACAATCAACGCCAGCCGCTGCTGCCCCCAGGAGAGGCTGCTGAACGGGGCATCCGCCACCCGGTTATCCATACCAAGAATATCGAGCCATGACTGCGCCAGCTTGTGCTGCCTGTCAGATACCGCCTGATAAATGCCAATGGAGTCGAAATAACCCGACAGAATCACGTTGCGCACCGTGGTGCTGACGCGGTAATCCAGATGCAGGCTGCTGCTGACATAGCCGATATGCTTTTTGATATCCCAGATGGTTTCACCGCTACCGCGGCGGCGGCCAAACAGGGTGAGATCGTTGCTATAGCCCTGCGGATGATCGCCGGTAATCAGGCTGAGCAGGGTTGATTTACCGGCACCGTTTGGCCCGGTTATCTGCCAGTGTTCGCCGGGGTTTACCGTCCAGCTGAGGTCGTTGAGGATAGGGCGGTCGTTATAAGAGACGACGCCGTGATTGAGCACAATGCGTGGTCGACCGTGCGCCAGCTCCTGGCGGGCTGCAGGGGCGTCCGGCTCAGGCAGTGTCAGATTGTTCAGATTCTCACTGTGTGCCAGCTGGGCAATCAGGGCCTGTTGCAGGAGCTCGGCTTTCGCGCCGACGTCGGTCAGGGTGCAATCGGCCAGCACGCCCGCAAATTGCACAAAGGCCGGGATTTCATCAAAGCGATTGAGCACCAGCACGATGGTGTACCCCTGCTGATTCAGCGAGGCCAGCAGAAGGGCAAGCTGTTCGCGTGATTTCACGTCCAGGCCGTCAAAGGGTTCATCCAGAATCAACAGTTCCGGCTCGGCCATCAGGGCCTGACAGAGAAGGGTCTTGCGGGTTTCGCCCGTGGAGAGGTATTTGAAGCGGCGTTCCAGAAGCGCCGTTATCCCAAATTGCTCGGCCAGCAGGCGGCAGCGCGCCTCGTCTTTAACCTCATCCTGAATAATCTCGGCAGTGGTGCGGCCGGTATCCTCTTCGCCGGGGCTGAGGAGATCGGTATTGTTACGCTGCCACTCGTCACTGACCAGCTTTTGTAACTGTTCGAAGGAGAGACGTGTCAGACGGGTAAAGGTAGAACGTCTCTCGCCTTGCAGCTGCGTCAGCTCGCCTGCCAGCGCGAGTGCCAGAGCAGATTTACCGCTGCCGTTACTGCCAACAAAAGCCCAGCTTTCGCCAGCGTTAAGCGTGAAATCGGCAAGAGTAAGTTTACGTGTATCGCTAAGACGAAACGTGCCTTGCGAAATTTGCAATGATGACATGATGTATCCCGTTTTGTGCAGCAATTACCCTCAGGGATACTCATTGGGAAGACGAATGTCAATGCGCTTAGCACAACGTGGCGATAATCACCCGGTCAGCATTAAAATATGCGGTCACCTCAGTACCTTCCTCTAGATTCACTGCCTGGGCGTGAGGCAGCGTGGCGCAAAGGGTCTGACCATCGGGCAGCGCCATCAGCACTTCGCACTGTTCATCACCCCGGTCAATATGGGTGACGACGCCCTGAAGCTGATTATCGGCCTGAAGCGCGTCTGTCGGATCCCGAGTGATATTGACCCAGGGTGCTTTTAGCAATACCAGCACCTCCTTTCCTTCCTCCAGAGCCAGGCGTTTGCCGCTCTGGGCCGTAATAGCCACCTTCAGCCGCGTGGTGCCATCAGCGAGTAAAATCGCCACATTCTGCTGGACAGGATCATGATCGCGAGCGGTAACGGTGCCAAACCATTGATTGCGGGCGCTGGTCTGCAGTGAGAAGCGTGAAATGGCGGCAAGAAGGCTATCGAGAGGCAGGGCATCGTCATGGCTCAGCACGTCAAAGGCTTTTTGCTGGATCTGCCCCAGCAGTTCATAAAGCTCAATTAAGCGTTGACCATAGCGCGTAAGATGGGCCCCGCCGCCGCCTTTACCGCCGGTGGCGCGTTCAACCAGCATCTGCTCGCTCAGGGCGTTCATCTCATTGATGGCATCCCAGGCACTTTTATAACTGATCCCCGCATTCTTCGCGCCCTGGCTAATAGAGCCGGTTTGCGCTATCTGTTTAAGCAGAGCAATACGGCGTGGATCGGCAAAAAGTTTTTGCTGAAGACGTAGGGTGAGAAGAATTTCGGCCTGCATAACAGTGTCCTGGCAAAAAGCGTATTGTGACGCAATTCAGGGGAGTCGCAAACTGTACCGCACAAAAGGGGATGTATTTCTCGCTTTAACGGTTAGAATATGGCAATTCACATTGTCTGGAGAAACCCATGTTAGAGTTGTTGAAAAGTCTGGTGTTCGCCGTGATCATGGTACCAGTGGTGATGGCTATCATCCTCGGTGCAATCTACGGCCTGGGTGAAGTGTTCAACGTGTTTTCCAACATCGGACACAGAAAGCAGCCTAAAAAACAGCATTAATTCCCGTTAAAACGCCCGGCTTGTCCGGGCATTTTGCTCTCAAGTTTGCCTCTTCCACGCCGATATTATCTTTAGCATCACACTCATTTACTCATTAAGCGGTACGATTTAAGGCTGGGAAAACCCTGTGGCAATCGTTATATTCTTAATTATATAACGACATGCAAAAGGAGTTACAGATGGCACGTACAGGCTTAGGCTTTTTCGCAGGGGCAGCGCTGGTATTAACCGTAAGCGGACATGCACTGGCAGACGAAGGTAAAATTACCGTTTTCGCTGCCGCTTCGCTAACGAATGCCATGCAGGATATTGCTGCTGAGTATAAAAAAGAGAAAAACGTCGAGGTGGTTTCATCCTTTGCCTCTTCCTCAACGCTGGCCCGCCAGATTGAGGCGGGCGCGCCAGCGGATCTCTTTATCTCGGCGGATCAGAAATGGATGGACTATGCGGTGCAGAAGAAATCAATCGACACCGCCAGTCGGACAACGTTACTGGGGAACAGCCTGGTCGTCGTGGCGCCTAAAACAAGCCCACAGGGCGAAATGACAATCAATAAAGAGACGCCCTGGACCAGCCTGCTGAAAGACGGACGTCTGGCGGTTGGCGATCCGGAACATGTTCCTGCGGGTATCTACGCGAAAGAGGCGCTGCAGAAACTGGGCGCATGGGATACGCTTTCGCCAAAGCTGGCGCCGGCGGAAGATGTTCGCGGCGCACTGGCGCTGGTGGAGCGTAACGAAGCGCCGCTGGGCATTGTTTATGGCTCCGATGCCGTTGCCGGTAAAGGGGTAAAAGTCGTCGGGACCTTCCCGGAAGACTCGCACAAAAAAGTGGAATATCCTGTTGCCATCGTTGATGGACATAAAAACGCGACGGTCAGCGCCTTTTACGATTATCTGAAAGGGCCGCAGGCGTCGGCAATCTTTAAACGCTATGGATTTACGACTCACGAATGATTTTGACCGATCCCGAATGGCAGGCCGTGCTGCTGAGCCTGAAAGTCTCCTCCCTCGCGGTTGTGTTTAGTCTGCCCTTTGGGATCTTCTTTGCCTGGCTACTGGTTCGCTGCACCTTTCCCGGTAAGGCGCTTCTCGATAGCCTGATCCATCTGCCGCTGGTGCTACCGCCCGTGGTTGTGGGCTATTTACTGCTCATTGCGATGGGCCGACGCGGGATCATTGGTGAATGGCTATATGACTGGTTTGGGCTGACCTTCGCCTTCAGCTGGCGCGGTGCGGTGCTGGCGGCGGCGGTGATGTCCTTCCCGTTGATGGTCCGCGCCATCCGTCTGGCGCTGGAGGGGGTGGATCGTAAACTGGAGCAGGCCGCCTGTACGCTGGGGGCCGGACGCTGGCGAGTTTTATTCACCATCACGCTCCCCCTGACCCTGCCCGGAATTATCGTCGGCACGGTACTGGCCTTTGCGCGTTCGCTGGGCGAGTTTGGTGCCACCATCACTTTCGTTTCCAAT
>ERZ773187.1913-NODE-1913-length-14566-cov-12.718214_pt1 | contig 14566 bp, 8 predicted proteins | sample MGYA00511242_ERZ773187 | MGnify/ENA primary metagenome ERZ773187 (study PRJEB29015, sample SAMEA2737744) | human gut metagenome | biome: human gut; feature: human-associated habitat; material: faeces | place: China | collected 2012 ... | reverse complement strand
ATTGCTCAATCTATACGCAAAGAAGTTTAGATGTCCAGATGTATTGACGTCCATATAATCAATGTTTACTCTGATGCCTGACTTTTCATCCATTAAGCCAGGAAGCCTTCACCATGACGCGTAAACAGGCCACCATTGCAGTGCGTAGCGGATTGAATGACGACGAGCAGTATGGCTGCGTCGTCCCGCCGATTCATCTCTCCAGTACCTATAACTTCACCGGATTTAATGAACCGCGCGCGCATGACTACTCGCGTCGTGGCAATCCTACGCGTGATGTCACCCAGCGTGCGCTGGCAGAACTGGAAGGCGGCGCCGGCGCGGTACTGACCAATACTGGCATGTCGGCTATTCATCTTGTCACCACGGTGTTCCTGAAACCTGGCGATCTGCTGGTGGCCCCGCACGACTGCTACGGCGGCAGTTACCGTCTGTTTGACAGCCTGGCAAAACGGGGTTGCTACCGCGTCTTGTTTGTCGATCAGGGGGATGAGCAGGCGCTAAAACAGGCGCTGGCAGAGAAGCCAAAGCTGGTTTTAGTGGAAAGTCCAAGCAATCCGCTGTTGCGCGTCGTCGATATTGCACAAATTTGTCAGCTCTCAAGGGATGCGGGAGCGATAACTGTAGTGGATAATACCTTCCTCAGTCCCGCGCTGCAGAATCCGTTAGCGCTGGGTGCGGACCTGGTATTGCATTCATGTACTAAATACCTGAACGGCCACTCTGACGTGGTCGCCGGGGTAGTGATTGCTAAGGATCCTGAGCTTGTCACCGAACTGGCATGGTGGGCGAATAACATCGGCGTCACCGGCAGTGCGTTTGACAGCTACCTGCTGCTGCGTGGACTGCGCACCCTGTCGCCGCGTATGGAAGTGGCGCAGCGTAATGCCCAGGCGATTGTCGATTTCCTGAAGACCCAGCCGCTGGTGAAAAAGCTCTATCACCCGTCGCTGCCGGAAAATCAGGGACACGAGATTGCGGCCCGTCAACAAAAGGGCTTTGGTGCGATGTTAAGTTTTGAACTGGATGGCGACGAGCAGACGCTGCGTCGCTTCCTGAGCGGGTTGTCACTGTTTACGCTGGCGGAATCATTAGGGGGCGTTGAAAGCTTAATCTCCCACGCCGCAACAATGACCCACGCTGGCATGGCGCCAGAAGCGCGTGCCGCCGCCGGGATCGCTGAGACGCTACTACGCATCTCAACCGGTATTGAAGATTGTGAAGATTTAATTGCCGATCTGGAAAATGGCTTCCGGGTCGCAGCCAAGGGGTAATCATGAGTGTGATAGCGCAGGCAGGGGCGAAGGGTCGTCAGCTGCACAAGTTTGGTGGTAGTAGTCTTGCTGATGTGAAATGTTACCTGCGTGTCGCAGGGATCATGACCGAGTATTCACAGCCGGGGGACATGATGGTTGTCTCTGCGGCGGGCAGCACCACCAACCAGTTGATTAGCTGGCTGAAATTAAGCCAGACCGATCGTCTCTCTGCGCATCAGGTACAACAGTCATTACGCCGTTACCAGAGTGAACTGATCGCCGGTTTGCTGCCTGCCGATGTGGCGGATGGCCTGATCAGTACCTTCATTCACGATCTCGAACGTCTGGCCGGCTTGCTGGATAGCGGCGTGACCGATGCGGTCTATGCTGAAGTGGTCGGCCATGGCGAAGTGTGGTCTGCACGTCTGATGGCCGCGGTGCTCAACCAGCTGGGACTGGAAGCGGCATGGCTTGACGCACGTAGCTTCCTGCGCGCCGAACGCGCTGCGCAGCCGCAGGTGGATGAAGGCTTGTCCTATCCGCTGCTGCAACAGTTGCTGGTACAGCATCCGGGTAAACGCATCGTCGTGACCGGTTTTATCAGCCGCAGCAACGCGGGCGAAACCGTGCTGCTGGGGCGTAACGGCTCTGACTATTCGGCAACCCAAATCGGTGCGCTGGCGGGGGTTAACCGCGTCACCATCTGGAGCGACGTCGCCGGCGTGTACAGTGCCGACCCGCGTAAAGTTAAAGATGCCTGTCTGCTGCCGCTTCTGCGTCTGGACGAAGCCAGCGAGCTGGCGCGTCTGGCCGCACCGGTTCTGCATGCGCGCACCCTGCAGCCGGTTTCCGGCAGCGATATCGATCTACAACTCCGTTGCAGCTACACCCCGGATCAGGGCTCTACCCGCATCGAACGCGTGCTGGCCTCCGGTACCGGCGCACGTATTGTGACCAGTCATGATGATATCTGCCTGATTGAGTTCCAGGTGCCGGCGGGTCAGGACTTTAAGCTGGCGCATAAAGATATCGATCTGGTTCTGAAGCGTGCTCAGGTGCGTCCGCTGGCCGTTGGCGTGCATAACGACCGTCAGCTGCTGCAGTTCTGCTATACCGCAGAAGTGGCGGACAGCGCCTTAAAAATTCTGGATGAAGCAGGCCTGCCGGGCGAACTTCGTCTGCGCCAGGGGCTGGCGCTGGTAGCGATGGTCGGTGCGGGCGTCACCCGCAACCCGCTGCACTGCCACCGTTTCTGGCAGCAACTGAAAGGCCAGCCGGTGGAGTTCACCTGGCAGTCGGAAGAGGGCATCAGCCTGGTTGCCGTGCTGCGTAAAGGGCCGACCGAAAGTCTGATTCAGGGGCTACACACCTCGCTGTTCCGCGCGGAAAAGCGTATTGGCCTGGTACTGTTCGGCAAAGGTAACATCGGTTCTCGCTGGCTTGAGCTGTTTGCTCGCGAGCAGACAACCCTGTCGGCGCGTACCGGCTTCGAATTTGTGCTGGCGGGGGTGGTGGACAGCCGCCGTAGCTTGCTGAACTACGAAGGGCTGGATGCCAGCCGGGCGCTCGCGTTCTTTAACGACGAAGCGGTCGAGCAGGATGAAGAGTCGCTCTTCCTGTGGATGCGAGCGCATCCGTATGACGATTTAGTGGTGCTGGACGTCACCGCCAGTGAGCAGCTGGCCGATCAGTACCTGGATTTTGCCAGCCACGGTTTCCACGTGATTAGCGCGAACAAACTGGCCGGGGCGAGCAATACCGATAAATATCGCCAAATCCACGATGCGTTTGAAAAAACGGGTCGCCACTGGCTTTATAACGCCACCGTGGGGGCCGGTTTGCCGGTGAACCACACGGTGCGTGATTTGATTGAAAGCGGCGACAGCATCCTGGCTGTCAGCGGCATCTTCTCCGGTACGCTCTCCTGGCTGTTCCTGCAGTTTGACGGTACCGTGCCCTTTACGGACCTGGTGGATCAGGCATGGCAGCAGGGGTTGACCGAACCGGATCCGCGCGTCGATCTCTCCGGGAAAGACGTGATGCGTAAACTGGTCATTGTGGCGCGTGAAGCGGGCTACGATATCGAACCCAGCGCCGTACGTGTCGAATCGCTTGTGCCTGCAGGATGCGAGGAGGGCTCTGTCGATCACTTCTTCGAGAACGGTGACGAGCTGAACGCGCAAATGGTGCAACGTCTGGAAGCCGCGCGTGAGATGGGGCTGGTGCTGCGCTACGTGGCGCGCTTCGATGCCAACGGTAAAGCCCGCGTCGGGGTAGAAGCCGTGCGTCCGGAGCATCCGCTGGCGGCGCTGCTGCCATGTGATAACGTCTTTGCCATTGAAAGCCGCTGGTATCGCGATAACCCACTGGTGATCCGTGGGCCTGGCGCGGGGCGCGATGTCACCGCTGGCGCCATTCAGTCAGATATCAACCGTCTGGCGCAACTGCTGTAATCTTGCTGGTTCTCTCCCCGCCCGGGGAGAGAACCGTCTTCTCCCTCTCCCTGAGGGAGAGGGCCGGGGTGAGGGTGGACAGACTGCACCCAAACCCCACCATGAACTCCCTTCATCTCCCCTGAGTATTCCTCACCGTCAATGATGATTATTTCTGTTGACGCCACTCCGCTTTTCCGTCATTTTTACATCTGGACGTCTAAACGTATAGAAGTTCACAGCATAACAAACAACCACACGCGATTGATGAGGTAAGGTATGAGCTTTTTTCACGCCAACCAGCGGGAAGCCCTGAATCAGAGCCTGGCAGAAGTAAATGGCCAGATTAATGTCTCTTTTGAATTTTTCCCGCCGCGCACCAGTGAAATGGAGCAAACCCTGTGGGCCTCTATCGATCGCCTTAGCAGCCTGAAGCCTAAGTTTGTCTCCGTAACCTACGGGGCTAACTCCGGTGAGCGTGACCGTACGCACAGCATCATCAAAGGCATTAAAGAGCAAACCGGTCTGGAAGCCGCTCCGCACCTGACCTGCATCGACGCTACCCGCGAAGAACTGAGTGCGATTGCCAGAGATTACTGGAACAACGGTATTCGTCATATCGTTGCCCTGCGCGGCGATCTTCCGCCGGGAAGCGGTAAACCTGAGATGTACGCGACCGATCTGGTTGCCTTACTGAAAGAGGTCGGTGATTTTGATATCTCCGTTGCGGCTTATCCGGAAGTGCATCCGGAAGCGAAAAGCGCCCAGGCGGACCTGCTGAACCTGAAGCGCAAAGTGGATGCTGGTGCCAGTCGTGCTATCACTCAGTTCTTTTTCGATGTAGAAAGTTATTTGCGCTTTCGTGACCGCTGCGTCTCTGCGGGTATCGACGTTGAAATCATTCCGGGCATTCTGCCAGTCTCTAACTTTAAGCAGGCGAAGAAATTTGCCGACATGACCAACGTGCGCATTCCACACTGGATGTCCAAAATGTACGAAGGTCTGGATGACGATGCAGAAACCCGCAAGCTGGTGGGGGCAAGTATCGCGATGGATATGGTGAAGATCTTGAGCCGGGAAGGGGTGAAAGACTTCCACTTCTATACCCTGAACCGTGCGGAGATGAGTTACGCCATCTGCCACACGCTGGGCGTTCGTCCGGCGTGATCTTTAAAATATCCCAATAGTTTGCAAGGTTTTTAAGCGGGCGATAAGTTAAAAGGAATTAACTATCGAATCTGTGGATCAATTCAACTATCTCTTATCGCTGGTGGTGTATATCGTAACGGTAACACTCTAAAGGGAGCACAGCGATGAGCACGTCAGACGATACTAATAAAGCGTCATCTATGGGTAAATGCCCGTTCCATCAGGGCGGCGTTGACCATAGCGCGGGTGCGGGCACGGGCAATAAAGAATGGTGGCCTAAACAACTCCGCATCGATCTTCTTAATCAGCACTCCAGTCGTTCGAACCCTTTGGGTGAAGATTTCGACTACCGCAAAGAATTTAGCAAACTTGATTACTCTGCCCTGAAAGGCGATCTCAAAGCACTGCTAACCGACTCTCAACCCTGGTGGCCTGCCGACTGGGGTAGCTACGCGGGACTCTTTATTCGCATGGCCTGGCACGGTGCAGGTACCTATCGTTCTGTTGACGGACGTGGCGGCGCCGGACGTGGCCAGCAGCGCTTTGCGCCGCTGAACTCCTGGCCGGATAACGTCAGCCTGGATAAAGCGCGCCGCCTGCTGTGGCCAATCAAACAAAAATATGGCCAGAAAATCTCCTGGGCCGATCTCTTTATCCTCGCCGGGAACGTGGCGCTGGAGAATTCCGGCTTCCGTACCTTTGGTTTTGGCGCCGGGCGTGAAGACGTCTGGGAGCCGGATCTGGATGTGAACTGGGGTGATGAAACGGCCTGGCTCAAGCACCGTGAACCGGATGCACTGGCGAAGCGCCCGTTAGCGGCGACAGAAATGGGGCTGATTTACGTTAACCCGGAAGGGCCAAATGCCAGCGGTGACCCGCTGTCAGCGGCGGCGGCTATTCGCGCGACCTTTGGCAACATGGGGATGAACGATGAAGAGACCGTCGCGCTGATTGGCGGGGGGCACACGCTGGGTAAAACCCACGGCGCCGGGGAAGCCACGCACGTGGGCACCGATCCTGAGGCGTCCCCAATCGAAGCGCAGGGCCTGGGGTGGACCAGCACGCACGGCACCGGTATTGGCGCAGACGCTATTACCTCCGGGCTGGAGGTCATCTGGTCACAAACGCCGACCCAGTGGAGCAACTACTTCTTCGAGAACTTATTCAAATATGAGTGGGTGCAGACCCGCAGCCCGGCAGGGGCGATCCAGTTTGAAGCTGTCGACGCACCGGATGTGATGCCGGACCCGTTCGACCCGTCGAAAAAGCGCAAACCAACCATGCTGGTAACCGATCTGACCCTGCGCTTTGATCCGGAATTCGAGAAAATTTCCCGTCGCTTCCTGAACGATCCGCAGGCCTTTAACGAAGCGTTTGCCCGGGCGTGGTTCAAACTGACGCACCGCGACATGGGGCCGATTTCACGTTACCTCGGACCGGAAGTGCCGAAAGAAGAGCTTATCTGGCAGGATCCCCTGCCGAAGCCGGTCTATAACCCGACGCAGGAAGATATCAATGCCCTGAAGGCAGAGATTGCCGCTGCGGGTCTCCCGGTGAGCGAACTGGTCTCCGTGGCCTGGGCCTCGGCGTCCACCTTCCGCGGTGGTGATAAACGCGGCGGTGCGAACGGTGCACGCCTGGCGCTGGCTCCGCAGCGCGACTGGGATGTGAACGCCGCAGCGGTGCGTGCCTTACCGGCGCTGGAAGCCATCCAGCGCAGTGCGAATAAAGCGTCGCTGGCCGATATCATCGTGCTGGCGGGTGTGGTGGGCGTTGAGCAGGCTGCGAAAGCGGCGGGCGTTTACGTTACTGTGCCGTTTACGCCGGGCCGCGTGGATGCTCGTCAGGATCAGACGGATATCGAGATGTTTAACCTGCTCGAACCGATTGCCGACGGCTTCCGTAACTATCGTGCGCAGGTTGATGTTTCCACCACCGAGTCCCTGCTGATTGATAAAGCGCAGCAGCTGACCCTAACGGCACCGGAAATGACCGCACTGGTAGGCGGCCTGCGCGTGCTGGGCGCCAACTTCGACGGCAGCAAAAACGGTGTCTTTACCGATCGCCCGGGCGTGCTCAGCAATGACTTCTTCGTCAACCTGCTGGATATGGGGACACAGTGGAAAGCGACCGACGACTCTAACGAGCTGTTTGCCGGCAGCGACCGCGCCAGCGGCGAGGTGAAATATACCGCCTCTCGCGCGGACCTGGTGTTCGGCTCAAACGCTGTACTGCGCGCGCTGGCAGAAGTTTACGCCAGCAGCGATGGTCACGAGAAGTTTGTGAACGACTTCGTGGCGGCCTGGGGACGCGTCATGAACCTTGACCGTTTCGATCTGAAGTAAACCGACGTCATAAAAAAATCCCCGCTTCGGCGGGGATTTTTTATATCAGCCGTTTATTCCCACTCATGCAGGAAGCGTTGGCCATACTGGTCTGCCACCAGCAGCGCGGCATAAACCTGATCCGACGTCGCTCCGCCAGGCATGTTATGAATCGTTTCGCCTTCAGCGCAGGCTGCTTCAGCCACCAGGCGCATTTTCACGGGGATATCGGTTTTGATATCCAGCTGTGCCAGGGTAATGGGCAGGCCGACGCTGTGGCATAGCGCCGCGACGGTTTCGATCTCTTCTACCGGTGCGTTCTCCAGCACCAGCTGAGTCAATGTCCCAAACGCCACCTTTTCGCCGTGATAGTAGTGATGCGCATCCGGCAGGGCCGTTAAGCCGTTGTGGATGGCGTGAGCGGCAGCCAGACCGCCGCTTTCAAAGCCCACGCCGCTAAGGTAGGTGTTAGCTTCAATCACATGCTCCAGCGCCGGCGTAACCACGTGCTGTTCAGCGGCCAGCATCGCTTTTTCGCCCTCTTCAATTAGCGTGTTGTAGCACAGTTCGGCCAGCGCCAGCGCGGCACGCGTACATTTGCCGCCCGCCATGGTGGTGGCGCCGCTGCGGGAACAGGCCCGCGCCTCAAACCAGGTGGCCAGCGCATCGCCAATACCGGCTGCCAGAAGGCGTGCCGGGGCACCGGCCACCACGCGGGTATCCACAATGACGATATTGGGGTTATGAGGCAGCATCAGGTAGCGGTCAAACTCGCCTTCATCGGTATAAATAACGGAGAGCGCGCTGCATGGCGCATCGGTTGAGGCGATGGTAGGGGCGACGGCGACGGGCACATCCATAAAGTGGGCCAGTGCTTTTGCAGTATCCAGGGTTTTGCCGCCGCCGATGCCCAGCACGGCCTGGCACTCTGCCCCTTGTGCCAGCTTGCGCAGGCGATCAATTTCATTTTGCGAACATTCGCCGCCAAACGGCACAATTTCAACCTGCAGTTCAGCCTCGTTAAAGCTCTGACGGATAGTCTCTTCGGCAAACCCCAGCACGAACTTATCGCCGACCACCAGCCAGCGGGGAGACAGCGGTTTCAGGTAGTCACCGAGGCGGGAGAGCACATCCGCGCCCTGGATGTATTTGCCTGGCGATTGAATAATACGGTCCATAACATGTCTCCTTTAGAGAGTGAGGTGACAAACGCGTTTTGCAGTGAGTTAAAACTGACTCTACCGCCGGGGAGGCGAGCATTTGTTGCGCTACATCTAAAGGGGAAAAGATTGGGAATAAAAAAAGGCCACCCTGACTGGATGGCCTTTTGTACAGGTTACTGGTTTCCGACCTGATCGCCATGCGGCAGGCTATCGTAGTCAATCAGTCCATTTTTCTTATAAGGATTGCCAATCCAGCGGGTGGTCTCTTTGAATGCCGGGCTGGTGATGGAACGCGTAGAATCGTATCCGTCATAGGTTAGGCCCGCCAAATCTGACCAGGTATGAATCAGCTCAGAGCTGCTGTATTTACGATTAACATCCTGCGAGAAATCGCGTGGATGTGCGGCTTGCCACTTCTCTGACGTCCAGAGCAGGAACGGCACCGTATACATATGACGCGTTGGATTGTCTTCGTTACGACCCTGAGTCTTGTGCGGCGGCGTGTCATACACCTCCTCACCATGATCGGAGAAGTAAAGCAGGAAGCCGTTCGGATCCGTCGCTTTGTAATCTTTGATCAGGCTGGCGACGACCATGTCGTTATAACGGTTGGCGTTATCATAATCGTTATAAGACTCTTGCTCCTCCGGGCTCAGACCCGCCGGCAGATGATCGGTTTTGCCGTCAAAGTAGCCTTTGTCTTCCGGGTAGCGGAACTTGTACTTAATATGGGTCCCAAGCAGATGCACGATAATGAATTTCTTCGGTGCCGGGTCTGCCATCACCTCTTTAAACGGCGCCAGCACGTTGGTGTCGTATTCACGCGCACTCTGGGTACGTTGCTGGTTCATATAGAACTGTTTGTCGGTCTGTTTAGAGAAGACCGTCAACATGGTATTACGGGCGGTCATCGTCTGCTGGTTGGTGATCCAGAAGGTTTTATACCCGGCCTGTTTCATCATGTTCATCAGCGACGGTTGGGTCAGGTAAAGGTCCGGGTGCTTCTCGTTGGCAAAGGTCAGCGCCTGTTGCAGGATCTCAATGGTGTAGGGACGAGACGTCACCACATTATTAAAGACCGTCAGACCAGGATCGCTTTTGTGCAGCGCATCCAGCTCCGGCGTGGTGTCACGCGGATAGCCATACAAGCTCATGCGGCCACGCTGGGTGGATTCCCCAATCACCAGCACCAAAGTACGCGGCGCATCGCCCGAGCTGTCTTTAAAATTAGCCAGCGGCGGCAGGGCATCATTTTCATTGAGCAGACTATTCAGTGACGTTAACTGCTGACGATACTGATAATACCCCGAGATAAACTGCCACGGTGCTGCCGGCTCCATACGGGACGCCAGGCCGTTGAGCGTTTTTTCAAATGGCTTATTGTTGATGACGCTATTCATCACAATCGGATGCAGAATCAGGCCATACAGCAAGGCAAAGGGAACCACCCAGCGCCATGGCGAAGGAACATACACCGGGCGCAGGCGTGTCCACAGGAAAATTGCCGTCGCGGTATAGGCCAGCGCCACGAGAATAATTTTCAGACTGAAGTACTGGCTCAGATATTCACTGGCTTCGTTCGCATTCGATTCAAACATCACGAACAGTACGCTTTGCGAGAACTCCTGCCCATAAATGACGTAATAACTCAGTGCCGCCAGCGAGGTTGCCCACAGCACGACGCCAATGACTGCCGCAATGGCACGAATACGGGCCGGGAAGAGTATGACCGGGATAAGCCATAACGAGCTGAATAGCAGCGAATCGCGCAGACCGTTGGTGCCGCTGTAGCCGCTAATGCAAATGGTTACCTGAAGTAAGGTAGAAAAGAACCAAAAATAGAGCAGCGCCCAGGCCAGGGCTTTCCAGCTAAACGCAGGTTTAGTCTGGGAGGAGGAGAGTTGCATGATGGTTGCCTGTCTTTAAACGTATCGCCAACGTAGCGACTAAACCTTAAGGGAACCTGAAGCAGAGCGATTTAGACCGCCTGAAGCCGGATGAAACCCATTAAGGGGATAAAAGAGAGGCAAAATATATTGAATTCGAATTGTTTATGACAGAAAAATTTCAGGTAACCCTCGCACAATAGCACGAGGGTGCCTAAGTTATTGATTAGCCTGTATTACGCATGCCTGCCGCCACGCCGGCAATGGTGACCATCAGGGCCTGCTCGACACGGGGATCCGGTTCCGCACCTTCTTCCTCGGCTTTACGGGAGCGGTATAACAGCTCTGCCTGCAGCACATTCAGCGGGTCGGTGTAGATATTGCGTAGCTGGATGGACTCGGCAATCCACGGCAGGTCTGCCATGAGATGAGAGTCGTTGGCGATATCCAGTACCACCTTGATATCGCCTTCCAGGAGTTCACGCAGCTCTTTACCCAGCGTCCACAGCTCGGGTTTCACCAGACGCTGGTCGTAGTATTCTGCCAGCCACAGGTCGGCTTTCGAGAAGACCATCTCCAGCATACCCAGGCGGGTAGAGAAGAACGGCCAGTCGCGGCACATGCTCTCCAGTTCGCTCTGTTTGCCATCTTCCACCACTTTTTGCAGCGCCGCGCCCGCGCCCAGCCAGGCCGGAAGCATCAGGCGGTTCTGCGTCCAGGCGAAGATCCACGGAATGGCACGCAGCGACTCGACGCCACCGGTCGGGCGACGTTTGGCCGGACGTGAACCCAGCGGCAGCTTGCCCAGCTCCTGCTCAGGCGTGGCGGAACGGAAGTAAGGCACGAAATCTTTATTTTCTCGCACGTAGCCGCGGTACATCTCGCAGGAGATATCTGACAGCTCGTCCATGATGCGGCACCAGGCCTCTTTCGGCTCCGGCGGTGGCAGCAGGTTGGCTTCCAGAATGGCGCTGGTGTAGAGCGACAGGCTGCTAATGGTCACCTCTGGTAGACCATATTTGAAGCGGATCATTTCGCCCTGCTCGGTGACGCGCAGGCCCCCTTTCAGGCTGCCTGGCGGTTGAGAGAGCAGCGCCGCATGCGCAGGCGCGCCGCCACGTCCGATAGAACCACCGCGACCGTGGAACAACGTCAGTTCAATGCCCGCTTTTTCACAGGTTTTGATCAGCGCATCTTGCGCCTGGTACTGCGCCCAGGATGCCGCCATCACGCCCGCATCTTTTGCGGAGTCGGAATAGCCAATCATCACCATCTGCTTGCCCTGAATAAAGCCGCGATACCAGTCGATATTCAGTAACTGGGTCATCACGTCGTTGGCGTTGTTCAGGTCGTCGAGGGTTTCAAACAGCGGCGCCACCGGCAGGGCATAGTCGATACCGGCTTCTTTGAGCAGGAGGTGAACACCCAGCACGTCGGACGGGGTTTTCGCCATTGAGATCACGTAGGCGGCCACCGATCCTTTCGGTGCATCCACGATCGCTTTACAGGTATTGAGCACTTCACGGGTGTCGTTACTTGGCTCCCAGTTGCGCGGCAGGAGAGGGCGCTTGGAGTTCAGTTCACGGATCAGGAATGCCTGTTTGTCGGCTTCTGACCAGCTTTCATAGTCGCCGATACCGAGATAGCGGGTCAGTTCGCCCAGCGCTTCGGTATGACGGGTGCTCTCCTGACGCACGTCGATACGTACCAGCGGCACGCCGAAACACTTCACGCGGCGCAGGGTGTCGAGCAGCTCGCCGTTGGCGATGATGCCCATTCCACAGGCCTGCAGGGATTTATAACAGGCGTATAGCGGCTCCCAGAGTTGTTCATTCTGGCTCAACAGCCCTTCTGGTTTCGGCAGGCGCTGGCCTTTCAGGCGCGCTTCCAGCCAGGTCTGCGTTGCCATGAGCTGGCCACGCAGTTTTTTCATCAGGTAACGATAGGGCTCGCTGGCACCTTCTTCACCGGCCAGCTCGCGCAGTTCCGGAGTGGCTTCTACCATCGACAGTTCGGAGATAAGCACCTGGATATCTTTCAGGAACAGGTCGGTCGCTTTCCAGCGGCTCAGCAGCAGCACGTGGCGGGTGATATCCGCCGTGACGTTCGGGTTACCGTCGCGGTCGCCGCCCATCCAGGAGGTAAAGCGCACCGGTACGAAATCGACCGGCAGGCGGTAGCCGAGGTTCTCTTCCAGCTGTTCGTTCAGCTCGCGCAGGTAGTTAGGTACCCCTTCCCACAGGCTGTTTTCCACCACCGCAAAGCCCCATTTGGCTTCGTCTACCGGGCTTGGGCGGTGCTTACGAATTTCATCGGTATGCCAGGACTGGGCAATCAGCTGGCGCAGACGGCGCATCAGCTGGTTGCGCTCGTAATCGACAATATCTTTGTTATCGAGCTGCTTCAGGCAGTTATTCACTTCCACCATTTTGTGAATCAGCGTACGACGGGTGATCTCGGTCGGGTGGGCGGTGAGCACCAGCTCCAGCGACAGTGATTCAACCGCTTTTTTGATTGTCGCTTCGTTGAGATCGGGCTGGTCTTTGAGTTTTCTGAGCGTGCGGGCAATCACTTCCGGGTTGCTGGCCGCTTCGCCATGCGGCGAAATGCTGTGGTACTGCTCTGCGGTGTTCGCCAGGTTCAGGAACTGGCTAAACGCGCGGGCAACGGGCAAGAGTTCATCGTTAGAAAGATTCTGCAGCGTTGTGAGCAGCTCCTGACGATTGGCCTCGTTTCCTGCGCGGGAAGATTTCGACAACTTACGGATAGTTTCAACACGGTCGAGAATGTTCTCGCCCAGGGCATCCTTGATGGTATCTCCCAGCACCTTGCCGAGCATACTGACATTACTACGCAACGCGGAATATTGTTCGTTCATAAAAACCCAGTCACCCCATCATTTTTGTTTATGCCCATGCGAAAATCTTCTGGACATTATTTTGTCATCTCCCTTTATAAAGCCACGTAAAACCCCCGTCGTCAATTGCTGCGAAAACGGTTCAGCAAACGAAAAAATGCAGGCAATTTACGAAATTTAATTCGCTTTGTGTCAGATAAGAGATGCTTATGAGAATGTGATGGAGATCGCGGGAAATTTCCCTTCACTTAACCCTCTCCCACGGGGAGAGGGTATTTAAATACCCTTGTCTCTTTGGGAAGAGAGCAGGGTGAAGAGGCAGTTTTAATGCCAGCAGAAGTGATGCACAACCTGGGTTATCAATTCGCGGGTAGGTTTGATAAAGCGGGTTTCCAGATACTCATCCGGCTGGTGGGCCTGGTTGATGGAACCCGGGCCAAGCACCAGCGTCGGGCACAGGGTCTGAATAAACGGCGCTTCGGTGCAGTAGTTCACCACGTCGGTTTTCTCACCCAGCAGCTTTTCAACCACCTCAACCAACTGGTGGTCAGGCGGGCATTCGTAGCCAGGGATCGGCGGATGCAGCTCAGAGACCGTCAGACGGCCCGGCCAGCGCTCGCTTACCGGGGCCAGTGCTTCATTCAGCAGGCCGTCGAGATCGCTCAGCGTCATGCCGGGTAGCGGACGAATGTCCATATGCAGCTCACAGCAGGCGCAGATGCGGTTAGACGCATCGCCGCCGTGCAGGCTGCCAAGATTCAGCGTTGGGTAAGGGACGGTGAAGGCGTCATAGTGATAACGTTCCTTCAGGTCATCACGCAGCGTCATGATGCGGCCAATGGCATCGTGCATCAGTTCAATGGCGTTTACCCCACGCGCCGGATCGCTCGAATGGCCAGACTGACCCATCACGCGTACCGCGGTGGAGATATGGCCTTTATGGGCGCGAATCGGCTGCAGGGAGGTAGGCTCGCCAATGATGGCGCAATCAGGGCGGATTGCGGTGTTTTCGGAGAAGTAGCGTGCCCCCGCCATGCTGGTCTCTTCATCGGCGGTCGCCAGAATGTAGAGCGGCTTTTTAAGCGTCGTCACGTCCACGTCACGCAGTGCGTCGAGAATAAAGGCGAAGAAGCCTTTCATGTCGGCGGTGCCCAGCCCGTAGAGTTTGTTCTCATGTTCGGTCAGGGTGAAGGGATCGCGCGTCCAGCGGCCATCGTCAAAGGGTACGGTATCGGTATGCCCGGCCAGTAATAAGCCACCAGCCCCCTGGCCGGTACTGGCCAGCAGATTGAACTTGTTGCGCGTACCGGGAACGGGCTGAACTTCCACCTTAAAGCCGAGATCGCTGAACCAGCCTGCAAGCAGATTGATTAAAGTCTCATTACTTTGATCCAGCGCTTCTTCCGTTGCACTGATTGACGGTGTGGCAATCAGGGCGCGGTAGATCTCGATAAATGGCGGTAAGTTCATTTTCATTGTTGACACACCTTAGGTCGTGA
>ERZ773187.1891-NODE-1891-length-14685-cov-18.983937_pt1 | contig 14685 bp, 17 predicted proteins | sample MGYA00511242_ERZ773187 | MGnify/ENA primary metagenome ERZ773187 (study PRJEB29015, sample SAMEA2737744) | human gut metagenome | biome: human gut; feature: human-associated habitat; material: faeces | place: China | collected 2012 ... | reverse complement strand
AAACCAAATACGTAAAGGATCCTTTTTCTGCTCAGATCCTCCATGAAGCCAGTCATGACGCGGGTTGATGGCTGTTTTACGGTTTTTGGGAGAATTGGGGTAATGCCAGGGTAAACAGGATCGAACCAAAAAAAGAAGGAAGCAGAGAAGGGGAGGATGCGCTACGTGAATTCTGACCTGGTACACCCCTGTAACCCTGTCAGTTTTCACGCAGCGCAATGTAGTTACTGACTAGTGCCAGTTAAGATGACGGCCTGCATCCTGATGCTGAATTAATATACGGATAATAATAATTTCAGTATCAATCTGCATAAAATAAAGCATATGTCATTCAACGGGGAGTGACAATATGTATTCGCCAGTTCAGGGCGGGGAGCACAGATATTATGATCACTTAAAACCAAAAAAATGCCGGAGAGCTGATTAATATATCTGTCGGCCTACTCCTCTCCGAAATGGTGGTACCCGTAATACCAGATATCCTCAAGATCCTGGTTGGCTTCAGGTATGAGTTTAACAGTTTTCACCAGCAGGTCCCGGACCCATGCGTGCAGACACTCCTGCGTCAGTTCTTTTTTGCCAGCACATCCGCATGGCCTTATCGAGGCTCAGACCGGCAACCAGCTTCTTCAATCTGAGATTCTCTTCCTCAAGCTGCCGCATGTGTTTCAGCTCCGAAGGAGAAATCCCCCTGTATTTCTTGCGCCATGTATAGAACGTGGCATCGGAAATACCCAGCTTACGGCAGACTTCCGGCACGGACGACCAAGTTCAGCCTGCTTCAGGGCAAAAATAATCTGCTCTTCGGTGAATCGTGATTTTTTCATCGGCACCACCTCCGTTCAGGGAGTGTAGATCTTGCCGGCATTCTGTTTCTGAATAGTGCAGGATTTCGGGTTAGGGTCAGGTACTATAAGTTGAAAATTTTATGAAAAAGAAAAGAAAACGCTATTAATAAGAGAGTCTATTGCTACGTATTAAAGAGAGGTGTAAGATTAAATTCCAAACAATTATTGCTAGTAGGTGGTGGGATTATGAACAATATTGATGAAATAATTTCGCTTTATCATAATTATGGTTTCGATTACAGGCAAGATTTTTCGGATGAAAACAATTTAGTACTTACAATTACTCAAGGTGTTTTTGATAATGCGATCATAGTTTCAACTGAGCCCTCAAATAGTGACGATATCAAAGAAGAACTGTCTTCTTTAGGTTATCACGTGAACCTTGAGCATTTTACATCATTAAATAATATTGAAAAAAATCTATTTAAAGGTTTTTTTTCTGTTAAAAGGACTAAGGCAAATTTTGAACGAGATTATAATTTACATATATCAAATATAACTAAATCCTTTCCTACAGCTAATATCGCTTATGAATATATTCAGTCTCCTTACCATAAGGATGGGGAATATTTCGAAAATGAAGTGGATATCTTAAGTGATATTAGATCTGACATAAATACAAATGGGCCAAAACTTATTCTTATTGAGGCTCCTGCGGGATTTGGGAAAACGTGCACGGCGTACGAAATAGGGAGAATCCTTTCTGAGCAAGATGATGAACATCTTGTTTTATTTGCTGAGCTTTCTCGTGACAGACATGCTAAAATATTCAATCACGTTCTACAAAGAGAGCTTGCTCGTTCCTTCCCTGCAGTGCCCCCCATGTTAGTAAATAAAGAAATAAAGAATGGAAAAATCACAGTAATATTAGATGGTTTTGACGAGCTACTTAATGAAAGAGAAGATGAGAAATTCCAATTTGAAAAGTCTCAAGCCATGCTCGAAACTATTGGAAAGATGTTGGAAAATAATGCAAAGATTATATTAACAACAAGGAAGACTGCAATTTTACAAGGTGATGATTTTGATGAGTGGATTGGTGAGAACTCTACAAATTTTGAATTTATGCGGTATACACTTAAGGAGCCCTCAGCAAAAAACTGGTTAAGTCTTGAAAGATATTCGATGCTTAACAGGCTAAATATTAATATTAAAAACCTTTCAAATCCAGTTTTACTGACTTTTTTGAAATTCATTCCTAGCGAACAATTTAATGAAGTAATTAGCATGCCGGATGAGATTGTTCACAAATATTTTAATCTTATATTGTATCGTGAAAAAGAAAGACAGAATTTGAAGCTTGAGGTTAATGAACAATCTGCGCTTCTTACTCGATTAGCAAGACATATGATTAAGCTTAATTATACCAAGACATCAAAGGAGTCATTAATAAACTACATTTCCTATGATGAGCTTGAATTAATCGAAGAGTGTCGAAGTCGATATGAACATGATTTGAGGCCTACATTTGAAGAGATGATCGAAAAATTGTCAAATCATGCTTTACTTGATAGGTCAGGTATTGATGAGAAAATTGGGTTTGTTAATAACTTTGTTTTAGGGCATTTTGTTGGCACTGATATAATAAATACTGACGAAGAGTGGCTTGCTGATAGTATTTTTATTGATGCAGTTATTAACGCATTTTCCTCCAGAACCTTACAAACCAGAGAGTTTGTCTGGAATAGATTGAAAGATAGTCTCATACTACTTTCAGATGAGGAAAAGGTTGTATTTGAGCAGACTTTACTTGATAGAGTATCAGGTGGTTACAAGAACTCACAATTCAAAGAGATAAATTTTGAATCAAGTAATCTATTCATTAATGGTGGTGTCCATTCATCTTTCTTTTATGATTGTACTTTCATTAACTGTTCTATTGATTTGGAATGTTTTAAAAACAACACCTTCATTTCTTGCTCATTTTATAATTGCCATGTACATGGTGATTATAACTCAAATGAGTTTATATCACCTGTCATGGATGAATCATCGAGGTTATCTTTGTCATCATGTTTGATGATGGCCTCAACGAACCAGCCAGTGGTTACAGAGGAAAATCAGTTAAAAGCATATGTACTTGAAAAATTCTGGCCTATTGGTCGGGAAACGATTGTATTCGCCCACAGGCCGTTGTTCATTTTTTACAGAGGAAGTAATTACTCCGCGCAAGAAATTAGTAACACTATAGACGAATTCAGGAAGGAAGGCGTTATCATTTCTGCGAAAAGAAAAAACTGGGTAGGTTTAGAATTCTCTGGACAAAATATGCAAATCATCAAAGATATTTTGGGGCGCTAAAAATGAACAATAATCAATTATTAAACCTTATTGCACTAATCGAGAGAACTATAGATTCACTCGGCATTATGTATAGAATTTTCTATAGAGAAAAGTCTTTATACTCATTAGAGTCAAAAATAAAGAATAATCCCGGCAAGTATAATTGCATGAAAAAAATACAAGATATTGTTGGTGTTCGAATAGCATTGTATTTTATTGATGATATTGAAATACTTAAAAATGCCCTAGTGAAAAAATTTATATTTATTGAGAAAGACTCACAAATAGACAAGCCAGCAATCGAAACATTTTCTGCAATACGATGCAATTTGATTTTCAAGCTACCAGATTCATATAATTTTTCCTCATTCGTTCCAGAAAGTTTACTAGAAGTTATCGATGATACATTTGAGTTGCAAATACGAACAGTTCTATCTGAGGGGTGGCATGAGGTAGATCATGATTTAAGATATAAATGCAAAAGTGACTGGGTTGGATTAGACAAGGAAAACAGAGCTTTTAATGGTGTCTATGCTACTTTAGAAACCAGCGAATGGACACTCCTTAAACTTTTTGATGAACTAGCTTATACACATTATAAAAATAAAAATATCAAAGCAATGTTAATAAATAAGTTTAGATTAAAATTAAAACCATCGGCGAAAGATGATGAAGTTATACATTACTTGAGTAATAATCCTAAGTTGATAAAGCCAATGTACAGATATGAGAGGGAAAAGATGATCTTAAATCTATCACTTCGGCCGAAATTACCTCTAAATTTAGCAAATTTAGTTTTTATAATGAATTTGGATTCAATAAATGATATCGGTTTATCCGAGCATATGCCGTCACTGTTGCAAAGTTGGTGGAATAGTAGAGCGTAATGGGTAGCGTAAACTTTAATTGACCCTGGCCCAAAATCAGTGCAGTGCTAAATCAGAGATCTTCGTCTGTACGGTATCGGCCAGGTACAGTGTCATTATGCAGGATGATCTTACCCAGCAATAGTGGACACGCGACTAAGTGAGTAAACTCTCAACCAGAGGTGACTCACATGACAAAACCAACATCAACCACCAAAAAGCCACGCAAGCAGCACACTCCTGAATTTCGTCAGGAAGCCCTGAAACTGGCTGAACGCATTGGGGTGGCAGCTGCCGCCCGCGAACTTAACCTGTATGAATCACAGCTCTACAACTGGCGAAGCAAACAGCAAAATCAGTTCTCTTCTTCTGAACGCGAGCAGGAAATGTCCGCTGAGATCGCCCGTCTGAAACGTCAACTGGCAGAACGGGATGAGGAACTGGCCATTCTCCAAAAGGCCGCGACATACTTCGCGAAGCGCCTGAAATGAAGTATGTCTTCATCGAAAAACATCAGGCTGAGTTCAGTATCAAAGCCATGTGCCGTGTACTTCAGGTTACCCGTAGTGGCTGGTACATCTGGCATCAGCGTCGTTATCAGGTAAACCGGCGTCAGCAGTTCCGCCTTGTCTGTGATAACGTCGTCCGGGAAGCATTCAGTGACGCAAAACAACGCTATGGCGCGCCACGCCTGACGGATGAGCTTCGTGCCCAGGGTTACCGGTTCAACGTGAAAACCGTGGCTGCCAGCCTGCGTCGTCAGGGGCTACGGGCGAAAGCTTCACGAAAGTTCAGTCCGGTCAGTTACCGCGAACATGGTCTGCCAGTCTCAGAGAATCTGCTGAAGCAGGACTTTTACGCCAGCGGCCCGAATCAGAAGTGGGTGGGTGACATCACGTATCTTCGCACTGGTGAAGGCTGGCTTTATCTGGCCGTGGTTATCGATCTGTGGTCGCGGTCAGTCATTGGCTGGTCGATGTCCTCACGGATGACAGCACGGCTTGCCTGCGATGCGTTACAGATGGCGCTGTGGCGGCGTAAACGTCCGGAAAACGTCATCGTGCATACAGACAGAGGCGGTCAGTACTGTTCAACGGATTACCAGAGCTTGCTGAAACGCCATAATCTGCGGGGGAGTATGAGCGCCAGAGGTTGTTGTTACGACAATGCCTGTGCGGAAAGCTTCTTCCATACGCTGAAGGTGGAATGTATCCACGGAGAGGACTTTGTCAGCCGGGAAATCATGCGGACAGCAGTGTTTAATTATATTGAGTGTGATTACAATCGGTGGCGTCGTCACGGTGCCTGTGGCGGTCTTAGTCCGGAACAATTTGAAAACCAGAACCTCGCTTAGGGTTGTGTCCATATTACGCGGGTAGGATCAGGAGACCCGATACAATCCGTCTGAAAAATGTTCAGAAGGTGGCCCCCACGATTCCTCCCTGCTCAGAATGACGACCAGATTTTCCTCCCGGGGGAGGACTGTCATTTGTAAGGATCTCCGGCAATGTCACGAGCCACATTGTTTTGTCGTCAACAGTCCGGGTCACGCAGTCGGTTATGTTTTTTCTCTGGAGGGTTATACCCCAGTGCTGTCAGCAGTTATCGGATAGGGGAGTGTACCCTGTCCCCACGAAAGTCTGCAGGGCATCCGATCTGGAGGGCAGTTCAACACAGTAACCGTGCTGTGGGTTAATTTCTCCGTCAATGGCTTCGTTGTAACGCATGCGAAGCCGCCACCCCTTCATCGGGAGAGGGTTCTGTATAGCCAGCACCATCCCTTCCGGTGACAGCAGTTCACGAAGGGGGTAGCTGGCCCCGATCCGGGTCGAGTCCCGCAGCCACATCACGGGGTATTCACTGACCAACTGGTCATACACGCATTCTGCCGTATGGAAGTAATTCTCATCCGCCCTGCATAAATCACATATAATCCATCCTTTACTGAGAAATCCCGCCCTGCCATTTACATCCGGCCGGTTCAGAATCCGTCCTTCATTCGCCGCTGCACTGACTGCCATGTGAGTTCTTCCAGATCGCCCGGAACAATCCTCTCAGGATTAGTGTAGATGGCGCTGGCATCCCCGGTCAGCCACCAGAAGCCTGAGACCAGGATACGTTCAGCCACCGTCAGACCGTCCCAGGTGACAATTAGCCAGGTGTTTACATCGTGATCTTCAGGAGGGCGGAGCCAGAGCTGTTGATGGCCGAGAGCGATCAGTGCCTGCCAGACTGCTTCAAGAGAAACCGGGACGCGCTCGCTTTCATGGGAATATGTATTCATACCTAACAGTCACTCATGGTTATTATTGTGGGTGACATCCCTGATGATGAACGACCTCATATTGCCCTATAGTAATCATTACCTGAATGATTACTAGCAAGCATATAGACACGTGTTAAATAACCGGGCGGCCGCTCTGGCCGGATCCGACTTTTTACGCTCAGCGAAGTTTCCAGAAGCATACCACGTACACGGAATAACCATACCGCCCTTTTCCTGTGGTGAGCGGCCGGTCACGGGGCAGGGGAGGGACACAACATATAGCGTCACTTTCAGCTGAGAACACCGCTACATATTGTGTTGCCTGGCCGCTGCGCTGTCGGGGCTGAAGCAGATCCGGAACTACCTTTTTTCGGATCTCAGGAGAAATAAGAAGAGAGAACAGAAGGCGTAGCAATCCCGGCATCACTTTCCGTAGTTATAGATTCATCACAAACATATGCGTCAAAGGATAAATTTAATAACACATTTCATTGATGCTAGGTTAGCATGGCGAACAAAACAAACATGAAAGGAACGTTGATGCTCAGCCAGCTTAACCTGCGTTTTCACAAAAAGCTGATCGAGGCGCTGAAAGTGCGCGCCGGTCGCGAAAATACTTCGGTCAACGCCCTGGCCGAACGCTTCCTCGATGACGGCCTGAAAACAGTCGCGCCCGGCGACGGGTATTTTCAGCTGGTTGCCGATCCGGAGGCCACGGTCCGGCAGCTGTACCGGCATATCATTCTCGGCCAGACCTTCGGCACCGCGCCCGTTTCCCGGGACGAGCTGCGCTTCATCCTGGCCTATGCCCGGGAAGCCTTTCTGTGCGGCCGGAACAGGGTGGCCACGCTCCCGGCCCTGCGCACCCTGCTCGACATTACCCGGGACCTGCTGGCCTGGCAGGCTGAGAACGACCGTCCGGTGGACGGACATTACCTTAAAGGGATCTTCCGCCTGGCCGGGGAGAGCTGGACGGAAGAATTTGACGCCTTCCTGGCGGCGCTGAGCCCCGTGGTGGATCAGATGTATGCCGAACACCTGCTGCGCCCGCTGGAAAGCGACTGTTTTGTCCTGGCGGACGTGCCGGACGCCGTGCTGGGGGAAATCTTCACCCTGCCACGGCTGAAAGCCATTTTCCCCCTGGTCCTGCGCGGGCTGGACTGGAGCACACAGAAAGCGACAGCGCTGGCGCAGGATCTGCGCCCGGTGATCCCGGCCGTGACGCAAACCATCGAAGCCGGCACCCTGCGCCTCGATATCCGCATTGACGGCCAGCATCCCGGCGAGCGCCCGGGCGCCTGGTACAATACACCCCGACTGCACCTGCTCATCACCGGCCAGGACTTCGTGGTGCCGTACGGGTGGGAAGCCTTCTCCGAACTGCTGGGGCTGTTCACGCTGTACGCCCGTCATCCTGAAGCCCTGGCGCACGGCCACCAGGGTGAGCGCGTGATGTTCTCCCCGCCGGGAAACGTCACGCCGGAGGGATTCTTCGGCATCGACGGGCTGCGGATTTTTATGCCGGCAGAGGCCTTTGAGTTGCTGGTCAGCCAGATGACAAGTGACACGGTTACCGGTCAGCTGGCAGACGCCCTTAACGGCCTGCGCTGCCTGTATGGAGATTTGTGAGGAGAGGCTTATGTACAATAACCTTCCGGCCCTGAGTGAGAGTATCCTTTGGGATGACAACCTTCTGGCTACAGACTATACGGAACTGGATGCAGAAGCACTGGGAAGTGCGTTAAGGAGCTACCTTCAGGCTGTCAGTGTTCTGCGCGGGGAGTGGCATCCCCTGCATGACTCTCCGCTCAGCCTGTGGATTGCCCGTCACGATCAACTGGCTCTTTATCGCCCCGGCCTGCTGTCGGCTGAACGTATCATCCTGACCGATACACTGGAGGAAGCGGTGCTACGCCTTGATACCATTGAGTCATCGGAAGCGATGGATCGGCTGATACATTACAATGCAACCGATCGGCTGGCAGATATCAGGACCGGCGTGGCGCAGTTCGTGCGTTTTGTGAAGGACAATTTTCTGCTGATCCAGGCCGGCTTTATTGCCTTCACACCCTGTGAATCAGTCCGGCAGGAGCAGGAGCGTAAGATGCAGCTCCTGCAGGATAATCCCGACCGGCATTTCCTTAACGCCGTGATGCCCGCAGAGGTGGTCCGGCTGTACGAGAGGAGCGTGAAGGTGCGGGGGGTCAGACGGGTCAGCAATGAAGGGCATATCCGCTTCGTGTCAGAAAAAACACTGCCGGACGAAATCATGCTGGAGCTGCGGGACTGTCAGAGCCCTTTTACCAATGCCTATATGTACCAGGAGCTGCAGCCAGTCGAAGTGGAAGAAGACGGCAGATTCAGGGCAAGGATCACCCGCGGTAAACACGAAAGCCGTAAAGGGTATGACCGATGGGTGCGCGGGGCCATGAACCGGAGTATCTACTTTCATTATCACGGGCTGCTGACTGATATCAGTCAGTCAGCCCGGGCCGGCGCCTCACTTGTCACCCGCTGTCCGCTGCAGGGCAAAATCCTGCAGAAACTCGACGCATCCGGGAGACTGTCACGCAGAATGCTTGAGGTTCAACTCCCGTTTCTGCAGAACTTGTCGCTTCACGACATTTTCCGCATCCGCACCGATTATGAGCCGAGCGTAACAGCCTTCAGACGCACGCTGCGTGACTGTGCGGTTGAAATGGAGCGGGCATCTGGACCGGCGGAGATCAGCCTGCTGCAGCAGCGTTTCCGGGAGCGAATTGCTGATGAAGGGCTGGATGATCTGCAGCAGAAACTTGCCACATGGAAGCGGCGGAGTATACAGGACACAGCCCTGCTCGCCGTGCCGGCTGTGCTGGGTTACATGGGGGCGCCTTCATTGCTCAATCTGGCCGCCGGAGCGGCCAGTCTTCTGCAGGCCGCGCTGAGTGCCCACCGTCATCATCAGGAGGTTATCCATCATCCGTCCTGGTTTCTCCTGCGCACCACAGATATTCAGCGGCTAAAAAAATAGCGCCGCAGCAGGATGGGGGAAGCTCTCTTTCAGGCAGGTGTACATTTCGGTAATTAACGTCTGCTCTGTGCCAAAAGCTGGCGTTGCTATGGCTGCTGGGTATCAACCGGTAGGGGCCAGGTCAGGGGCACGGGCGGTATGGAGGCTGGGTAATCATGCCTATGACGTCCCGGCCGCTTTAAAGGTGAATGATTATCTTCATCTGTGGGCTGGAGCCCTGGATGTAGCCGGCAACGTTTTGAACAGCAAAAACGCATGCCCTTTAAAATATTGCGCAGTTCAGGGGGGGAATGTCTTGGAATGATGTTCACGCCTGATAAGCTTCCCCCCCTGTATCAGCATCAGAATCCTTCACCTTCGCCTGTTACCGCCGGGCCAGAATAATGAACCTGTGCAATTTTCCAGTTTCCGTCAGGGCCTTTTAACAGCACCTGGCTTTCGCGCCCAGTAGTATGAAGCTCATCGCCGCTATCACGAAAGGTTGCAACAAAGTCCCAGTAAAACTCTACTACGGCCGTATTTTCACCATAGTAACGGATGTCAGGCGCACCTACGGTTTTCAGTAAACGGCTGGAAAACATTTCATCCATTGTCATGCGATAAAAGTTTTGCTCAATCTCATCCCAGCCTTTTTCATGTCCGCGGGGATGAATGAAACTGACGTCATCGCCAGCCTTCCATATAGAGCGCGCTAATTCGTAATCGCATCGGATAATTGACTCGATATAATCACTGATGACATTCTCAGCTTTGTCATGCTTCAGGTTCATTTTTAACCTCATTTTTTACCGGCATCCAGATTCAAAAATTCTGGAAGAAAAGACTTAGTTAATTGACTTTGACTGTCGATGAAAGGTGCCCCGAAGTGACGGGGCAACATTGTCAGGCAAGCGCTTTCTGAACGCTTACTGCGATAGGCGTAGTTTTTCTGCCAATCAGTTTTGACAGAACATGGCTGTCATCAAACAACGCGTTCTGAGAGGCACCCGTATCCCATGACGCAATCGCCTCAGCAAATCCATCAGGCAGGCCTGCATTTTTTAGTGCCGCCGCGTAATCTGCTTCCGGGATATTACGGTAAGGAATATCTTTGCCGCTCTGAGCCGTAATTTCCGCAGCTAAATCAGTCAGCGTATAGAATTCATCTCCGGCCAGCTCATAGGTTTTGCCTTCGTGGCCTTGCCCGGTCAGCGCCACTACAGCGGCTTCTGCGTAATCCTCACGAGGCGCGGAGGAAATTTTACCTTCGCCAGCACTGCCATAAAAAGCGCCAAGGCCCAGCGCAGGTGCAATAGAACCCGTGTAGTTTTCTGAATACCAGCCGTTACGCAGGATTGTATAGTCCAGCCCCGAGTTTTTGAGAGCCTGTTCTGTCTGGACGTGTTCTGGTGCCAGGTTGAGTGGTGACTTGTCAGCATGCAGCAAGCTCGTATACACGATGCGCTTTACACAATTTTTTACAGCAGCACGGATTACATTTTCGTGCTGCACCGCACGTTGCCCGATTTCATTGCCGGAGATAAGCAGCAGGGTATCAACTCCTTTCAATGCTACATCCAGCGTATCCTGGCGAGTGTAATCAGCTTCGCGTGTAGCTACACCCAGGCCAGCTGCTTTCGCAGGGGTTCTTACCAGAGCGACAATTTCAGAAGCGTCAACTTTTTGTTTAAGTTTTTCAATAACTAACTGGCCAAGATGGCCTGTTGCACCAGTGATTGCAATCGTCATTTTATTCTCCGTATCAGGTAAAAGTTGCTCACGTTTAAACTGAAAAGGTACTATACCGATATAGATTATTTTAGTAAGTACTTACAAAAAGGTTAGTGTTAAATGACATTGATTAAAGATCAGGTTCGTGACAATGCTTCAGCGTCAGAGATGCCTGCTATCACCTGCAATGTGATGGCTGCAGGATGCCCGTCAAGGCAGGTACTTCAACACCTGAGCAGCCGCTGGGGCGTTTTGATAATGGTCGCCCTGCTATCTGAGACCCATCGTTTCAGCAGCTTAAGACGGCGTATTGAAGGGGTAAGTCAAAGAATGCTGGCCCAGACTCTACAGTCTCTTGAGAGTGATGGGATGATTAAACGGTACTCATATGACACCATACCCCCGCATGTCGAATACTCACTGACGCCTCTGGGACGCGTTGTGGCAGTGAAACTGCAGGAACTTGTTTCAATAATTGAGGCCAGCCAGGCAGAAATCCTGAATAATTCGCGTTAAAAAATTAATGTGCTGACGTTATCGTCTGCCTGCTTTTAACGATACTACTAATTATTGACTGACCGTTCCATAATTGTTAGGGTGATAACAGTTCTGAGGCAGGAGTAAGCGATGGCAGGCAGACCAAGAGAATTTGATGACCAGCTGGTAATACAGGCAGCCATGGATGCATTCTGGCGTAACGGTTTTGAAGCGACTTCGGCGCAGGAACTCGTTGACAGCACAGGTCTGGGCCGTGGCAGCCTGTATGCTGCTTTCGGCAGTAAAGAAAATCTTTATCATGAAGCCCTGCGACGCTATCACCGCTCCAGCATTGAGTTTCACGAGGAAGTTTTCCGCCAGCCCGGAAGCGTGAAAGATCGACTCCGAATTCTGCTTGAAAAAGGCATTGAGCTTGATTTCAGCGACATTGAGCGTAATGGCTGTATGGCGATATTTTCTCCTCTCGAAAGAGCGGCTAAAGATAAAACCGTTGAAGGCCTGAGTCGCAGCTATATCAAAGAACTTGAAGGGATGTTTGTTGCGCTTTTTTCTGCCGGTATTACGACCGGAGAGTTTGAAAGGGGCCGTCAGGCTCAGTCGATGGCGAAAGCATTCATGTGTGCCTACTTTGGCTTCCGGGTGTTTGGCAGGATCGTGCATGAACCTGAATATCAACAGCATGCGATTGAAGCGCTTATCGGCAGTATTCAGTAAAAGGCCAGAAGGCCTTTTTATTTAACCTATTTTTGAACGATCATTACAATTTACGAGGAGAAAATTTATGACTGACGATTTTCAGAAAGAACTGCTGATAGCGGCACGCTATGGCGAGAAAGACAGGCCTGAAAATATTATCTGGAACAAACAGATAGAAGGGTTACTCTGCCACCGTTCAGTCAGAAGCTTTTCGCCGCAACCTCTGCCTGAATACTGGTTTGAAACTCTGGTGGCAGCCGCACAGTCTGCCTCAACATCCTCAAATCTACAGCAATGGAGCGTAGTAGCGGTTACCGATCCTGAGCTTAAGGCACAGGTAAGAAAGCTGTCCGCTGGGGATAGCGGTCTGGCTAATGGCTACATTGAGGAAGCGCCTGCGATACTTTTATGGGTGGCTGACCTGTCGCGTAATCATGATATGACCGTGGCGGATGGTCTGAATCCGGGTGTGCATGAATATCTCGACTCATTTGTTATGGCGACTGTGGATGCCTCGCTTGCCTCGCAGAACGCTACTGTGGCGGCCGAATCAATCGGACTGGGAACCGTTTATATCGGGGCTACACGAAACAAGGCAAAAGAACTGGCCGAACTTATTCAACTGCCCCCGCACAGCTACGTTGTATGCGGACTGGTTGTCGGATGGCCCGATCCGAAAAGCAACGCAAGTATTCGCCCACGCCTGCCTCAGAGCGTGGTCGCTCACCATAACCGCTACAACGCATCTGACTTTGACGCACATGTTAAAAGCTATGAAGAAGCGTTCCATGCGTTTCGTGAAGGACTGGGAATGAAAGACAAAACCTGGAAACAGGCCGTACAAAGCTCAGCAACAAGCATGGACTATATGGACGGACGCCAGAACCTTCGCGCTACGCTTGAAGATCGCGGATTCGGTTTTAAATAAATCTGTTGCGGCTGTGTGTGCAGCCGCAAAAAAAGCGTCACTTACTGCTATCAAATCAGACATAAGTATTACGTCCGCTTTTCGCTCATAGCGGACCTTGACCATTTACCGGAACCCCACCAGGCAAGCCTCATTCAGTAGCAATACAACTCAATCTAAATCAGCTTTTCAGTAAGGATCCGGCTTTGGTATTTTTCGGATCTGACCGGGAAAAGAGAGAAGAAAGCATATGTGAAGGATATCCATATGCATGACATCTGCATAGGTATAGCATACGCATATACTCACCATCTGCATATGCCATATCTATACATATGCCGAACATCTGCCTATACTGAACATATGCACACACCCGGTGCAGTGAACCTCAATCCGGATATGCGTCACATATCCATACTTACCCGGGAGAGAAAGAACATGAGAACCGTATCTATTTTTAAAAACGGCAACAACCGCGCCATCCGCCTGCCCCGCGATCTGGATTTTGAGGGGGTGAGCGAGCTCGAGATCGTCCGGGAAGGGGACAGCATCATCCTGCGTCCCGTCCGGCCGACATGGGGCTCGTTCGCGCAACTGGACAGGGCCGATCCGGACTTTATGGCGGAGCGTGAGGATGTGGTCAGCGATGAAGGACGCTTTGCGCCATGAAGAAAACCTGGATGCTCGACACGAACATCTGCTCGTTCATCATGCGCGAGCAGCCGGCAGCGGTGCTGAAGCGCCTGGAGCAGGCGGTGCTGCGCGGTGATCGCATCGTGGTCTCGGCCGTGACGTACGCCGAGATGCGCTTCGGCGCCACCGGCCCGAAGGCCTCGCCGCGCCATATTCAGCTGGTCGATGCGTTCTGCGCGCGCCTCGATGCCATCCTGCCCTGGGACCGCGCCGCGGTGGACGCCACGACGGACATCCGGGTGGCGCTGCGCCTCGCCGGGACGCCGATCGGCCCGAACGACACGGCCATTGCCGGGCACGCCATCGCGGCCGGCGCCGTCCTGGTGACGAACAATGTGCGGGAGTTTGAGCGGGTGCCGGGCCTGATGCTGGAAGACTGGGTGAATTAACGAAGTCTGGCCGCCATCCGGCGGCCAGACAGTCATTCAGCGATAAAAGTCGTATTCACTTCATCGTTTCTGTATGACAAAATCCGGATATTCAGATATTTGGCACCAGCGTTTCACCGTTACTTTTTATAACATCGGCATACCAGTAGAAGCTCGCTTTTCTGTAGCGCTTAAGATCGCCCCGTCCCGTATCATCGCGATTGACGTAGATAAAGCCGTAACGCTTACCTAATTCCGCGGTGGAGTTACTGACCAGATCGATGGGGCCCCATGATGTGTATCCCATCACATCCACGCCATCTTCGATAGCTTCCCGGACCTGGTACAGGTGGTTATTCAGATAAGCGATACGGTAGTTGTCGTCAACCGTAAAGTCGTCTTGAAGAATATCTCTGGCACCCAGTCCGTTTTCGACAATGAACAGCGGCTTCTGATAACGATCCCACAGCATGTTTAACAGAATGCGCATTCCCGTCGGGTCAATTGTCCAGCCCCACTCCGACACCGGCAGCAGCG
>ERZ773187.1886-NODE-1886-length-14727-cov-3.001022_pt1 | contig 14727 bp, 9 predicted proteins | sample MGYA00511242_ERZ773187 | MGnify/ENA primary metagenome ERZ773187 (study PRJEB29015, sample SAMEA2737744) | human gut metagenome | biome: human gut; feature: human-associated habitat; material: faeces | place: China | collected 2012 ... | reverse complement strand
GAACGACTTGCCGATGTAGGCGGTGGTCGCACCGAGATCGCTCATCTTGATGCCGGTGTTGGCCTTGAAAATGATCAGGGCATTGTTGCGGAACACGGCAAGGTTGGTGCCGTCCACGACAATCTTGTAATCGGCCCAGCTGTTGTCGTTGCCGGAAACGGTGACCTTGGATCCCTGTTCGTTACCCCAGTTGTTGTTGGAGATAACGCCCTTGATGGCGGTCTTGCTGTTGTAGAACATCAGGTACTTGTTGGCGTTGGCCTGATCGGTGGTGTTGGCGTCGTTCGAGCCGTCCTTGCCGACGATGAACGAGAAGAACTTGCCGCTGTCGTCGTGACGAGTCTTGGACGCGAACTCCAGAGTGAAGGAGTCGCCCGCATCCTTGAACAGCTGGTCATCGATCTGGGCGTACTGGCCATCGCCGCGCAGTGAGAGCGCCTCGTTGTTGCTGCGGTCACCGTACTGTTCGATCTTGGCGCCGTCCTTCAGCGTCAGGTTGTACTTGCCGGTCGAATCGGCAATCGCGCTGTTCGTGGTGCCGTTTTTGCCCGTGAAGTCCCAGCTGGCGAGCAGCGTCGGTTCAGCAGCCTTAGTAGTCTGCACTGTCGCGGTATCGGTTGTCTGTGGTTGGGAATCTTCCGATTCCATGGCATACGTCGTCGGAACTACTGCCACCATCGTTGATATTGCAATCAACGATGCTGCCATCTTCTTCCAATGCTTCACCGCATCTCTCCTTGTCCTTTGCCTCGACCCACTTGTCGGGTGTCTCGTTCGCCTCTACGTGAACGCAAACATTATTTGCGATGATACCATTACGGCACTGAGACTCAGTGTGCCAGATTCCTTATGTATATAAGCACTTACGGGGGCAACCGCCCAGTCCGAACACCCCCCGTATGTCAAAAGCCCCCTTCCAAGCCAATCACTAATACCCCCTCAATCGGCACCCCGCTCCGCCAGCCGCCCCAAACTGTTATTAATTTGTTATCTTTACCGCGCTTGCGTGGACAGAGAGCGCTCAGACCTCGAAGATCGCCGCATATTCGTGAGAACCCGCCTAGTCAATGAGATATGGCTTGAAGACACGCTCGGCGACGGGGATATGGAGCATCAGCATGGTGCCGTAACCAAGGATCACCAGCAGGAACAGTCCACCGGGCATGTGGAACCAGCTGGCCGCCAGCAGTGCCACGAACACGGCATCCACGATGACCAGGGCCACGGTCATCGCGATGTGGGAGATGCCGAAGATGAAGGCGTTCTTCAAGGTGCCGGCCACGGTGTTCTCGAAGCGTGCCTGAAGCGCGAACACCCATTCGAAACCGATAAGCCAGAGGATGGTCAGCGCGAATTTGATGATGAGCAGCGGCGTGATCTGCAGGACGATCCATGACCAGACCAGTGCAATCAGCGCCACCAAGAACGGCAGCCACAGCAGTGTGGCTTTGATGAAGTTGGTTTTGAATGACTTGAAGTAGTTGGAGGTTACGCCTTTGCCCTCGCCCTCGATGGAGCGGCGGCAAGCATCATGGCCGGCAGTCAGGGCCGCACCGATGGTGATGATCGGAATCGAAGTGACCAGCATCAGAATGTTGATCCATACGCCGTCAACAAGATTGCTCCACGCGCGCATGAATTTCGAGTCCGGTGCCAGCCAGTTCATCAACTACTCCTTGTACAGCTTTTGGCTCCCCTCAGGGAGGGGAGCCAAATTGTCGGGCTCAACCCTTGACCGCTCCGCCTTCGGCCCTGCAATTACGGACTCGCCTACGACGAGGCTCATCATTAGCTTCGCCGCTGTCGCGGCTCAGCCTGGAGCCTGCTGGAAGCCCACTGGGCTTCCAGCCATGGGCTGACGACGCGAGTCGTCAGCCCTTGACGGCTCCCGCCATGACACCAGAGACTATATACTTCTGGCATACCAAGTAGAAGACGATGATGGGGATGATGGCCAGCACCAGGCAGGCCATCATGGCGCCCATATCCACGGAACCGTAGCCGCCCTTGAGGTATTGCACGGCGACCGAGACGGTCTTGTACTTGCCGAGGTCGAGCGTCAGGTACGGCAGCAGGTAGTCGTTCCAGATCCACATGGCTTCGAGGATGGCCACCGAGACGATCGACGGCTTCATAATCGGCACCACGATCTGGAAGAAGATGCGCGGCACTGACGCGCCGTCGATCATGGCGGACTCCTCAAGCTCCTGCGGGATGCCCTTGATCACGCCAGTGAAGATGAACACGGCCAGACCGGCACCGAAACCGAGGTACACGATGCACAGGCCCCACGGGGTATTGAGCTTCAGCATGTCGGCGATCTTGGAGAGGGTGAACATCACCATCTGGAACGGCACGATCATATTGAACAGGAACAGGGTGTAGAGCAGCTTCGCAGCCCAGTTGTTCACGCGCACGATCCACCATGCGCACATCGAGGTGCACACCAGAATCAGCACCACCGAGCCGACGGTGATAAGCAACGTCCAGCCGAAGGAGGCGAAGAACTGCGTGGTCTCGATGCCGCGCACATAGTTCTCAAGTCCCACGAACGCCTTGCCGGCAGGCAGGGAGAACGCGTTCTTGGAGATGTACGCCTTCTGCTTGAAGGAGTTGATCAGCACCAGGACGATCGGGAAAATCCAGAACAGGGAGACAACGGCAAACAGCACGGTCCATAATGCGCCATGCTTCACAGGCTTGTTCTCGTTCATCAGGCTGCCACCTCCTTGCTCGTGGTGAGCTTGTTCTGAATCAGGGCGATGACCGCGACCAGGATGAAGAACAGCACGGCCTTCGCCTGGCCGACGCCTTCCCAGCCCATACGGCCGTAGAAGGTGCGGGTGATGTTCAGCGCCAGACCTTCAGACATGTTGCTCGGCGCACCGTTGGTCAATGCGAGGTTCTGATCGTAGAGCTTGAAACCGTTGGTCACGGTCAGGAAGGAGCACACGGTGATGGACGGCATCATCAGCGGGATGATGATGCGGAACATGGTCTGCCGTCCGTTGGCGCCGTCCACGGCCGCGGCCTCCAGCACATCGGTGGGCAGGGCTTGCAGGCCGGCGATGTAGATGATCATCATGTAGCCGATCTGCTGCCAGCACACCAGGATGACCAAGCCCCAGAACCCGTAGGACGCCTTATAGGTCAGGGCGCGGCCCCAGTGGGCTAGTACGCCGTTCAGGAGCAGCAGCCAGATGTAGCCCAGGATGATGCCGCCGATAAGGTTCGGCATGAAGAATACCGAGCGGAACAGCGTGGAGCCCTTGATCGCCTTGGTCAGCATGTAGGCGATGGCGAAGGCGATCACGTTGATCACGATGGTGGTCACGATGGTGAACGCGGTGGAGAAGCCGAGCGCGTGCAGGAATTCCTTGTCTTTCAACGCTTTGCCATAGTTCTTAAGCCCCACCCATTCACCGTCGGTAACGGTGGTGAATTCGCAGAAGCTTAAGTAGACGCCCATGATGAAGGGCACCAGGAACCCGATGATGAATGCGGCGAATGTGGGGAGCGCGAACAGCGCCCACCATCTGCGTATCGCCTTGCCAGCCATGCTGATCATGACTTTTCCTCCTCCTTGAGTCCGCTGCGTTGTGACACTGCATCGTGCGCCGGCTGCGGAGTTCAACTCAATGCGAGCTTGCCGATCGAGAACCGCATGCACGGCCTGTTCTCGTTCAAGCCTATGTTCATAGTAAACGTCGAATCATTATATGTCAAACGTTGTCATTTTAGGCGTTTCAAGTTCGAGCACACTCCGGCTCCAGCAATCTTCTTTCACCTAAGATAATGGCTATATAAAGCCAATCTAACGCCGACATAGACACTTTGCAAACGTTTGTAATACAATCGTTGTCATCGCCGCAGATCAATCAATCAGCATGTACACTGGAGTCAGTTGTGCATGTGTATTGCGATTTTCCATTCAACGCAAGGGGGCTGCAATGGCTACGAGCATTCAGGATGTCGCCCGCGAGGCCGGCGTCTCCATCTCCACCGTCTCACGTTCCTTCACCAGGCCGGATCTGGTGTCGGCCAAGACCCGCGAGCGCGTGCTCGCCATCGCCGACAAACTCAATTTCTCACTCTCCCGCTCGGCTGCGGCCCTGAAATCCGGCCGCTCCCTGCGCATCGCAGTACTGATGAGCGGCCATATCCGCCTGTGGTTCACCGCCTCGGTCATCGAGGGGCTCAACGAGGTGCTGCACACGCAGGGCTACGATATTTCGGTATTCCAGATTTCCAGCATCGAGGAGCGCAAGGAATTCTTCGAGATGTTGCCGGTACGCCGTAACGCCGATGCCGTGATTGTGGCGTCTTTCGATATCGACAACAACGAAATCGCGCAACTGGCTTCGGTCGGCGTGCCGATCGTCGGCATCAATTCAGTCGAACCCGAAGCCCGCGGCTTTACCGCCGCCGTCAATATCGACGATGTGCAGGGCTCCACGCTGGCCGCCCGCCATCTTATCAATCTCGGACATCGCCGCATCACCTACATCAGCACCAATCGCGAGGTGTCGCTGAGCTTCTCCGTGCAAAGCCGATTCGACTCATTCACCGCCTGCTGCCGCAGGGAAGGCATCGAGCCGCAGGTTATCGTCTGCAAGGTCGATGACGATGGACGTTATGAAATCAGCGACGTGGTCAACCAACTCATAAGCCAAGACGAGATGCCCACCGCCATCGCATGCCAAGAGGATGGCATTGCTTTGCCGCTTATGTTCCAGCTGGAGCGCAATGGATTCTCCGTGCCCGGCGACGTCTCGTTGATCGGCTACGACGATAGTTTCTACACCGGCGATATCGGCCTGACCACCATCCGCCAGGATCCGGTGGAAATGGCCCGCGTGGCAGCCCGCATGACGCTCGATCTCATTGACGAAAAGCCGATTGAGCAACCCTACATCGTGTTCCCGGCCCAGCTGAAGGTCCGCTCCTCCACCTCCCGCGTTAAGTAGGCTCACACAACAAAGCCCACCATAGAAAAAGTGTGAGGCAACCGCACAATAACGCTCAATCGCACATTGTGGAGAATGGCGAAAAATCGCCGATTCATGGCCCCACAGCGTGCGATTGAGCGGGTGCGTGCCTCACACTTTTCTGCGGCGGACGATTTTGTGCGAGACTCAGCAATACAAAGCGGCGCCCCCGGAGAAGGAAATGGCAGGGGCGCCGCGGATTGTTGCTTATCGGCTATGGGACTCTATGAGACTCAGTGCGAAGCCTCGTATTCGGAAGCCCAACCGTCCACGAAGGCGGTCTTGACGGCATCCCACTTGCCGGTGCCCTGCGCGTACTCGAGCAGTGCCTGGCCGACCTTGTTCTTCCACTCTTCGGACGGCATCATGGTGAAGTTCCAAGAAACCTGGGTCTTGCCGGACTTCTGATCCTCAACAGCGGCTTCAGTCAGCGGGTTGTCAAACTTGACATCATCGAAGGTCTTGAACGGGGTGGTGAAGCCCATGTCCTGAGAGATGGCCTTCTTGCCGGTGTCGGAGGTGATCACCCAAGACAGGAAGTCCTCGGTGGCCTTCTTGTCGGCGTCGGAGGCCTTGTCGTTGATGCACCAGTAGTTCTCGGAACCAGTGGCCAAGCCCTGCTTCTCTTCACCCTTGACACCGGTGTAGATTGGCATCATGCCCACGGATTCGGCCTTCATGCCGGCCTTCTGCAGGTCGGTCCAGGCCCAGGTACCGTTCTGGTAGAAGGCGGCCTCGCCGAGCGCGAACTCGGAGTTCGCATCATCTCCGGTCTTGGCGCTCAGCTGGGTGGGGTCGGTGGTGGAGTCGGCGATGTACAGGTCGAAGATCTTCTTGTAGTTCGGCAGGTAGGTGCCCTTGATCTTGGCCGGCTGCTCGGTGACGTTGTCATCCTTGAACTCGTAGTAAAGCGGCAGATTGGCCAGGTGGGTCTTGAAGCGCCAGTCGGAGCTGGAGTCGAAGCCGGCGGAGGTGAACGCGCCCTTGATGCCGAGCTCGTCCTTGCGGGCCTGCATGTCGTCGGCCACGGCCTTCAGGGTGTCGAAGTTGTCGATTTCGTCCATGGACGTGGCCTTGGCGCCATCCAGCGCGAAGTACTTGTTGAGGATGTCCTTGTTGTAGATCAGGCCGTAGGTTTCCATCACGTACGGCACGCCGACCACCTTGTCGCCATCCTTCAGGGCCACATCCTGGTTGGCGAGCTCCTTGTACACATCCGTATTGGACATATCGGCGGTGTACTTCTTCCAGTTCTGGTAGCCGACCGGGCCGTTGACCTGGAACAAGGTCGGGGCTTCGGTTTTGGCGATTTCGGACTTCAGGGTCTGCTCGTAGGTACCGGAGGCCGCGGTCTGCACCTTGACCTCAACGCCCTTTTCCTTGGTGTATTCCTTGGCCAGAGCGGTCCACTGATCAGCCGCTTCCGGCTTGAAATTCAGGTAGTAGACCTTGCCCTTGGCGTCATCGCCGGAGGTCGAGCTTCCGCAGGCCGCCAAAGCGCCGAGGGACATCGCAGCGACAGCCGCCATCGCGACTGCTGACTTGACTGTACGATTCATCATCGAACCTTTCTCTTTCATCGTCGACCCGGCCGTCCCCGGTCAGGACAGGTACGCTAGCACGCACCTTTACGACTATCGACATGCACTATTGTGCAACGGTTTGCTTCTTTTTGCAAACGATAGCAATATCAGCGCGTCATAAATCATCATTTTCAGGCCATTGTCAACAAATATCCCATTAATTCAGTCATTTTTGCCTCATTATCGCAATGCAAGCGTTCGCAATCATGAGAGCGCTAACATATCTTTCATGGCAATCGATTGCCACTTATACCCATCAAAAAAAAACAACACGCCGACGCTATCGTTTGCAAATCATTTATCGACATACCGCAATTCCCGCCACAAACAATAAAGGCCCGCCCGCAGTAGCGGGCAGGCCAGCGCAATCGCAGCGCAACCGGGGCTAGGCGTTCCACCGTTCGATGACGTTATCTCCCTTATAGACGCTGAGCACCGAGTAGTGCGCCGTATCCAAACGCAGCAACCGTGCGAAATGCGGGTCCACGCCCAGCCATTGCGAGGTGAGGATGCGCAGGATGTGCGCATGAGCCACCAACAGCACATTATGGCCGTCTTTCAGCAGCGGCGTAATCTCGTCGATGGCGCTCTTGGCGCGTGCCGCCGCTTCTTCCAGCGTCTCGCCAGGCCCGGCATGGACCGGCACCTGTTCGCCCGAAGGCAAGGTCTCGACCCAGTCGCCCTCCAGCGTGGGCGTCAGCGAGCGCGGCCCGTCACGCCACACATCCCATTCAAAACCGCTGGCCTCACTCACCTGCTGGCGCGTACGCCCCTCGGCTCGGCCGTAATCCCATTCAGCGATGCCGTCCAACACACCGTGGTCCGCAAAACCAGCCAATTCAGCGGTTTGGCACGCCCGCTTCAGCGGACTGGAAAACACACAGCTCTGGCTGAATCCTTCGGGGAAGGCCTCGCGCAGGCGCCTTCCGGCATCCGCTGCCTGCTGCTCGCCGACCGCGGTCAACGGGATGTCCGTGCGCCCGGTATGCTGCCCGGATTCGCTCCACACGGTCTGGCCGTGGCGCAGCAACACCAAAAATCCATTGCCGCCACGAGAGTTCTCGACGGCAACGGTGCCGTTCACGTTCTGTTCGCTCATGCCTCCACTCTAGTCTGCGCTCGTTCATGACTCCACCATTAACGCCCATCTTTTGCGCTGAGATGATTGAGATGCTATTAGACTGAGAGTCATGAGCGACGAAACGAACACCGACTTCCCCTCCAGCGCCGACCGCGCGGTCGACAGCCTGCACCGCATCGACGAGAAGGTCAACAGGCTGCGCGAGGACCGGCTCAACGACCCTGATTCTCTGGGCGACAAGCTCATCAAGTCGGCAGTCCCAGCGCTGGCAGGCTTGGTTGCCGGCAAAGCATTCCAGATGATATGGGACAAGGGCACAAGCAAACGCAATCTGCGCAAGGGACTGGCGGCAGACGCGCCGCAAAGTCTGGCAATGAGTCTGGCATTCGCCGCCGTTTCGGCCGCACTCGGCGCAGTGGTTTCGCAGCTGTCGGATCGGGGCTCCAAGGCGTTCGTCGACCACCGCCATCGCAAGCCCAGCCGCTAATCCCCCGGTTGGATGATGGTTTCTGTTGGCTGACTGATGACTCATCGCTGGAATTTCGTCAAGGAACCATCAGTCAATCGACAGGAACCATCAGTCCAGCACAGTTCCGCCACACAATATCGGCATTTCACTGTGAGGTAATCCACCGTGACGTCCGGCGTCTGCCGTGCGACAATAAAGCCATGGTTACCAACGCAACAATCGAGGCTCTTCTGGGCCGCCGCTCCATCCGTAAGTTCAAGGACGAGGCCATCGACGACGATACCCGCGCCACGCTCGAAACCGTCGCCCAACATGCCGCGTCCAGCCAGTTCCTTAACGACTGGTCCGCCATCCGTATCACCGACCCGGCCACCAAAGCCAAGCTCGCCGAATTCGGCCATCAGCCGTATATCGCCACCGCGCCGTTGCTGTACGTGTTCGTCATCGACGAGCACCGCAACGCACGCATCGCCGAACGCAAGGGTATCGATCCCGCTTCCGACGAATTCCATCTCAAGTACAGCTATCGCTTCACCCAAGCTCAGAACGACGCAGTGCTGGGTCTGGCCATCGGCAAGCCCGATCAGAACCCGACCGTCAAGCCGCGCATGCCGCGCACGATGCAGTTCTTCGAGAACACCTACCCGGCTGACGCCGATGGCGTACTCGACCAGCTGCCCGCCTTCGACGAGGAAGTTCACCGGTACTACGATCTGCGCCAAGCCGACCGTCCGGTGGACGCTTTCAGCGATCAGGTCGCCACGATCAGTCGGCAGGATGTCAGCCATCAGACACTGCTCGACAAGGCCGCCGCTCAGGGCTTCCGTCTGGATCAGTGAGACCAGAACCAACGAGATAGCCTCGGATAGGCTCGTCACTGAGTCGTCTCGGTCTCAGCACTGCGACGACTCAGTTCCAACACCTCAACATTTCATCACCGGATACCGGCAAAATTGCACAACCATCCCGCCGGTGCCGCACCATCAACAAACGTTCACATATCAGTCCCATTATGCGGACAACCAACGGCCAGTTTTGCAAGAAAACCCGCCAAACCAGCAGTATTCGCACCAGTGGTGGGAATAGACTGCATGTGGCCGCAATGATTACGAACCGGAAAAGAGGGACTGGATGCGGACGGTTTGGCAAGTCTTTCTACGCGATTGCAGACGTATCTTACGCAATCCCGTTGCCGTTGTGGTGACGCTCGGCGTAGCAATGCTGCCCTCGCTGTACGCATGGTTCAACATTCTCGCCAACTGGGATCCCTATTCAGCCACCGGCAATCTGCAAGTGGCCGTAGCCAATGAAGACCAAGGCACCACCAACGATCTGGTCGGCCATCTCGATGCGGGCCGGCAGGTCGTCAAGAAACTCAAGCAGAACGACGAACTCGGCTGGCGCTTCGTAGACAATGAGGAACAGGCCGTCCACGGCGTGGAGACCGGCGGATACTATGCAGCCATCGTGCTGCCCAAGGATTTCAGCACCAGCCTGGTCGAATCGGTGACCGGAACCTCCAAACAGCCAAAAATCAAGTATTACGTCAACGAGAAGAAGAACGCGATCGCGCCGAAAATCACCGACACCGGTGCCACCACCATCGACGAGCAGATCAACTCCGCCTTCGTCACCACGGTAGCCACCACCGTTGCCTCGGCCGTTTCCGAAGCGGGAGGCGATCTCGACCAAGCCACCGGCAAAGTCCAGCACGATACGATCAATGATCTCAATACGGTGATGTCCACGCTGAACACCGTTCAGGATTCACTCACCGACTTACAGGACACGCTGGCCCAATCAGACACGATTCTCGCCGACGCCAAACAGACCACCGCCTCACTCAAGCAGACCGTCGCGGCCGCGCAGAAGGCCTCCCGCCAGTCCGGCACACTGTTGACGGAAACACAGGCCGGGTCACAAGCCTTCTCCACCACACTGGTCGGCGCGCTCGACACCAGTTCAGCACAACTCTCCGGACTGGCCGTTCACGTCAACAACGCCGCCGGCAGCATCACCGGCTCCTTCAACAGCGCGCAGAACTCCGTCGACACCATCACCAACACACTTTCGGCCCCACTGAATGCCACCCAAACGTCAATCAGCGATCTGAAAGACGCGCTGACCAAAGCCGGCATCGGCAAAGACACCACCGACCCAGTCGGCCAGAACATCTGGAAACAAATCGATGCGCTCGACTCATTGATCAGCAAACAGCAGACACAGCTCAACACCTTCCATACCGACACCACACAGTTCATCAACTCCGGTAAAGACGCCACCACGAATCTTTCCGGAGCCATGACCAACACCACCACCGGCGGCATCGCGGCGCTGAATACCGCGCGCGGCTCGCTGACCGGCACCGTAATGCCGTCGCTCACCTCATCATTGAACAGTTTCGCCGCCCTGAATGGCACACTGGATGGCACGTTGACTTCGTTATCCGGCACCTTGGATCAGGCCGACGGACTGTTCGACCAGCTTGTCGATACCCTGAACCAAACAAAAACCACCATCAGCAGCACGCAGGATTCGCTGCGCCAGGTGGCCAGCGATGTCGCCACCGTACGCACCGATATCGCCACGCTCGATAGTTCCGCCGCTTACCAGAAAATCCGGGATACGCTGCATCTGGATGACAAGGGATTCGGCGACTTCATGGGCAATCCCGTCACCCTGACCACGAAAGTCGTGTATGCCACCGACAATTACGGGTCCGCAGTCACCCCGTTCTACACGAATCTGGCACTGTGGGTAGGCGGTTTCGTGCTAATCGCCATCTACAAGCTTGAGGTCGACCGCGAGGGCATTCGCCGTATCACCGCTACGCAAGCATATCTTGGCCGCTGGCTGCTGCTGGTCACCATCGGATTCCTGCAAGCCATCATCGCCACCATCGGCGATCTGGTGCTCGGCATCCAATGCGAGCATCCGCTGCTGTTCATCTTGGCCGGAATCTTCTGTTCGTTCGTCTACATCAACATTATTTACGCGCTGGCCGTGGCGTTCCGCCATATCGGCAAAGCCATCGCCGTAATTCTGGTCATTGTGCAGATACCCGGTGCCTCCGGCCTGTATCCGATTGAAATGATGCCGAACTTCTTCCGCGAACTGCACCCATGGCTGCCCTTTACCTACGGCATCAACGCGATGCGCGGCCCGATCGCCGGCCTGTACGCGAACCATTACTGGCTCGACATGCTGCACCTGTTCTGGTATCTGCCGGCGGCGCTTTTCGTGGGACTTGTCGTACGCCGGTATGCGATGAACCTGAACGCGCTGTTCGACCATCGTTTGGGAGGTACCGACCTGATGATCACCGAGCACAACAGCATGGTGAACGAACAGGTGAGCTTGAACTCCGTATTCCGCACGGTGTCCGACAGCAAGGAACTGCGCGATATCATCGCCCATCGCGCGCACCGGTTCTTCGCGCGGTACCCAAAGATGATCGTTGCCGGTCTGACATTGCTGACCGTACTCCCGTTCGTATTCCTGGTGCTGCTGTTCGTCACCCAAGAGAAAATCGCCATGCTGACCTCCTGGATTCTGTCGATTATTCTTATCGACGCCTATCTCATTGTGGTTGAATACGCACGCGAAACCTACGCCATGCAGCTTGGCGTCAGTGCCATGAGTGCCGACGAGTTCCGCAATGTGATGCTCAACGGATATGCGTGGCGGCGTTTCCACGGCCACGGACGTCACGAAGCGGCGATGGGCAGCAATCCGGATATCGGCGAAACCACTGAACGACTCACACTGTTCGGCGATCAGGCCGCCGAGCCGACTGCGCACACCGCACAGTTCGAGCAGTCCGGTCAGTCTGGGCAGTCTGGGCAAGGAGGCGCACGATGAAGCTTATCTGGAAAATATTCGTACGTGACGTGCGCCAAGCCACCCGCAATGTGATCGCCGTAATCGTGGCTATGGGATTGGTGATTGTGCCGGCACTGTACGCCTGGTACAACATCGCCGCCAGCTGGGACCCGTACGGCAACACCAAGGCCTTGAAGGTCGCCGTGGCAAACGTGGATAAGGGCTATAAGTCCGATCTGATGCCGATCACCATCAACGTCGGCGAAACCGTGACCAATACGCTCAGGGCCAATCATGACCTTGACTGGCAGTTTGTGGATCGTGCTAAGGCCATCGATGGCGTGAACTCAGGCGAATACTATGCCGCGCTGATTATTCCAAAGAGCTTCAGCTCCGATATGATGACGCTGTTTTCACCGAAGATCAAGCACGCCAAGCTCGAATACTATCTCAATGAGAAAATCAATCCGATCGCTCCGCATATCACCGACCAGGGTGCTACCACCGTGGCCACGACCATCGACCAGACATTTGTGAAGACCTTGGCGAGCGTGGCGCTGGATTTGGTTTCCAACGTGGCCGATTACGCGCAAAGCCCGCAAATGGAGCAGTACGTCAACAACGCCTCCAGTCATATTGCCACCATGTCGTCTCGTTTGACCGGCACTGCGTCGCAGATGGATTCCTATGCCAATCTGCTCGGGGCCGCCAACAGCATCATTGATTCCACCGATAAGCTGCTGGGATCAACAGGCTCAGCTGCGGCCACAACCAAAAAGGCGTTGAAACAGACCCGCAACGGCGTCTCCAGCCTCGACAAGGCATTGTCCGGAGCCACCGATGGCGTCGGTACGGCATTGCAGCAGGCCGGTTCATCCTACGACACCATTGCCAAGCAAATCGATGCCGCTTTTGCCGATGTGGGCTCACAATCCTCACAGATATCAAACAAGCTAACCGATATGCAATCCAAAGTGGAGGCTCAGGCCGACAGCTTTGGAAAGTATGCCGCCGCTTTACGAGATCTCGCCAAACAAGCGGCTTCACTGCCCGTGGGCGGAGATACCGTTGCCGCTCAACTGAACGCGGCTGCAGACCAAGCCACAAAGGCGCAGCAGAGCATGCAGCAAGCCGCCACCGCGTTGGGCGATGCGGCCACGCACATAGCAAACGGTACTGCCGATGCCGATACAGCGCGTCGAGATCTGAAATCACAAATCGCTGCCGCCAAACAATCGATTACTCAGGCTTCAGACACGTACAAGAGCAAGCTGCAACCGCAACTGAACAATCTGACCTCGTCCATGGACGAAGTGACCACGCAGGCAAGTTCCGTAATCGACGGGCTTGCATCGACCGTAAGCAGCGTGTCAGGTCTTTCTGGCGGCGTTTCAGACAGCCTGACGGACATCCAGTCGGCCTTGACTGACGCAGCTAGCGCTTTGACCCGTTCGGCGAAGAAACTCGACAACTTGTCTTCCCAACTCGCCTCTATCACCAATGGCGGCACCATCGACCTGTCTGTGATTTCCTCTGCGAAGCCCGATGCCATTGCTTCCATGCTGGCGGCACCCGTAGCGGTCGACCGCATCGCGCTCTATCCCGTTGCCAACTATGGTTCCGCGATGGCTCCGTTCTACACGATTTTGTCTATTTGGGTCGGTGCGATCATTCTGGTCGCCATGTTGAAAGTATCGATTTCCGACCATGAGAAGGCTCGTATCTTAGGGTTGGGCAATGATCTGCCGCTCGGTTCGGAAGTGGGTCTTCGCGAGGCCATGATTGCCGGGCGGATTGCCGGACCGGCCGCCGCGTTGGATGTGCTGAAGAAGCCGCGTGCCGAGGCTCCCGGCAATGCGCGGCAGTTCGGTTTACGCTTGCACCACGAATATTTCGGCCGATACATGATTTTCGGTTTCCTTGCTTTGCTGCAAGGTACGCTGGTGTGCCTGGGCGATATGTTCTATCTCGGCGTGCAGTGTGAGCATCCGATTCAGTTCTTGATGGTCGGGTGGTTGTCTGCACTGGTGTTCTCGAATATTGTGTATACGCTGACCCTGTCGTTCGGTGATATCGGCAAAGCCATTGCCGTAGTACTGCTGGTTATGCAGGTAGCCGGTTCCGGCGGCACATTCCCCATTGAAACACTGCCGACGTTCTTCCAGGTCGTTTCTAAATGGCTACTGTTCCCCTATGCGGTGGATGCGATGCATTCGGCCATGGCAGGCTCATTCGGCATGGAATACTGGGTTTCCATGGGCAAACTGGCACTGTTCCTTGTCCCCTCATTGCTGTTGGGACTTATGTTGCGCAAGCCGGTAATTCGCTTCAACGATTGGGTTATCCGCAACCTTGAAAACACCAAGGTGATGTAAGTGTTGGACGAAGTGTGTCCGAGCGCCCTGAACGCTTAGCAGCCTACGACCTGACGTGTTTGGACCGTAACCTGTCTCAGACACGGCGTTGGCGAGGCCTGTGGAGCTTCTGACGCTAACGTCTACGTGGCTTGTAGCCCTTTTTACGACTGTGTGGCTTGAGTTGCTGGTTCAGCGGTACATGCCGGTAACTGGATTGCGGATCGCGATGCGTGAGATGCCAGCATCCGCAAAATTCGCAACGGTACACCCATAGCTCAACTCCGCGCTCGATTAGGCTTTGATCAGCGGCACGCTGAACCTGCGCCTTATCGTGATACATGATTTTATTCGACGTAGCGCAACGTTTAGGGGTGAAGTAATGCATAGCAGAAGCCAGTGTAGAGCGACCCCATAACCAAGCCAGTTG
>ERZ773187.1881-NODE-1881-length-14768-cov-36.524298_pt1 | contig 14768 bp, 10 predicted proteins | sample MGYA00511242_ERZ773187 | MGnify/ENA primary metagenome ERZ773187 (study PRJEB29015, sample SAMEA2737744) | human gut metagenome | biome: human gut; feature: human-associated habitat; material: faeces | place: China | collected 2012 ... | reverse complement strand
TGCAAAAATAAGAATTTTAACGCAATCCCCCAAGGTTTCAGACTGAGCCGTTTTTATGTTTTTCAACTTTATAGTAGGAAAAAATTTAGCACTTGAATGATATTCTACCAACAAAAAGAAAACCCTCATAAGTGCTTAACTTACAAGGGTTTTTGTTGGGTGGAAGACCGGACTCGAACCGGCGACATTCAGAACCACAATCTGACGCTCTAACCAACTGAACTACATCCACCATGTCTGCGTTTCTCTAACGCGGTGCAAAGATAGATATTATCTTCTAATCTCCAAAAGATTCTGCTATTTTTTTTCGAAAAAAGTATATTCTTTTATTCCCTGATTGTGCTTGTTGAAAAGGGTTCGCGCGTCATTCGTGAAGATTTTCAGAGAGTTACGTGCTTGTAAAGGAATTGAATCAATCGGGAAATTGACGGGGAGTAATTGATGATTTTTTTTCCCGGACTGAATGGGGCGGGCTGTCCAGACTAAACTATACTCGCAATTATTGAGACGGACTGTGCTGTCTTTTACTAATTCCATTCTTACCATCAGTCCACCATCGGTGCGGCGGGTGGACATATTGGAAATATAATTTCCCAGTGAATAGACTACGAGATGCTTGTCGTTTGTCACGCTGTCTGTGCGAACTTCGATGGGTTGAACTACGTGAGGATGGGAGCCGATGACATGATTTACTCCTTTTTGAATCAGCCAGTCAGCAAGGAATTTCTGCTCTTTGTCCGGGAGCGACTGGTATTCGATTCCCCAATGCATACAAGCTATGATTGCGTCCGGTTTCATTGCTTTGCTCTCTTCAATATCTTTGGCGATAACTGTTGTATCAATATAGTTCACGATATTGGGAGGAGTAACGGGGATACCGTTTGTGCCATACGTATAGTTGAGCAGGGCGATGCGGAACCCGTTCTTTTCCAATAAAAGAGGATATTTCTTGTCGCGTTCTTCGGTGTTGATATACGTGCCTGCATGTGGAATTTTCAACGAGTCGATAAGTTGAATGGTACGCTCCAGTCCGGATTTGCCACGGTCGAGACTATGATTGTTGGCAGTCACTAAAACATTGAAACCTGCGTCATGAATTGTGGTCAGAAATTCGTCCGGTGCGCTGAAAGCAGGATAACCTTTGTAGGGTTTGCCTCCTAACGTAACTTCCAGATTGGCGATAGCGAGATCGGCTCTCCCTATTTCTTCTTTAACGTACGTAAAACAGGTGGAATAATCATAGCCGGTTGAGGTCCGTGCAGCGTTGATTTGTCCTTGATGCTGCATGAGGTCACCTACGAAAAGGAGTCGTAGGGTATCAGTGGGGGAAATACTGTCGGTTGCGGAAAGGCTGTCCGACAGGGTATCGATGATAGAATCTCTCTTTGCCTGCGACCGGGAGGTGCAGGACAAAGAGAGAAGTAAAATCATCAGAAACAAGCTATGTTTCATTGATAAATGGCTTTCTTGCCAGCTAAGAGTGTATTTTTCATTAACGATACAATCGTCATCGGTCCAACACCGCCCGGTACGGGAGTGATAAAGGAACATTTTGGGGCAACTTCGTCAAACTTCACGTCACCAGTCAGTTTGAAGCCTGATTTCTTGGTTGCATCCGGCACACGCGTAGTACCTACATCGATAACTACCGCACCTTCTTTCACCATTTCGGCTTTTACAAAGTTGGGTTGTCCCAAGGCAGCGATGATAATATCAGCTTCCTGACATTCTTTTATCAGGTCTTTGCTGCGGCTGTGGCATACCGTCACCGTGGCATCGCCCGGATAGGCTTTCTGCATCATCAGGGCAGCCATCGGTTTGCCGACGATATTGCTACGTCCGAGTACAACACATTTTTTGCCGGAAGTCTCTATTTCGTAACGTTTCAACAATTCGAGGATACCGTTGGGAGTAGCGGATACATAGCACGGAAGTCCGATGGACATACGGCCTACGTTGATCGGGTGGAAGCCGTCTACATCTTTACGGTAATCAATCGTTTCGATTACTTTCTGTTCGGAGATATGTTTAGGTAAGGGAAGTTGTACGATAAAGCCGTCTACATCGTCGTCTTCATTCAGTTCGCGTACTTTGGCAAGCAGTTCTTCTTCGGTCACGTCACTTTCATAACGGATGAGGGAGGACTTGAATCCACATACTTCACAGGCTTTTACTTTGGCAGCTACATACGTTTCGCTACCACCATCGTGTCCAACAAGGATAGCCGCCAGATGCGGGCGTTTTCCGCCACGAGCCACAATTTCGGCTACTTCGGCTGCAATCTCTTGTTTCACTTGTTCGGAAATGGCTTTTCCGTCTATCAGAGTCATATTTTCAGAGTATTTATTGGTGATGGGCAAAAGTAAAATAAATAACTGAACTCTCCAAAAGGATTGGAATTTTTGTCAGGAGATGAGCAGTATATTATCAGTTTGTTAGTGGAGAAACTACTTTCTACCGTAGGCTTCCGGATACAAAAAAGAGGAAGTCGAAACTTCCTCTTTTTTGTTATAATCAGTTTGGATCTATTGAATGATTATCTTTTCATTTTAGGCATCATCTTACCCATCTTGCTGCTAGTTACCATCTTCATCATTTTGCGAGTCTGGTCGAACTGTTTCAGCAGGCGGTTTACTTCCTGAATAGTCGTTCCGCTACCTTTGGCGATACGTGTACGACGTGATCCGTTCAGTATTTCCGGGTTGGAACGTTCTGCCGGAGTCATGGAGTAGATGATAGCTTCGATGCTTTTGAAAGCATTGTCGTCAATATCAATATCTTTGATTGCCTTTCCTACTCCCGGAATCATGGAGGCAAGGTCTTTCAGATTACCCATTTTCTTGATTTGTGCAATCTGGCTAAGGAAGTCATTGAAGTCGAATTGGTTTTTGGCAATTTTCTTCTGTAAACGTTTAGCCTCTTCTTCATCATATTGTTCCTGTGCACGTTCTACCAATGAAACGATGTCACCCATACCAAGGATACGGTCGGCCATACGGGCAGGGTGGAATTGGTCGATTGCTTCCAGTTTTTCACCTGTACCAACAAATTTGATCGGTTTGTTCACTACCGAACGGATAGAAAGAGCCGCACCACCGCGGGTATCACCATCAAGTTTGGTCAGTACCACACCGTTGAAGTCCAGACGTTCGTTGAATTCTTTAGCCGTGTTTACAGCATCCTGACCGGTCATGGAGTCTACCACGAACAGAATTTCGTTCGGGTTGATTGCTTCTTTGATAGCGGCGATCTCGTTCATCATCTGTTCGTCTACTGCCAGACGTCCGGCTGTATCGACGATAACGAGGTCATATCCTTTGGCTTTAGCTTCCTGAATAGCGTGTTGTGCGATTTCTACCGGATTCTTGCTGTCCAGTTCGCAGTACATCGGTACTTCGATTTGTTCTGCCAATACGCGCAACTGTTCGATAGCTGCCGGACGGTAAACGTCACAAGCAACCAGTAATGGCTTACGGTTTTTCTTGGTTTTCAGCATCCGTGCCAACTTACCGGAGAAGGTGGTCTTACCCGAACCTTGCAAACCTGACATCAGGATGACTGCCGGACGGGCGTCGATATTGATCTCGGCTGTCTCTCCACCCATCAACTGCGTAAGTTCATCATGTACGATTTTCACCATCAACTGGCTTGGCTTCACAGCCGTAAGCACGTTCTGGCCAAGAGCTTTTTCTTTCACTGTATCCGTGAAATTCTTTGCCACCTTGTAGTTTACGTCGGCGTCGAGAAGTGCTTTACGTACGTCTTTCAGCGTCTCCGCCACGTTGATTTCGGTGATTTTGCCTTCACCTTTCAGAATCTTGAATGACCGTTCTAGTCTTTCACTTAAATTATCGAACATAGTTATTTAATTACGAATTACTAATTACAATTTACTTGGGCGAAAGAGGGACTTTTCCGTCTACTCTTTATTTGAGCTTGCAAATGTACAAAAATCTCTTGTATTTATATCTTTTTATTCTGCCATTTTGCTTTTTTGAGATAAATATAACTTGTTATCAACAGCAAGCTATAATACACAATCTCAATCGTAAAGCAAATTTCGATCGGTGCTTTCAGCCACATTCCGATGAAAATGATGTATGATCCGTAGATGATAATTGTAATCGTTTCGAGCAACAGGGCTGCCTGTGTATTTCCTGTTCCGGAGATACCGTTGAACACTACATTGGCTACGGATGCGATAAGCATGGCGCAACAAATTACATATACCGAAGGTACGGACTCCGTAATGAGCGCAGCTTCACTGGTGTAGATAGAGAGCAGGAACTGCGGAAACAGTGCCGATACCGCTACTAACCCCAGCATGATGAAAAAGGAGAAACGCGCAATTTTATTAATGAGCGGCATCACGTGCTGGATGCCTCCTGCACCAATAGCATTGCTGACAAGACTGTTGGTAGTCGTAGCCAGTGCGTTGACCGGAATCAACAATACGACATAAATACTCCGGACGATATTGGCAATCGCCAGTTCCCGTTGTCCCAACCGTTCTACGGCTACGAAGAAAACGAACCAGGTAGCCATCGACAGGAAATATTGCAGCATGGTGAAGCAGGAGATACTAAGAATCCGCATCAGCAATGCAGGGTCGAATGTGCGCAGGCGGTTCATACCGTATTTCTTTAAATCGACCGTGGCATACGTATAGATGACGAAAAAGAGAATGGAGGAGGCTTCTGCCAATACGGAAGCAATAGCAGCCCCTTTGATACCCATTTCCGGCAAACCGAACTTTCCGAAGATTAATGCATAGTCCAGTACGACATTGGTTAATGCCATGACAATGGCATTGATGGTTAGCACTTTAGTGCGTGTAATGCCGATATACAATGCCCGGAACATGACATTGATAAAAGAGAAAAAGAATCCGTAAATACGCCAGTCCAGAAACTCCATTGTTCCTTCGTAGATGGATTCTGAAGAAACTAGCAAACGCATGATGTTTCCACCGAATGCCTTGGTGAATCCAAATAGCAGCAGTGCCATCACGAACAGGAACATGACTCCCTGAATCATGACAGGGCCGACATCTGAATAGCGGCCTTCGCCATTGCGTCGCGCTATGACAATCTGCGAACCGGTACTGAATCCGAATGCGATGGTGAATACACATATATAAAATAACCCGCCCATAGCCGATGCTCCAAGAGCTACCTCGCTCACGTGTCCGAGGAATGCTGTGTCGGTGACATTGATGACATTTTGTGCCAGCAAGCTTAGTAGTATCGGGTAACTGACACTCCAAATCTGTTTGTTGGTATACATAATTAAGCGTTTAAGTTTACACTTTGCAAAGATAGTGCTTTATTTCGATTCGGAGGCGATGGGGTAGATGAAAACTATTTCCGGACCTTCGGGAGTTTTATCGTTAGTTGATTCGGAATGAAGTATGTCTCCCTTACGGCTTAATATGAACCGGATGATTTGTGTTTGCCGGTGTTCTTGGGCTATACTAGTGCGGTGCTTGCTTGTAAGTTTGCCAGCGAAAGAACTAAAAAGAGTGAAGATTTCTTTGTTGTCTTCACTCTTTTTTATTATTTATTTTCTTTTGAGTATTTCCCGAATTCCAGGACCTTCGTGGTTAGGGTAGCCGGGAGTATGGTTTCTGCATCGTGGATCAGCATCTACTTTCAAGCTTCGGTAGTCATCTTTTGTGCGGGTGATGTAATCATCAAGCATGGCACGGTGTTCTGCGAGAACTTTACTGTATTTCGGATCTTTGGCGAGATTCTTACGTTCTCCCGGATCTTTTTTCATATCATATAGTTCTTCTCCGTTGCCTTCCAGATAGTGCGTGTATTTGTATCTCGGTCCGCGTACCATACGTCCGGGGGTAACGACATATTCATATTCGCTGTGCCATTCGGAAACTACATAAGGGTGAGTCTTTTTCTGTTTCTCTCCTTTTAATGTAGGTGCGAGACTGATTCCCGGCTTTTCGACTGGAACGGAAATTCCTGCCAAATCACAAAGGGTAGGCAAAAGATCCAGCGTAGGCTGTGTCAATAGTTGCTTTACTGGTTTTTTCTGTTGTTTGATGCCGGGACCTGCAAAGATAAACGGAACGTTTGTCATTTCATCATAGAAACTGATATGCTTGGTCACCATACGGTGTGAAGCCATTCCGTCGCCATGATCGGCCATGATAACAACGATGGTGTTTCTTCCGGCAGGAGTGGAGTAAAGAGCTTTTAATACACTGTCTACTTGCTTGGACACCATTTTAGTATAGTGCTGGAAAGCGGCAATGTAATGACGGTAATTCTCTTCATTCCAATGAGAGGCCTGGGTCATGCGGCGATGGCTGCAACAGATGTACTGCACCGGTTTGGGGATATTGTTCCAGTCTTCCACGTCGAAGTTGGCTGGTAGTTCAGGAAGAGTTCCGCTGATGGGGCGGTCGGTATGTACTCCTTCATTTGCTCCTACGAATCCGCAAATGTTGTGAGGGTTCTGAAAATCGGCAATGCAGATGAAGGGTTCTTTGGGAGGGTTGCTTAAATAAGCAACAGCGTCTTCGCAGGTTCCTACATCCAGAAAACTGTCGTTATTGACCGGGAACTCCGGATCAGTGAATGGTTTGGCTACCGGTTCTTTGTGTTTGAATCCTCTTAGGGAGCCCATGTCGTGTGTTTTTCCGAAGTGTACGGCTTCGTAACCGTTTTCAGAGAAAAGGCTTCCTAATGTAGGTACATTTTCGGGAATACGTGGGTTGATAGGTTCGCTGGAGTTCGAACGTACATTCGTTTGATGAGGTGTCATGCCGCTCCATAAAGCTGCGCGTGAAGGTTGGCTGAGAGGGCAGCCTACATAAGCATTGGAGAAGATAACTCCTCGTGAAGCGACTTCGTCAATAGGGAGGGTGCAGCCTTGTGTTTGCCCGTAAGCTCCCACGACGCGTTGTGTCAAATGGTCGCACTGGATAATCAGGAAATTGGGCTTTTCTTGAGCTTGGGCTGCTACACCGCATAGGGCTAATCCCATGAATGGATAAATAGTTTTCATTACTGGTTAGAATTAAGTAATAGTTGATTTTGAAACAAAAGTAGGAAAAAAGGAAACGCAAAAAAGGGTGAAGTAGTGTTTTTGGACGCAAGTGAAAGTATTTTGTACAAAAATGTAATGTGTGATGGAGTATTAGGGGGAACTATTGCTGATGAACGTTGGATTGTGAAGGATGAACGGCAAGTGGTTATTGATTAACGGGGTGGCTAAAAAAGAGAACGGTGAACAAACTGCAATTATCAGGACGCAGTTTGTTCACCGTTCATCATTTATCGTTTACCGCTAATTAGCTGTTCATGCTCATCAGGAATTCATCGTTATCTCTGGTCTTTTCCAAACGGTCTTTAACGAAGTCCATTGCTTCGATCGGATTCATGTCTGCAAGATATTTACGTAATATCCACATGCGGTCAAGAGTTGTCTTATCAAGCAACAGGTCGTCGCGACGAGTGCTGGATGCAGTAATGTTGACTGCCGGGAAGATACGTTTGTTGGACAGGTTGCGGTCGAGCTGCAACTCCATGTTGCCGGTACCCTTAAATTCTTCGAAGATAACTTCGTCCATTTTAGAACCGGTATCGATCAATGCGGTAGCGATGATGGTCAACGAGCCGCCGTTTTCAATATTACGGGCAGCACCGAAGAAACGTTTAGGTTTGTGAAGTGCATTTGCATCCACACCACCGGAAAGAACTTTACCGGATGCAGGAGATACTGTATTGTATGCACGAGCCAGACGGGTGATAGAATCAAGGAAGATCACTACGTCGTGACCACATTCTACCAAACGTTTTGCCTTTTCTAATACGATACCTGCAATTTTTACGTGACGTTCTGCCGGTTCGTCGAAAGTAGAAGCGATAACTTCTGCATTAACGCTGCGTGCCATATCGGTTACTTCTTCCGGACGTTCATCAATCAGCAGCATAATCATGTAAACTTCCGGGTGATTGGCTGCGATAGCGTTAGCGATATCTTTCATTAAGATAGTCTTACCTGTCTTTGGCTGGGCAACGATCAAGGCACGTTGGCCTTTACCGATAGGAGCGAAAAGGTCAACAACGCGTGCAGACATGGAGTCTGAATAACCGCCTTTGCAAAGTTTGAACTTTTCATCCGGGAAGAGAGGTGTCAGATGTTCGAAAGGAACGCGGTCGCGAACGAAAGCTGCGTCACGTCCGTTAATTTTCGACACTTTTACCAACGGGAAATATTTTTCTCCTTCTTTGGGTGGACGGATAACACCTTCCACTACATCACCGGTTTTCAAACCAAAGAGTTTGATTTGAGATTGTGATACATAAATGTCGTCAGGAGAAGAAAGGTAGTTGTAATCGGAAGAACGGAGGAATCCGTATCCATCCTGCATAATTTCCAGAACGCCTACTCCGTTGAGAATATCATCGAATTCGTAAGGCTTTTCGCGTTCAATAACCTTGCGTTCCTGCTGTTGTTGCTGTTGTGCCGGAAGATTCTCGTTCGCATGGTTTTGCTGAGTGGCACGTGGCATCGGTAAGCGTTGTTGGTTCTGATTCTGAACCTGATTTTGATTATTGTTATTACGTTGGAAATTATTATTGTTGTTATTAGCGTTATTGCTATTATTGTTCACATTGTTATTACCGTTGTTATTGTCGCGTGGACGGACAATGCGCGGGCGTTGCTGCTGTGCTTGCTGCTGTTGAGATTGTTGTTGCTGTTGAGGATGAGATGGCTGTTCAGGTGCTGTTTGCACAGGTTCTGTTTTAGTTGCCTCGAATTTGCCAAAGAGTTCGGTAGGAAGCTCTATTTTTTCAGAAGGCAGATCTTCGATTGGAATAAAATCATCATCGTCAACGCTGGATAAGATATTGCTTTCCTCGTCGATAACGGGTGCGGCTTTCTTTTGTGGTTTATCTATAACTTTTTTCTCTGCAACAGGCTTGTTTGGCTCTGCGGCTGGTTTATTTGTTTCTGCAGCCGGTTTGCTTTTTGCTTTCTTTTCAGCAGTCGGCTGTTGTGCTGGAGCAGCTTTTTCTTTTGTTTCAGTAGTTTTCTCTGCAACAACAGGCTTAGTTTCCACCACTTTGGGAGCAACCGGTGTTACATTTTCTACTTCTTTTTTCTCTTCTGCGTCAGCGCTCTTGCGTGGACGGCCCACTTTACGCTTGGGAGCAGTAGTAGCGTTTTCTGCTTTAGCTTCTACAACAGGAGCTTCTTTTTCTTTGTTTGTACTTTCTTCTTTCTTGGAAGGTTGTGGTGCTTTTACAGGAGTGGCTTCTTTTGTTTTATTAACCTCTCCACTCTTTGGTGTGGAAACTACCTTGTCTTCTTTTTTGGTAGGAGCTACCCGTGAACGCTTTTTCTTTTGTTCTTCATTTTTGCGTTCTTCTTTGAGCTTATCTGCGGCAACTTTCTTAGTAGCTCCTACAATAGCCTGTTCATCGAGTATCTTATAAACAAGGTCTTCTTTTTTGTATGAGTCTGCTTTTTTTATGCCTAACTCTTTGGCAATAACTTGAAGTTCCGACAGATTTTTGTCGTTTAATTGGATAATGTTATACATATAGTATGGTAAGTTATTAATATTTCTTTTTTTGCTGAATTACGGACAGCATTACTACAGCTTATGGCTACAGATATGCAAGCATACGTTTTGTTTTTTATTCTGAATTAGGGATGTATATGTTGAATCGTAGAATGTTTCAACGGGGCAAAGATAATAATTTTTTTTGGTTTCATGAACAATCAAACATTTTTTTCCACGTAAAAGTGTATCTTTGCTACATAAAAGAAAATAGTATGACAGTAAATGAAGCTCATTTAATTTATTTTTCGCCTACACACACATCTAAACAAGTTGCGGAAGCGATTGTTCACGGTACGGGCATAAAAAATATCCTTCCTATTAATGTAACGCAGCAAATTGCAGATGAAATCGTGATTCCTGCATCTGCTTTGGCCATTATTGTAGTGCCTGTGTATGGAGGTCATGTCGCTCCTCTGGCAATGGAGCGTTTGCAGTACATCCGGGGAGTGGATACTCCGACCGTTTTGGTGGTGGTGTATGGAAACCGTGCTTATGAAAAAGCTTTAATGGAACTGGATGCTTTTGCTATTCCTCATGGATTGAAAGTGATTGCCGGGGCAACTTTTATTGGAGAACATTCATATAGTACTGATAAACATCCGATTGCGGTGGGACGTCCCGATGAGTCGGATTTAGCCTTTGCTACGGAATTTGGGAAGAAAATCATGGAAAAAATACAGGCTGCTGATAGCATGGATACCCTTTATCCGGTAGACGTACGTGCTATTAAACGTCCGAGCCAGCCATTTTTTCCTTTGTTTCGCTTTTTGAGGAAAGTTATCAAGTTACGTAAAAGTGGAACACCGCTTCCCCGCACTCCTTGGGTGGAGGATGAAAATTTGTGCACCCATTGTGGATTGTGTGTGGTCCGTTGTCCGGCAGGGGCTATAACGAAAGGGGATGAACTGCATACAGATGAAGCTAAATGTATCAAGTGTTGTGCCTGTGTAAAAGCCTGCGTTAAAAAAGCACGGGTGTATGATACTCCTTTTGCGGCTTTGTTGTCAGATTGCTTCAAGAAACAGAAATTGCCTCAAACTATTTTGTAGATTACGACACGCTTAGTTGTTTCATCAATACGAAAGCGGTTGTCTGTTCGTTCGCCTATCAGCCACGCAATGTGTTCTCCACAACAGAGTACCCACTGGCGTTCTTTTTGACTGATAGAAAATTTGCGGTCGGTCAGATAATCGCTTATTTTTTTCTTTCCTTTCATTCCGAAAGGAATAAAAGTGTCTCCTGTCTGCCATTTCCGGTAATGAATATCTCCATTCAGTTTGTCGGCATCAAAACAGGCTATTCCTTTGTCGCGTGGAATTAGGAAATCAGGGGTGTATTCTTTTTCTTCTTTGATGATTTGAAAAGGAGGAAGAACTTCATTTCTAGATTCGATTGCTTCTATTAAAAAGAATTCCCTGTCTTTTATCACTCTCCATTTTTTACTGCAAAATTGTTTGCCCGGTTGGCTGTGAAGCGAAAAGGCAATATCTTTGATTTGTGCAGAATTGAAGCCTAGAGGATGCAAGATTTCGAATAGAATAGCTTCGGGTGCCGGTTCCTTTACTAAATCACTGATTCGGATACCTTCTGTCGTTACAATATTATTTTTGGTTTCCTCTATGCATTTATTATATATGGTAGCTACATCATTCAGATAATTGCTCGTGTCTATCAGATTCTTTTTGACTGACGGATTGATTTCCTGCATAAGAGGAAGGAGATTGAGTCGGATTTTGTTACGGGTATATTCGTCTTCCAGATTGGTGCTGTCTGTTACATAATCTTGTCCGATGCTCTCCAGATAATGAATGATATCTTCTCGATTGACGCAAAGCAGAGGCCGTACGATTGCTCCGTTGCGGGGGCGGATTCCTAATAAACCGGTAATTCCTGTACCTCGAATCAGATTGAGTAGTATGGTTTCTACGCTATCATCCTGATGATGTGCTACGGCGATCACATCTGCCTGGCATTCTTTTCTCGTTTTCTCGAACCAGTCATAGCGTAATTCCCGTGCAGCCATTTCAATCGAAATCTGTTTTTCCTTTGCGTATTGTGTCGTGTTAAAATCAATTGTATGCAAATGGATCCCGGTTCTTTTGCAAAGTTGGCGGACAAACAGTTCATCCCGGTCTGATTCTTCGCCTCGCAGGTGGAAATTACAGTGTGCGGCTTCGCAATGATAACCTGCTGTGTGCAGAATACATAGCAGTGCCACCGAGTCGGCACCGCCACTCAATGCAATCAGGACTTTGGCATCCAGTGAGAACAAATGTTCTTTTTCTATATATTTTGTAACGCGTTGTTGTATCATATCTGCAAAGATACGAGTTTATCAATAAGTTTTTTTATTTTTCCTAAATCTTTTGGAGGAAGAAAATGGCTGCTATTTAAAAACATTCTAAATAATTTGCGTGCTCCGAAGTTATGAATTATCTTTGCCGAAAATTTTGAGAGTTATGCGTTTGTCCGAATTAAAAACAGGAGAAAAAGGTGTTATTGTAAAGGTATTGGGGCACGGTGGTTTTCGTAAACGTATTGTGGAGATGGGCTTCATTAAAGGTAAAACGGTTGAAGTGCTGTTGAACGCTCCCCTAAAAGATCCCATAAAATATAAAGTCTTAGGTTATGAAATATCTCTTCGTCGTCAGGAAGCTGAAATGATCGAAGTAATCAGCGAGGAGGAGGCAAAAGAACTGGCTGAAAAGACTGTTTATCATGAAGGATTACCCGAAGACCTTTCAGTAAAAGAAGAAGATATGAAACGGTTGGCGTTAGGTAAACGTCGCACCATCAATGTTGCCTTGGTCGGAAATCCGAACAGTGGCAAGACTTCTTTGTTTAATCTTGCGTCCGGTGCTCATGAGCATGTAGGCAATTACAGCGGTGTGACCGTGGATGCCAAAGAAGGTTATTTTGACTTCGAAGGTTATCATTTCCGTATTGTCGATCTGCCGGGAACTTATTCTTTATCTGCTTATACGCCGGAAGAAATCTATGTTCGCCGTCATATTATCGATGAAACTCCTGACGTGATTATTAATGTCGTCGATTCTTCTAATCTGGAGCGAAACTTATATCTGACTACTCAATTGATAGATATGAATGTCCGCATGGTAGTGGCTCTGAATATCTATGATGAACTGGAAGCCAGTGGAAATACATTGGATTACCATTTGTTGAGCAAGTTGTTCGGGGTGCCGATGCTGCCTACTGCCAGTAAGAAAAATCGTGGATTGGATACGTTGTTTCATGTAGTTATCAATCTGTATGAAGGAGTAGACTTCTTCGATAAACAGGGAAACATGAATCCGGAAGTCCTCAAAGACTTGACTGAATGGCATGACTCTTTGGAAGACCGTAAGAACCATGAGGAAGAGCATCTGGAAGATTATGTGCGTGAACATAAAAAGACGGGGCGTGTCTTCCGGCATATTCATATAAATCACGGTCCTGATATAGAAAAAGCGATTGAGGCTGTAAAAAGTGAAGTGTCCAAGAACGAGTTTATCCGGCATAAATATTCTACCCGTTTCCTCTCCATTAAATTGTTGGAGAATGATCCTGACATTGAGCGTATTGTACGCACATTGCCGAATGCGGATGAAATTTTCCATGTCCGCGACAAGATGTCGAAGCGTGTTCAGGAGACAATGAATGAGGATTGTGAATCGGCTATTACTGATGCTAAATATGGATTTATCAGTGGTGCGTTGAAAGAAACGTTCACGGATAATCATCTGGAACAGGCGCAGACAACAAAGGTATTGGATTCGATTGTAACTCATCGTGTCTGGGGATTTCCTATTTTCTTTCTTTTTATGTATCTGATGTTTGAAGGTACATTTGTCATTGGCGAATATCCGATGATGGGGATTGAATGGATGGTAGAGCAGCTTGGTGAATTGCTGCGCAATAACATGTCGGAAGGTCCATTTAAAGATCTGCTGATTGATGGAATTATCGGTGGGGTAGGAGCTGTCATTGTTTTCTTACCGAATATCCTGATTCTGTATTTCTGTATTTCTATCATGGAGGATTCTGGTTATATGGCTCGTGCGGCTTTTATCATGGATAAGATCATGCATAAAATGGGGTTGCACGGAAAGTCGTTTATTCCTCTGATTATGGGATTCGGATGTAATGTGCCTGCGATTATAGCGTCCCGTACTATTGAGAACCGGAAGAGTCGTCTCATTACCATATTGGTGAATCCATTGATGTCTTGTAGTGCGCGTCTGCCGATTTATTTATTGTTGGTGGGTGCTTTCTTCCCGAACAATGCAAGTTTGGTGCTGTTAAGTATCTATGTGATTGGTATTGTGCTGGCCGTGGTAATGGCTCGCTTGTTTAGCAAGTTTCTGATAAAGGGTGATGATACGCCGTTTGTGATGGAGCTTCCTCCTTACCGAATGCCGACAGCGAAGTCTATCTTCCGTCATACATGGGAAAAGGGAGCGCAGTATCTGAAAAAGATGGGCGGAATTATTATGATTGCTTCTATTATTATCTGGTTTCTGGGATATTATCCGAATCATGATGCTTATGAAACGGTTGCCGAACAGCAGGAAAATTCTTATATCGGTCAGTTGGGGCGCGGAATAGAGCCGGTAATAAAGCCATTGGGATTTGATTGGAAATTAGGTATTGGCTTGCTTTCCGGTGTAGGGGCGAAAGAATTGGTGGTAAGTACGTTAGGCGTTTTGTATGCAGATGATCCGGATGCTGACTCGGTGAGTTTGGCAGAACGTATTCCGATTACTCCATTGGTCGCTTTTTGTTATATGCTGTTTGTATTGATTTACTTCCCGTGCATTGCGGCGTTGGCGGCTATCAAACAGGAATCGGGTAGTTGGAAATGGGCGCTTTTTGCTGCCTGCTATACAACGGCATTAGCTTGGCTTGTATCATTTGCTGTTTATCAGATTGGAGGATTGTTTGTATGAATAATTGGCAAGAGTGGGTAGTCGGAGTACTCGTTGTGCTCTGCATTACCCGTGTCGTATATGGAATATTTCTTTTTTTTCGTCGTACGCGGGAAAATCAGAATCCTTGTGACAGCTGCGTAAGTGGCTGTGAACTAAAGAATATGATGGAGAAGAAACGCAGAGAGTGTGATGTAAAGAAAAAAAGTACAAAGAAAAATTGCTGCGGATAGTTGGTAGTTTCAAAA
>ERZ773187.1877-NODE-1877-length-14809-cov-4.620577_pt1 | contig 14809 bp, 17 predicted proteins | sample MGYA00511242_ERZ773187 | MGnify/ENA primary metagenome ERZ773187 (study PRJEB29015, sample SAMEA2737744) | human gut metagenome | biome: human gut; feature: human-associated habitat; material: faeces | place: China | collected 2012 ... | reverse complement strand
AATTCTATAATATCATCTTTTCTTGCTAATACATTTATCCATTCAGAAGGAATAGGATTATCACCATGTATCTTCATCAGATAAAATCATAAAAGCTCGTTTATTCCCATTTTGTGCAGCTTGGGAAATTTTTCTCATGATTGAAACTTCATTATCAGTAAATTTATTGTTATTCAATATAGTTAAACACTCATCAAATTGTCCTATCTCCCTGTGTAATTCTGCCTTAAATAATAAATTGCCAGAAGTCCAATCCATAATTTCAAGCAATCTCAGTACATTAGAAATAAACAATGTTTCATGCTCTGGTAATGTATCTTCCTCGTGTCTTATAGTATCATTAAAAGCCCAAAGTAAATGTATACGAATAGTTCTCTCTTCTTCTATTGTCACATCGTTTTGTAATTGTATTAACGCTTCATTCCATTCTATAAAAGATAGTGAATTAGGAGTTGTAAAATATTCGTTTTCAGAATAGGAAGAAGGCTGTTTGTGAATCCAATAATAATAATTGCAATGTGGACATTTTACGATAGGATCATTTTGAGGTAACATTGGAGCAATTCTTTTACAATCAGACCAGATTTGTGCCCCAAACGTGTTACCAGACATTAAAGACATTACTTTTTTTTGAGTCCCACATTGAGGACATTTTAATAATAAACATGGTGCAGGTTGCATAATAAATAAGTTTTATAGTTCATAATCATTTCTATTTCAAAATATAGCATGGCAATTTGTTCGTTATTCTCGCTCAAAAATTTCCTGCTCTTTAAGCAAACATTTTTTTATGATTTTAATGAGTAATACAGCATCAATGCTAAGAATACTAAATGCCAATATAGAGAGTATGTATAAAGATTCAAGCTGACTTATATCTTCTTTAGGAAGTCGATTAATTGTTTGTGAAAAGATACCGCTCGCAATCCATAATAGCCACCACGCATCTATAATAGGAGTTGTTATAATCTCTTCCTCGTCTGATGCGTTGTTTTTCTTTTCTTGGGTTGTCGCATGTATATAAATCTCTTTCATAATTTGATAAGGACGCCATAAATTTATAATTGGAATAAACCATCCCCATATCGCCCATTTTTCTTTATATTTTAAGGTAGAATTAACTTGATGCAAGTTATGGTATGCTCTTTTAAACCATAACAAAAACATTATGCCACAAATAATTGTGATGAAAACAAATCCTACAGATACAAGGCTTTGAATTTGCATTGGGGTGGATAAAATATCAATTGGCTTAGTACTATTGGGAGGAAGTTCTTGGATAATTTGATATTGCCAAATTACAAGAATCAAAAATATTATCGAGAATAATATATTGCTCTTTAAAAATAGAATAGCATTTTCTCCCCTTTGTTTGTTGGAATGAATTTTATTCTCTTTTTGTTCCTTGGAGATTATTCTTTTTACAAGATATTTATTGAATAACCCTTTAAATATTAAGAAAAAACCATATATAATAGCTCCCCATGTTATAATAAATATTCCGCCTTCCCTTGATGCCATACTATAACTAATCCAAGTTACTAGCCCCCCTGCAAACCCCCATAACAAACCGTACATTATATCTTTATTGGATTTTGCTTCCCGTACTTTATCTATTTGTTTTGCTACATTACCAATAATCGTTTGGGAACCTTCCTCTGTCAATCCCAATTCTAAAAGATATTCTCTTACTTCATGAATACTCTTGTTCTCTTTCACAAGCAACGTTGTTACTTGCTCGTAAATTTGATTCATAGATAATTTCTGGTCATTATTTTCTTCCATAATCATTTTCTTTTATTATTCAACATTATTCCTCCAATTACTACTGGAACTATTCATCATCTTTAAAATCAACATAAGGAGGATTCATTTTGCATTTAGGTATATCGCATCTAATACACACCTCTTCATGTTGGTATTCATCTATATACAAGTTATATAAATGGTTGTTTTCTACCAGTTTCCATTCAAGTCATAATAAGTGCTGTTCGTACTAGTAGGTTTATTATCCATGTAACCGATTAATTCGTATTTGTCATTGTATACATTCAAGGTTTCTTTGCTGACATTAACTGATTTTATATTGTCTGGTTCTTTACTTACCAGATCGTCCCAGCGTTTATCCCTTATAGGTGGAGAAAATTCTGTACCCATTATACAACTTGTAGTGTAATTCCTCTCGTCCATTCTATCGCAGGTATCTTGGGTTGTAATCCCGTACTTTATACCCCATTCTATTAAAGACTGGGCTAGTTCCCTATGTTTATCTATAAACTCTTTCAGTGTTTTTATTGGCGTAACATCTAACTCGTCCAAGAAGGCGTTATCACTATATGGATTTCGTAAACGAAAAGGAATAGAGGAAAGAAAAGGGTTTGGTGTATTTCTTGCCACTTCCCAAGCGTCTTGCTCTGACAGGAAATGATTCTCGTAAGGAGAAGCAATATCCCACCTGAAACGCTCTAAGTTATTTATAAAGGAGAACAAGTTTTTCATCGTTTCGTTATACAAGTCTATCGTTGCTTGTTGATGTTCTACTTTATATTTTGCTTCCATAGCTTGTATTTTTTCCTCGCTGATCTCACTTCGCCATTCTGGTTCTTCTACATCCTCAGGTTGCTTTACAACGTCTTCTTCATCTAGTACTTCGTTCAGAAACTCACACGTCTGAATGACTATGATACAAGCCACCACGATCCACACGCAAACAAACAAAACTGCATATCCAAAGTTTGTAGGCTCTATCCACTTCCAAGCCAAGAATCCAATCCCAAGTATTTCTATAAGTATAATGACAGTGTATATCGTTGTAATAAGTTTTTTCTTCATACTCATCTTATTTAATGATTAATATAAATTGTGGAATATGATATAATGCCCATGGACTTAACCATACTAATACCAAGAAACCCACATTCAACCACTTCCCTTTATAAAGTTGATAAAGCAGAGGTGGTATCGTGTAAGTAAATGGCAATATAAAGCAAATCAAGAATACAACAGGAATATCATGCCCAAACCGTGTAAGATATGCTCGTCCTCCTAATAATCCCAGAACTAAAACAAAAGCCCACCATGTTAGCAAGCTCGCAAGCACGGGGATTCTTAAATCATCCATGTATTTTATCAAGTATCGTTTCATAGTCGCTATTTCATAAAGGGTGTTACGATTTGAGGAAACAAACAGAAATACAATAATGCTTCTATCCAACGTTTCTTATAAGCATGATAACATCCCGCAATAGTTGTTATGATTCCCAGTAATCCCCAGTATAAAAGGGAGGGAATACTTGTGGAACATGTCCTATCTGATACTTGATAAACGATATAACTGACAATCCAGAAGGTATACACAAACTTCCAGTTCAGTATTGCTTGTGTTAGTTTTTCTCTTCCCATGTTGTTACTTGATTGCCATTAATAAAATACATACATTCCATGTAATAACCTTAATACAAGATAGATTACAAAAGGATATAGCCCAACACCCAGTATTAAGAAAATATCTTTCCACCTTCTTCTATAAATATACACGATAACAGAGATTAGAGGATGAAACACAAGGAAACAAATAGTGCTTGTTATATAGAAGTTGGGGATGTACACTCTTAAAAAGAATATCCATACAGCTGTTACTAATAAATTAATTAGTACAGGTTTTCTTACATCTTTGAAATAATTAGTCATTCTCGTAGCTTGTTATAATAAATAATCAAGTATATAATTGTAATAGAGATAATCTAATTCAATCACAACACTAGGAATCAGGAATAAACAGAAATATAACATCCCATTCATCCATTGTTTCTTGTAGAACCAGTAACAACCAATAATAATACTTATTCCTCCCAAGGCATACCAGTATCCTTGAAATATCAATTCTGATAGAGTGGCTTCTGTATGATAATATCTCGAATAATAACGAAGATTTATCCCAAAGTAGTCTGAATCTGGGTTTAATAGCCATTCAAGGGAAAATATTATTATAAAACTAATCATCCAGATTATGTAGAATATTTTCCAATATAGAATTGTTTGTATTAATTTTTCTTTTCTCATCATATAAATTTATCCAATAGTAAACCTACAATCATGGTAATCGCTAAAGGGCTTAGCCAGAGTAATAATATTAATCCTATATCTTTCTTGTTCTTCTTTCTAACGCATAAGACAGGTGTCGCTAATAGAAATAATATTATTATTATGAAGAGTAGTAAAAAGCAATATAAATCTAGCTCATAAAGGGATATATGCCATTTATCCAAATGATTTTGGAGACTATACCTTTCCATTTTTCCGCACGCAAGTATTCCCGCAATGAAAGTAAAGATACAATTACACAAAAGTAATATCAGGACATATACACGTAAATCTTTCCAATACTTCATATCATCATCTTAAAAAGTGTCCGTGTATCAATAATTCTTTTACCAACCTTCCCAATTTAAAGGTGAGCATGGGAAACAAGAACAAACAGAAATATAGAAGTCCATTTATCCATTGTTTTTTATACACGAGATACACTCCTAACAAGGTTGTAATTAGTCCTAAAGTCCACCAGTATATTTGACATATCGCTAATACATCCATATTTATAAATGTAATGAACAAGACGAGAAAGACTATAAAACTAATAGCCCAGAATAAATAGATTGCCCGCCAGTTTAAATAATAATGAATAATCTTGCTTGTTATTGGTTCATACCTGACACAAAAAAGACAGTAGAATGCCATATAATACAAAACGGTAAGAGTGAAATCAACCCCACTGTTTTCTATTACTATTAAAGGTTGAACAAGTATCCCGTATATAACTAACGGAATAGTTATAAACAAGAAATAGGTTATACCTCCTTTTACTTTTTCCTTATCCCAGAAGTAATACAGGCAAAACAGATAATAACATCCTGTAAAGAAAAGCATGAGCATCCCGTTTATAATTCCTAATGTAGCGTTACTACCACCACTATACAGGAAACAGGCAATAGAGTTTACCATTGCAGGAACAAAGAATCCCCAGTAAGAAACTTCCCTTGATTGAATCATTGTCTTCAATCTTACTGAAAAATCCATGATTTCATTTGCTTTCATTCTCTAAATAATTTATGTATTCCTTTGTAATTTCTTCATCTCTTACCCATGCTTGATGAAAGTAATCTTTACTTTTACTTGTTTCATTTATAGCTTTATAGTGATCCATTAAATATAGACATGCCCATAATGTTATATCTGTTTGATTGGCAAATTCTTGCGAGTGATAAATGGAATCACATTTAATCGCTTGTTCTAAAAATAGAGCAACATTTTCATGTTTACCTGTATCATGACACATCTTGCCCAATGTTAGATAAGCAAAAGCATCAGAAGGATTTGAATTTATAGCGTACTGTAACATTTCAGTTGCTTTTTCATATTCCTTGTTTTCTATAAATAATTTTGCCCAATAAGTATAAGCCGTTGAATTTGTAGAATCCATTTGTAGAACATGGTAACACAACTCGTTAACTTCATTATAAAACTGGTGATTAATGAATAAATCTATCGCATTCAGGTAACATTTTATAGCTTCACTTTTATCTGGTATCTCTTCATATATTTTGCCCAAATTGAGGTATGTTCTAGCGTAAGTAGGACGTAAGGATAACACCTTAAAATAATATTGAATCGCTTTTGCATAATTGGAATCTATTTGATGAATTACTCCCAATAATTGATATGAAAAATAATGAGTTGAGTCAATTCCTAATATTCTATTACATAATTCTATTGCTTGTTTTGTACTATCAATGTTCGTGTAAGCATTGGCTAGTCCAAACATCACTTCAATATCATTGGGTTTATTCTTTAATATTTTTTTCCCAAGTGAAACTACTTCTAAGTTTCTTTCTTGTTGATAAAGACTTGCAAACTCTTCCATTTGCTTTTCTAATTCTTCATCTTTTTTCAAATCTCCGCATGAATGTAATATGCCTAAAATTGCGGTTATAAATAGTAATTCTTTCATGTCTGTATGGTTTATGTTTTTTATTCTTCTATTATTTGTTTAAACTCGCACCAACCCATAGCTTGCCTGTAATCCTTGTAAGAACCAACAGGAACGAACAGTTTACATTCCATGTAGTTCTTCTTGCTAAATGTATTATCTCTCACGCTAGGAGGTATTTTATTCTTTGAATGTATCTCAATTAAAGAGTTACAATTGCCCAAGGCAAAATTCCCTAACTCTTCTAGGCTAGAAGATAAAGTGATTGCCACTAGACTTTCACACCCCCAAAAAGCAAATTCTTCCACGCAAGTAACCTTGTTTGGGATAATAATTGTGCTTAGTTTCTCGCAATGATTGAAAGCATTTTTACAGATGCGAGTGATCTTGCTAGGGATTGTAAGACTTGTAAGATTAGAACAATTCTTCAACATTCCACTTCTTATTTCTGTCAATTTACTTGGCAAGGTGATTGAAGCTAGATTCCAACAATTCCAGAAAGCGTTAGGACCAATTTCCATGATGCTATCAGGTAACGTTATTGAAACCAGCTTGGAACAACCACTAAAAGCCCCCTCGCCAATTCTATATAACCCATTAGTAATAAATATAGATGTTAGGTTCACGCAGTTCCAGAAGGCATAGTTACCAATTCTATCAACGTGGCTAGGAATCGTGAGCGTGTTCAATTCAAAATTGTTACTAAACATCTTGTTGCCTATCACGATAGTATCTTTAGAGATCTCTATTGTTTGCTTCAATACCCCAGTTTCTTTCTCGAAGTTAGGAGATAGATCAACGTGAATATCCTCCCTTGTTAATTCTTCATCAACAAGAGAAGTATCACGTTTCGTGTCTTCCTTGAAAGATACTGTAAATAGTTTCTTTATTTTGGTTAACCATGAAACAGGCTTTCTGTTTCCCATATTTCAAAAACTTTTTAAAGTTCGATTAAATTCTATTTTATATCAAAATCCAATCTTCGGTCTTTCCTGTTGTTGCATATTGCGTTTCATGATCTCTTTTTTTTGAATATGAATATCGCTTATCACATCATCATAAAGTGACATAACATTAAAGAATCTCTTTTTAAAGACTTTACTATTCTCAATATCCATGAATATGTCAATAAAATATGAATCATTATAAGTTCTGATTTTTATAAATCTATATTTGGCGTTGATGATCTGCCCTAAGACCAGTTTATCAAAACTATCAAATCGAGTGTTATACTCATCATCTTCAATAGGAAGAGAAAAATACACCACAAACACATTATCCCTTGGTATTATTTCAAGAGAATACGTCAAGTTTTTACGGATGAAATAAAGTTCTCCTTCCTTTTTTTTGTATTGAAATCCGTTATCATGCAAATAATTGCAAATGGTAGATTCTAACCTTTTTCGTGATCTGAATATTTTGAAGAAACTAATAGGAATTGGATCTTCAATGCATCCAATTGTTAAACCAATAAATAGTGCAACTCCAAGATAACATTGCAGGGGTGTTAGTTCAAGAATGATAAAATTATCATTTGATGATACTGTAATACAAGGAAAAATCAGTAAACTTAATAACATATTAAAAAATGTAATATTGTACAACAAACAACACTATAAAACTGATAGCCCAGACTAGATAGACTATTTTTCAGTTTAAACAGGTATTCAATATATCTTTATATCTGATCATTTTGAAAATGTAATTTGTAAATCACCATATCTTATAAATAAATGTTTGATTAACAGTAATATCTGATATATAGAGGAACATGGGAATACAAAACGCAACAAGTAATATTCCCATGTTTTTCCATTTTTTCTTGTATAGTTGGTATATAAATGAAGGAATTAACCATATTCTTAAACCTAAGTAGAATGATCTTCCATTTATATATAATTGCCCCAACTCAAAATCTTCACGAATCACATTATCCTTATTCTTTTATCTTTTTATAAATGTATCAACCTCCTATTGTTGATAGGGAAAAATAATTGGATTCCCCACTTGTATATCCCCCAAATGTAACGATTACTATTTCTACAGTTAGACTTATTACCATCTTCATACATATATCAAATAAATATTATAAAAAGCTTGTCCCCCTCCTTATTTACATCCTAATTGCTCCCAAAGCCCTTCAAGCTGTTTTTCAAGCTCACTATCACTAGTTAGATTATAAGCTATTTGAATATCTTTACAAGCACCCTTTCGATCTTTATCATGAGCTTTAAATATTGCCCTATACATGTAAGCATAAGCATCCCGTTTAAAATCTTCAGATTTAATAACTTCATCCATATCTTGAATGGCTTTTCTCCATTCTTTTATATCAGCATAAAGGTATGCTCTGGTTAAATAGTTATCTGGTTGTGCAGGATCTATAGCAATCACTCTATTCAAATCATTTAATGCTTTGGAATATTCTTGATGATTTCTGTACAATTGAACTCTATTTAAAAGTCCAGTAGTACTACTTGGGTTACTTTCAATTGCTTTAGAAAAATAATATTGGGCATCATTGTTATTATCCAACACGTAAGAAATGATACCCATTGCATTTAAAGCTAATTCATCATCTGGATTATTTTCTAATATATTGGAAAATACAGAGGCAGAATATTCTAAATCACCTTCTTGCATGGAAACATAAGCATAATCTCTAAAATAGCTATCAGCATTTACAGATATTTTTTCCCTGTATTCGTCTAAATTGATATTCATGAATTGCCATCCCCTAGAAGTGTAACCATACACAATATCAATATTTTTGAGTTTATTTTTTATTGCTGGAAAAAACACTTTAAATCTCGTGCAAGAAGCCAAGGGAGTCGGAGTTCCATTGGTTTTATTTACACCAATTGTAGATGATGTCAAATAGTATTTTATGTTTAGATCTTTATCATGAATTAAAAAACCTGCATCTTTTTTATTCAATTCACACCATATAACTGCATTAGGAATACTGAGATTGAGATTTGTATATGAAAAATAACCGATTGTCATGTTATCTTTAAATTCAATTGCATGCAACATAACTTCAGCTCCTTGGGTTGAAGGAATATTCAATAGAACAAAGTTATCTCCTCGATTGAAAGATGGATTCTTTTGATTAAAATCATTGCTTTTCAATAATTCTAGCTTATCTTGATCTAATAATACTCCAAAATTAAGATTCTGACCTCTCGATTTCTGAAAAGTAGCAACAGCAAAGCATTCACCTTTTTCATTTAATATTGCACTACCACTACTACCTGGAGAAATTGGGGCTGTGATTTGTACCGTATGTCCATGTTGTTGATCTTCTCTATAAGAAGATACAATTCCTTCTGAAACTGTATTCTCCAAACCAAGAGGTGCGCTAATATTGTATACTTTTGCACCCTTGGATGGAGTATTTCTTGCAAATTTCAAGATGGGAAATTGTGTATTAAAAGATTCTATCTTAAATTTTACAATATCCCATTTTTTATCTGAAGCTATAACTTCTTTTATTTTAAACTCTTCCCCCTGTGCGGTCTTCACGATTGCTTTTACGGCTCCATCTAATACATGATAATTTGTTATGCCGATTCCATTGGGATCAATAAAAAAACCAGAGCCAGAACCACTAGGGGCTCCAAACTCATCATATGTATAAATCGTGAATGTTGCTTTCTCTGTTTCTGATATTATATCAGAAAGTTTTTTTGTACAAGCCTGTAATAATATTATTACAGTACATCCTAAAAACAAGAAACCTTTCATCTATTTGATTTTAAAATTAGGATCTTTTTTTAACTTATTTCCTGTCTGGGGGCGAATTTGTGGATTGGCATTTATTTCTTTTAGAATATTTTGTCCCGCAACGCCTCCCTTATTTAAGTCATCTTTATATGAAGCAATACCAAGTATATATTTGGCACATCCTCTAACATTATAAATGTATTCATCACGATCACAATATTCGTCAGGTAATTCGCTTAAAGCTTTATTCGCAAAGCTAATTGCCGCTTCATATTGTTGATTTTCAAGATAACATTTTGCCATAGCTGAATAAACGCCTTTACTTTTCGCTCCTAAATATGTTGCGTTTGAATAATGTTTTATTGCATCACTATACAATTGATGACACTGTAATACTCGTCCCATCTCCTCTGAAAATTTTTGTTTTCTATAGCTATCATTGCTCAGTTTTTCATCACCTGCTGTATACAAAACAAATATAGTTTTTTGATCACCTTGCACAATAAGTAGTTGCTGTCCCATATCAATATATTTGGGAATTGCAACACCACATTCTTTGCCAAGATCATCCGAGCATATATACAAATGCCAAGCATCACTATCTTGCCTATTTTTTATATCAATTTTAGCAAGTGTCTCGTTTGTTGCGGGATTGATAAATACAAACTGGTTATTATTTATTAATACTGCGTTGTTTTCCATTGTTATAGAATAATTCTCATGTTGAATACAGATTCTTCCAATCACGTAACATGTAACAATATCACTTTTGCCATGAGATGATGAAGATTCTTTAGGCTCTGCAGGAAGAAAGTTCATTACATAATCTAATAATTGAGTTGCAATACCGACTGCGTTGCTGGTAGTGTGCTTCGTGGAACCTAAAATACTTGTTTCTCTTGTACCACTGCTGGTAATACCTGCAGAATTAGTCCATGATCCGTCTGGATTTCTTCCAAATCCTTCCGAATCTAATGCTTTTAGTACTAATTTAAAACCTTCCTCAAATAGTTCCCTCTCTTTGTTAGAATAATTGTTTCTGCGTAACCACGATTCTCTTTCTCGTATAAATAGATTCTTCAATTTCTCCACGCTGTATTTTTTTCCAGCCCATTCAAAAGTTCTCTCCATGGAATTGTGTCGGTTGTTTACTGTTTGGGCAGGCTCTTGTTGTTGTAAACAGAATTTTGTAATATATCCAGTGGTATTATTAACTTTTACTTTATAATATGTACTTCCAGTATTGATGTCTAAAACATAAACCGTTTCTCCTTTTTTACATTTCAGAATGGCATCCATGCTTGTTGGAGAAGAGCGAAGGTATGCTATAATTCCATCTTCAATTACAGTTTGATAAATGTAAGTTTGTTGTGCAGTTAAAGGATGGTTAATGATTATTAATGCAAGCATAACCACGGTGTTGATAATTCGTTTCATAGTAATATGTTTTTAATTTGTAATGTAGACAGGGATTCCCTGCTGTTCCAGTACTTTCGTGAACTCCTCATCCCCAAAGAAGTGATTAATACATAATAAAGAAGCGTGGGAATTGTTAGAATTATCTGTTTTAGAGGTTCTGGTAAACCCTTGCTTCAAGATAAAACGACACCCCACGCTAAACCAGTATATATAACAGAATTGTATATATGGCAAGCATGAGCGTTTGTACCGTCTATCCCTAAAGCAATTGAAATGTACCAGATTTCTAAAACGGGATAAAGCCTAAACGCTTTCTATTTAACTATGTTCGTCATGGCGATCTCTCGCTACAACTCTACAAATGTAAATATAAATAACGTTCCGTACAAACACTCGGTGGGGTGTCTTGTCACAAATATATATAGAAAAAAGAATGACACAGCTTTAATAGACACGATTCATTCTTTTGTATCCAGTTAATAGACTTTTTGAAGAATTTTTATTTTCTTTGCTGATAAATTTATATTAAGCAAGAAATATCATGTACAACAATATTATTGAAGCTCTCCGAAAATTAGTTGTTAGTGATCTTTTCACAACAAACACTATAAATAGATGTTGGAGTATTTGGCACGATGAAATAACAAGTTTTCTTCCTCCAAATTTCAATGTACAACATATTCTAAATCTGGGGGATCACCTCTCCGAAATCTTTAAAAGTACAGGGAATAAAGGTAGAGAACAAAGTGAACTATCAGGAGGAGGTACAGCTTGGGAAGCACTCGTAATTTGGTATATAAATTTGTGCTGTATTGGGACAAGAGTTGTCGCTATTAAGAAAATGAAACATCTCCCATCACCTATAAGAGATGCCATCAATGTCAATTACTCGAATGTCTCATGTTCGTCTGAATCTGATATAACAGTTATCATATTTCCTGATGAACCTATTTTCGTAGAAACGAATATAAGCCTATTTAAAAAGAATGGTAAAATAAACTTTAATGAACTATCTAACAAGGTTGAAAATTTATTCCCAAATTTTGAAGTAGGAATAATACAATGTAAGACAAACTGGAATGATAATGCCCAAATACCTATGCTTTGGGATATGATTTATTCTGCAGGAGGATTTAGAAGGAGACAAATTTCAGTAGGTCGAAATAATTTCAGTATTCAAAACCTACAAACTTTTACTTATTCTTTTGTTACTGTCCCAACAAATAAAATTGAATCCTATAAAACAACTTCTGTTTCCGTCAAAAGAGTTCAAAATTTATCTGGAGGAAATTATTGGGGTAGAAATTCTTCTAACGGTATTGCCCGATCAATCAAAGAAATTTTCTCCAATTATATTTCTGGATATTCGAGAGGTGATATTCGTACAACATTAACTATGGCTATTCCTTATTTAAAGGAAACAGATGAACTTGACTATTTCAAAATATAATTAGAGCCTCGAAAGAGGCTCTTTGAGTCATTTAATATTTTTTAAAATTTCATTAGCTATAGCTTTGGCCATCAGTGGAGGGACTGCGTTACCGACTAATGTATATTGAGGAATCTCTTCCTTTCTTCTATCTCCTCCAGTTGTTCGTTTACCTTGAAAAACAAAATTATCATCAAATGATTGTAACCTAGCCATTTCTCGCACGGTTAGAGCACGATAAGCTGAATAATGAATAAAATCGTCAGGCATCGTAACAACAGTTGGACTTTGACCATCAGCTTTTAAAACATTATAGTTTCTTTTTTCTGATTTTAATCCTCGCTCATTTAATATTTCTTGACTACTATCGTAATCCCCTGCTTCAGCAATAAGACGCAAACGATTTATAACTTCGGCTTTTTGCAAACTTGTTCTATGATTATGTAATCTCGCCTCAAAATGACCATTAGGCTTGATAAGTTCATCAAAATTTCGAACATAAAACGAAAATTCGCTTATTTCAAATCGCTCATTAAATCTACCCTCCTTGGACCAAATACTATATAACTTTCCATTTTCATTCGTGACCTCCCCATTAACTTTTCTGCCCCTTAATAAATGTCGCCAAGCTATATCATCCTCGACCTGTTCATATTCAAATTTTTCCTCTCCATTGCCAATAAAATCTAAATCATATAATGCTTCATAAACAGTTACTTTCTCGCTATCGAGTACTGTTGGAGGTATCGAATTAATAAGTTTTTGATCTTTTCTACAACCAATAAATAGAACTCTTTCTCTATTTTGAGGAACTCCATAATCAGAAGAAAGAACAACTATTGGTTTGTCTATTTTATAAAGACGAATAGAATCTAAAATTATTTCATATTGCTCTAGTAAATTTTGTTCTTGTATAAAAGATTTTATTTCATCTAAACATTCATCTAATGTTAAAGTATATATTTCTAAAGCTTTCAGAATATCATCTACTTCACGTTTAAAATCTTTGAAGGCTCCAATTCTAGAGAAGGCTGATGTTATAGTCGTTATTATTTCTCCTTCAGAAATGAAAGTAATAAAATTATTAAAAACATCAACAAACGAGTCATTATCTATATCAGAATAAGTTTTTTCATTAATAATCTGTTTCTTGATATTATTCAATTCTGGTAATCTTTTAAGAAGACTCAAACCATGTCTTATCGTGTTTATATCAGGATTAGATTTACTTACTTTGTAATTAATATTTCTTGTTAATGTTTTAAATTGATTCTCTACTTCTTGAATGTAACGATCTTTATTTTCTCTTTCCACAATTGTTGTCACCTCCATTTCAACCTTCTGCAAATAACAATCAACAATGAAACGTTGATTAGTCCTATCTCGTAAGGCAGTTAGAAAATCTCGTAATTGATAAAGCTCTTTTTCATCTATTATAGACCTAATTTCTCTTAATATTCTATCTTTAATCTTACCTTTATCCTTTGTCAGTATGCCTTTTACATTTTCCATTACGAAATATTTAGGTTTCAACACTTTAATTACTTTTAGATAGTGTTGAAACAAATCATCTCGTTTGTCATATTTTTTACGCCTTCCAGATAAACTAAACGATTGGCAACTAGGTCCACCTGTAACAACATCAATTTGTTGATTACCTAATTTTGTTAATAAGTTATCAAGGAAATTATCATCCATTATGTCTTGGCGTAAAAATACGGTATTCAAACCTAACTGATAATTATAACGAACCAGATGGGTTAGTTCACAATTATCATTAATATCACTTGCTAAGATAAAATCAAAAATTTTATTATCTTGCTCTGCTTGAAGAAATCCTTCGCTTATACCCCCAGCACCTGCAAATAAGTCTAGGAAATTAAAACTTCTCTTTCCCTCTCTATATTCAATTCGTTCAGACATAATACTCCATATTAATTAAAGATGTTTCATCTTTATAATGCAAAGATATAATTTAATTTTAATAGCTATTATATCGAATAATCTACTCGAAAAACAAAAAAGCTATATTATTCACAAGTAGTCGGAAAATATTCAGACCACTTGTGATATTAATTAATTTCAACGATTTTACTCTATAAACCATTTATAGGTATTATCACCATGTAACGCTCTATCTATCCCTTCCGTTAATTGCGTGGAATTTAACGATCTATCTAGGAAATTATCTATGTAACTGCTCTTGTTAGCACCAGTAAGCATGTTATAGAATTTCCATAAATTGATCT
>ERZ773187.1874-NODE-1874-length-14820-cov-7.491771_pt1 | contig 14820 bp, 17 predicted proteins | sample MGYA00511242_ERZ773187 | MGnify/ENA primary metagenome ERZ773187 (study PRJEB29015, sample SAMEA2737744) | human gut metagenome | biome: human gut; feature: human-associated habitat; material: faeces | place: China | collected 2012 ... | reverse complement strand
GGAACCGATGGGCAGACAACCGATTTTGTTTGGCAGAAATACAAGGAGCGCAGCGAGTGCAAAAGCGATGATGAATATTATCAGCAATGCTTTACGATTGGCTTTGACCCTAAGATAGGCGACAAACTGGTAGGCACAGAGTTCAGCATCCAAAATAACATCGACTACAAGATGGGTATTGATGCGGAGGGTATAGCAATACCGATTACCAAGGGCGACAAGATAAGTGGGCAGGTTAGGTTTATGATATTAGGCCCTGTTAATGCTACATGGGACGTTATCACACGCCGCCACCCTACCTTTTTCAGACATACGAAGTGGAGCAGCTCATCAGTACCGCTTTTAGCCCATGTTAGTAGCATCCTGATTAAGTCGTTTGAGGTTAAAGTATATAGTGATAACGGACTAATCAGCAATGGCAATGATGATAACGATATTATCTATATGAGCGATACCAAAGAAACCTTTGTGAACAAAAAGGACGATTTGGAGTTTAAGATAAATTCGGCATTGACCGCCACGGAATGCGCTAAGTTGGGAGTTAGCAATACGGTGAAGTTATCCACGCCGTTGAATATATCAACCGGGGACGGAGTGTTAGAGGTGTACGACCGAAACGGCAACGTTAAGGCGAAGCCCGAACAAATCTACGTAGATAGTTATTATACTGAATATCATAAGCCACGTATCGTAATGGAACAGAAACTAAGGGACATTGATAATGTTGTTAGTCTGTTTAACCATTATCGCCACGAGGCTTTGGGCAAAGAATTTTTCGTGCAGGGCATCGGCAGAAACCTTATTGAGGGACGTGCCGACCTCACATTAAAGGAGATTGGCACATGATCGAAGTTAAGCAGATAGCGAAACCCAGGAACAGCGGCAGCGGTGGAGCATCCACCGGAGGGGGCAGCGGTTACGGCGGTATCGGCAGAACAGCCGACGAAGCCAAGCACGCAGCCAAAGCCGATATAGCGACACACGCCGAGCAATCCGAGTACGCAAACCGTGCAGGATATGCGAGCCGTGCCGCCTATTCCGATTTAGCCGGAGACGTTGCAGAGGATAGCCCGATTAACGACCGCTTTTTGTCGAAGATTACCGCCGACATAGCGCAAGGGCACATTACTTTTCAGCAGGGTTTAACGGCTATCGGTTTGGCAGTATTCAAAGACGGCGCACACTTTGGCGAGTTTGTCAAATCCCTGTATGCAGGTAAGGGCGCAGGTATTGACGCACAAGGTAACGCCGAGGTGGAAAGCCTAAGAGTGCGCAGCTACTTTGAGTGTCTGGAATTGATAGTAAACCGATTGTCTGCAATCGAGGGCGACCAACTTCTAACGGAAGCGGACACAATCGAAAGCGTGGACGATTTGGGCAATGGTTGTTTTGGTTTGCACCTGAAAAGCAAATGGGACGGATATTTTACCGCCCAGGCCGAAAACAATGTGCTTAAAGGTATCATCAATACTTTGGCGCAGGGAAGCGGAAAGTATTACACGGCATGGTTTAGAGTTAATAGCGTTAATACCGCTAACAACTACATAGAGGTGACGCAGTACCCGGACACAGAAGTACCAAGCGGCAAGAACTACCCACCGTGTGAAATGATGAAGATTGCACGATATGGAAACCAAACGGACACGAAACGCCAAGATTGTTTGTACCTGTCGAGCACAGAGGGGCGAATCGCCAAGCTAAAGGGAGTGACTAAGCCGATTTTGGATAACGCCAACTATGGTGCAGCTTTCGGCAGTTTGCCAGAATTTGTGTACGAGTTATTGGACGATAACGGCAACCCTTTGCCAATACGTGATGGTTTAGACTATATGTATATACCGGGTATCGTCACAATGGACGTTATCAGACTTAACAAATGGACTGGTAAGCCGTTGGTTACGTATGTGGATCGTGGGGCGTGGACGCAAAGCGGTAAGTACTATTGTGATGCTATCAACCCGGACACCGGGGAGTATGAGACATCAGACGTTTGGTTTAATGGCTGCAAGTACAGATGTTGCAAGAACCTCACAACGACCGCCCCGGCATGGAACAATACCGATTGGGCGATGATTGAGGGAAACCCAGACTTTGCCGTAGATTTCCAAGAGCCTGAAAGTATCTTAGACCCGGACAAAATAGACCTCACGCTAACCATCGTGGCGACCCTGTATAATATGAATATCACAGACGATATTTTGGACGCAGACGTAATGTGGACGAGATACAGCGAGGACGCAGAGGGAAACGAGAGAACGGCAAGCGACAATGTTTGGAGCTTGCGCCACGCCAATATCGGAAAGTCTTTGCACCTCACAGCCGAGGACATGGATTTTAACGGCTATATGCCTAAAGTTATACGCTTTACGGCTACCGTTACTTTACGTGACGGCATTGGCAACGAAGCAGCAACGGCGGCAGTCAGTTACGAGTATTAATTTAAACATAGCGCAGTTATGAAGACAAAAAGATTTGATTTCAACTTTAAGCCACTGCAAATTAATGTTAGCATGGTGGTTGAGGGCGGCGTATCGGATAGTCAGAACTACGACGCAGACACCGACACATATACGCCCGATTACACCATAGACGCATCTAACTTGATAGTGCAGCCGAATATCGGCAGACTTGACAAAGACGAGGTTTTAACGCCGGGCTTGATTAATCAAGACCTCACTAACGTAGTCTGGTATGAGGTGAACAAAGGGGCGGCCGACACCCTGATAGATAGCACTAACCCGGACTTTGAGGTAGTCAGCAAGGGTGCAAAAGCAGGACGTATTAGGATCAAGAAGAACGCCCAACCGCAGATACCTATGAATCTACGATTTGAAGCGGACTACAAAGACCCACGTACTAATCAGGTACACCACATCATCAAGCCGTACCAAGTGCAGTGCAAGAACGCCACAACATATACGCCACTTCTGGTATTGGATGCCGCCGCCCAAACTATCTACAACCCATTGAGCGACCCGGACACGCAGACGGTACACGCATCATTGAGATTAGGCGTTAATGAGTGCCCGGAGAATAAGCGTTTGTTTGTTTGGGAGGTGATGAGAGAAGACGGAACGTTTACCGCCGTAGGTAGCGACACCACGTTAGACTATGACGTAGTTGTAGCGGAAGACGGAAACAGTTGTACCGTTAATCGCAGCCTCATGGGTGCAGAACTCTATTTGCGATGCAGGGCGAAGTATAGCCCGGACGGAAACCCAAGCAGCGTAACACTATCGGACAACGCCCCTACTAAGTTAGTGGCATTTATTCGCAGAATCCCAAAATTTGAGTACGACATCGGCGAACTACCTACCAACCTACCAAGCGGTTTGTTAGAGATTGCGCCAACGGCGAAGATTTGGAACACTAACGGCATGATCGACAACCCGGAGCGTGAGTTATTGCCGCTTTGGTATGCTGCAACAAATGCCCAGTCAGGAACGCTTAACTATTCGCTTATAGCGCATGGTATGACACCGACGCTTTCGACAGATAAGGTTAGCCAGACGTTAGGCGGCGTTTATGGTTTGGACGTTAAGGACGTAGGCCCGGCGTGTGCATGGGAAGACAGCGACGGCGCAGTATTCGTTGATGCAGACGATAACGTAATATTAATCAAATAACAATTTAATCAATATAAGATTATGGCAAGATACATTAAAGCAAATCCATTGGTTGCACGATACTTGCAACTGGAGAACGACCGTAACATAGTGAGTGATGGCAATTATCTGTTTTGGCAAAACGATATGTTGAAGTTTGGCCCACTAACCCAACTTAACGACATATTGGTTAAGATTGGAGGTATTGCACTTATGCCGCATGAGGCGAGAAGCGAGCAGGACGGCACTATTTGCCGACCTTTGCCAATGGCAACCGATGCACGCTTTCAGCAGCCTATTAAGGCTAACGTTAATGATGCTATCGTAGGTGACAACACCGAGCAGGGAGCAGATGGTAAGGGCGAGAACACAGAGAGCACCGACAATGGCGGCAACAGCAACGAGGGCCAGGCCAACGAGGAAAATGCGGAGGGCGACCAACAGCCGGAAGCGTCAGAGAGTGAGCAAACAGAAAGTGAAACCAAAAAGTAAGGAACTATGAGCAAAGCGAGTACAACCCGAACGATTAAGTTTATTGCCAAGGCAGGAACTTATACGGCATTAATCATGTGCCCAGATGGTGACATCTACCAAGAATGGGAGGGCACGGAATCCGACGTTACTAAGGTGTTCCCAAACTTTGAACAGACAAAACCAAAACTTAACTTTGTCTGTATGAGTAGCCGAGTAGCCGAGGGAGTGGCAACGCCGGATAGTATGCAGTACTTTTTTAATGGTACGAAAATCGAGTTTAACGGCGACACGTCAAGCGGCATTTTTGCAGGCTACTTTAAGAAGTTTGCGCCAAGCGGCGACAACATCTACTATGGTTTGCAGATTGTTAAAAATTTGGTAGAAATCGCAGGTTTTGCCCCGGTAACTATCAAAATGGTGGCAGCTATAAGTTATGGCACGCAAAGCGATAATATCCAAGCTACCTATACAATCCCAGTGCAGAAAGCAACAGGTACAAGTTATCGTGTTACCATCATGGCAGGAGATAACAAGGGCTTTGTTATTACCGACAAGGGCGGTAGTTGCGTTTTAAAGGCAATGACATACCAGAACTACGAGGAAATCACCAAAGATTTAACCTACGTGTGGGAGAAGATGGGAACCAGTGGTTGGGAGGTAATCAACGGCCAAACCGCCCAGACGCTTACAGTGTCAGGCAGCAGTATAGACACATACGGCGAATATCGAGTGACTGTTAATCGTAGCGGCGTTGAAATTGGTAAAGACATACAGGGCGTTATGGACGCATCCGACCCCTACGACATCGACGCACGCCCGACACCGGAAGACGAAGCGATAAGCGAAGATGAGAGCGGCAACGGCAAAGTAACCTATACGCCGTGGATCGTCAAGCGTGGAACGAACACCCAAGCAATCAAAGACGCTAAGTTTTTCTTTGTCGTGAAAGACGCAGCAGGTGTTTATCTGAATAGCGACAGCGAGCGAAAAACGGCGGTTGCAAGCTATGCCGTAACACGTGCTATGTGTTTGCAAAGTAGTGGAGACATCAGCGTAACGATAACATCAGAAAGTTAAGCCTATGAGTGTGTCAATAACAAGAATAGTTAAGTTTATACGCAAGGGAAAGGGCGTAATTGTCGCCCAATCCCGAAACGTATATAACTATACCTACAAGGAGTGGACGCAGTTCTACGGACTTAGTGGGCGGTCAGTCAATTGGGACGGAATCATAAATGTATCTGATTTTTCCGTAGGTGACACGATGGTTATTAATGGCACGGTATCGGACAAACAACGTATTACCATCAGTCTTTACGCTAAAGTAACGGCAATCGACACAAACCGGGCTATAATAACGGCTCAATCACTATACTACATTGCAAGTGGCGAGAATGGAGAGGATGCAATATCTATTGACATTACGCCGCCGATCATTTTACACAAAAAGACGGCCACCAATACATCATACGCAGTTACCATTAAAGTATTTGAGGGTACAAAGCAACTGATAAGTAGTAACGGCAGTGGAAGCAGCTTTAAGTGTAACGTGGATACATCTAATTTCCCGACGGGTTTAAAAGGGAACACGGTAGCAGGCACAAATGTTTATACGCTTATTTTGGTGGTAGAAGCAAATTCCAATCCAAGCAAAGATATAGCAATATCTATTGTATGTAGAGGCGTAACGCATAAACGCACCGTGTCATTTAAGACTGTAGCCGATGGGCAACCCGGAGCTAAAGGCGACAGAGGCGCAGTTATGCGAGGCCCCCAAGCGTGGAGCGATTGCGCCGTGGGCTATGTGTTCCAATCAGGCGCAAGCGGCGAGGAGTATAAGGACTTAGTTTTGTATGGTGGCTACTATTATTCTTGCATTAAATCGCACACCAAGACTGCAAGCAACAACCCAGGAAGTGCAACCGATACCAATAGCGGACTTTGGAAGTTAGCCGACCCGGTGGAAATTGTGGCTACAAAGATACTGTTAGCGCAGTATGCTTTAGTCAAAAATTTGGGTGTGGAGGCTATCGACATGAAAGATGCCGACGGTAACATTATCTTTCAGGCAAAAGACGGCAACGTTACTTGCAATAGCGGTACGTTCACAAATGGCACGTTCACAAATGTAAAAGTTATCGGCTCAATACGAAATCCTTTCAATTTGGCTAATGATAGCTTTGATGTTGATTACAGCGATAATGTGGCTATGCTTAGTAGCGGTGGCGGTTGGTTAGATGCTTATTCTATGCCGTGGGACGTAAGCCAAAATGGAAGACGACTAACCATTGTAAACTACAAATGGGGCGGTACAATGGCGCAAGGTCAAGCCGAAATTAGTGCGCCAAATGGCAAATACTTCTTTGAGGACGGAATCCAAAAAAGCAAGTTAAAAGTTAGCCGTGAAATTGTGGAAATGATAGGCTACGGCACTACCACGGAGTTCTACGGTTGGATCGTGCTAAATCGTATTGACTTAATGACAAGTCAAAAATATGGGCATTGTTTAAAGGCTTTGGCATTTGGCACGGTATCGGGTGGAAACAGTAGTAGCAACACATCAATAACGAGCAATACGTTTGATGGCAGCAAACTAACGGTAGCCCGACAATCTGAAGGACTTTACCGGGTATTTTTTCCGAGTACGTGGTTTACTTATACAAGTAATTGCCGTGTAATATTAACCGGGCGAGGTGTATGCTACGGTGCAAGTAGCCCAGTAAAAGCCACTATGCACTCATTGGGTAACGGTTACTTTGATGTAGTCGTATCGGACGATGCAACCCGAAACGATGGCAGCTTTGATTTTATAATTTATAATGGGTCAGATTTTGACATATTAAAATAGTAGTAATTATGGCAGTAAAGAAAACAAAAAAGTTGAGTGGCCAGGCAACAGTAACGACCATCAACAACGACCAGAAAATTCCGGTAACGGACGCAAACGGAAAGGTTACGCTTATTTCATTGGCGAACCTCAAAACCGCTTTGTTGGCAGGTATGAACCTTAACGGCTTATACGATGGTATCTTTATTATGTATCACCGTAAAAGCGATAATTACCCACTCATGGTTAAGCCCCATAAGTGGACATCGTTACAGAACAGCGGCGAAATTGCCGACGGCGTGGTAGTTGTCGAGGGCGGCAAAATCTTAGTCGTAGCCCCTACCGAATCAACTTCTAAGCTAACGTGGAGTAGCGCAGCTATCAGCGGAGGCGGTACGACAACAGGCGATCGTGTTACAGCGATGAGCGATTGGAACGGTAAGTCGAACACAGCGGCTACCATCAAGGCAAGCAAAGCCGATGCAATCACCAATACGGCGCAGTATGCACCGGGCTACTGCAATCTGTATAGTCGTGCCAACGCAAATGGTAAGGGCTTGACAGCAGGTAAATGGTGGTTGCCATCGTTGGGAGAAATGTTTATGATTTACGCCAACATGACAAAAATCAATTATGCTTTGTCCCTGATTACCGGAGCCACCCAGTTAGTCGAGGATTGGTATTGGACTTCTACCGAGTACAGTGCTACCGGCGCATGGGGTCTGACCCTCTACGACGGTGGTACGAGCCGTTGGAGCACTAAGGCCAGCAACGCGGGCAGAGTTAGGGCAGTGTCAGCATTTATTAGTTAGTTCTTAATTTCTTAGTCTTTAACCTTTAGGTACGGCGAAAGCCGTACCATTATAAGGCAATTTAATAAACAAGCAATGGCGGTAAAATTAGTTTCAAGTACAAAAATTTATTTAGATGCACGAAAGTTGTTAGACATCATTTTGGATATAGTACCCAATTTCCCACGTGCCTACAAATTCACCATCGGGGCAAAGCTGCAAGAAATTGGCGTTAATCTGATGCAGGAAATAGCAGCGGCGTACATCAATAAGGACAAAGCCGAGACAGTAAAGCACCTAACCGAGTTTCAGGCAGAGTTTGAGACAATGAAAACGCTAATGAGAATTGCCGGGGAAAGGGAGTGGATAAAAGGCAGAGGAAAGTTTGCAAATATTATCGAGTTAATGGACGAAATAGGTAAACAATCGTCAGCGTGGAAAAACAAAGTAGTTAATACACTTTGTAGCCAGAATCGGAATGTTACGACAGACCGAGAGCGCAGTTTTCCGTAATAAATGGGGTTTATGCCGTCATTTACGGCTAAGAACAAGATAATAGACCACAGATTGCGGCCACCGAGAACAGTGCTACCAACGCATGGAATCTGAACCTCAACGACGGTAATACGAACAATTGGAACACTAAGGCCAGCAACACGAACAGAGTTAGGGCAGTGTCAGCACTATTTACAGAAAGCAGAAACGTGACAAATTATAATATACAATGGTAACGACAGAGTGGCTTTTAGATGCTTACTTTGATTGCCGTCATAGCAAAAGACGAACAGCAAGCGCAGTTGTTTACGAAATGGACTACGAAAGCCGTTTGATTGCTTTGCGTGATAGAATCAATAACCGGACGTACCAACCCGGTAAGTCTATTTGCTTTGTCGTAACACGCCCAAGATACAGAGAGGTATTTGCAGCATCCTTTGAGGATAGAATCGTACACCACTACATAGCTTTGCGCCTAACGCCACTATTTGAGGAAATATTTAGCGAGCGTACATTTAATTGTAGGAAAGGCAAAGGGCAGCTTTATGGTATTAATACACTGAAAGAAGATATAAGGCAGTGCAGCAATAATTATACGGAAGATTGCCACATTATGAAACTTGACTTAAAAGGTTTCTTTATGAGCATCGACAAAAAGTTATTGTCTGAAATGGTAGATCGTTTTATAGTCAGGTACTACAAGGGCGAAGACATAGACGATTTGCGCTACCTTTGCCGTGTCGTTATTTTGCACAGCCCAGAAAAGAATTGTGAACGGCACAGTCCTTTGAGCTATTGGGAGAAGTTGGATAAGAACAAATCACTATTTACAAATGGTGAGGGTAAGGGCGTAGCCATCGGCAACCTGTTTGCCCAGATATTCGCAAACTTCTTACTTAATACGCTTGATTGGTTTATCGAGAATGAGGGTATAAAACATCATGGCAGGTATGTGGACGATTTCTATTGCATCCATAAGGACAAAGAAAAGTTATTGGCGTTAATGCCTAAAATACGTGAGCTATTAGCCAAGTTAGGTTTAAGGCTGAATGAGAAGAAGTTTTATTTGCAACATTACAGCAAAGGCGTGGAGTTTACCGGGTCAATAGTCAAACCCGGACGTGTCTATACCTGTAACAGAACAATAACAAACTTTGTCGCAGCGGTCAGACGGCTAAACAAGGCTAACAACGAGCGTCAGGTATTACACGCAGTATGTAGTATCAACTCATATTTAGGTTTGCTACGGCACACCAACGAGTACGCCACACGTCGCAAAGTGCTTAACATGATCGAGCCACACGTATTTAAGGAATATGTGTATATCAAAGGGCACTACGAGGTATTGGCGATTAAGAACAAACATAAATTGAGGTATCAAACAATGCAGAGAATTAGAAATGGCGACTACTGATAAAGCACCCATTACCCTATCATCCGATAGGTTAGATATGGACTTATTTAGATTGCTACTTACAAAATATGTAGTAGTGACCGAGCAGCGAGACGGCAAAGTGATTTATGAACTTAACAGCATCGAGCACCATGCAGATAATTGAAATAGTAGTATCGGTTATTACCGCTTTGGGCGGTTGGGAAATGATTAAATATGTAATGAATCGAAAGACCAACCGCCGAAAGGAGGAAGCCGAGGCCGACAACGTAGAATTTAATGTTTTGCGTGAAGCTATGGACTTTTTGCAAACTCAGCTCAAAGATAAAGAGCAACGATTTGCAGAGCAGACCGATTTAGTGAGAAAGCAGAATTTAGATATTTTGCAGCTCAACAAGGAAAAAGCGCAGTTAGAATTAGACCTACAACGCTATAAGTGTGTAATTAAGGGTTGCGCTAAGCGTGACCCACAAAATGGTTATTAATATGAGAAAGATTAATGAAATCATCGTACATTGTACGGCGACCGCCGAGGGTAAGGACTTTAAGGCGGCCGACATCGACCGTTGGCACAAGGCTAAAGGTTGGAACGGAATCGGCTACCATCATGTAGTGGATTTGGACGGCAAGGTAGAGCCAGGCCGACCAGAAAGCGAGGTGGGGGCGCATTGTCTGAAACACAACGCCAACAGTATAGGTGTTGTGTATGTGGGCGGTTTGGCATCCGATGGTAAGACACCAAAGGACACCAGAACACCACAGCAAAAGGCGGCTTTGGTAAAGTTGCTTACAGAGTTAAAGCACCGTTACCCTAATGCCACGATCCACGGACACCGGGACTTTGCAGCCAAGGCGTGCCCATGCTTTGACGCTACCAAAGAGTACAAAGACATCAAGTAATAAGCCGATGAAGAAGTTTATAACTATCTGTATGTGCCTGTTAGCCCTGTTTGGGCTGATAGGCTGCAAGACAACAAAAAAGGTGGTATCGGAATCATCCACAACTACAAGAGAGGAAACCGACACCACCAAGTTAGCAACCGATAGCATCCACGTAGGTACTATCAAAACCGACAACCGGACCACGCTAACGTATTTTAGCGATTGGGGGTATATCGAGTTTGCCAATAACGGCGGTACGCTCACGATCGACACTTTGGGCAACCTGAAAGCCGATGGCGTTAAGTCATACCAACACGGCAAGAAAGCCGCCCAGAAGAAAGCCGAGAACGTCACCCAGAGCAAGGACAGCACCGACACCCATAAGCTGCAAGCAAATGGGGCGCAGAGCCGAGACAAGCAACAAGCCAACAGAGAGCCACAGAAACAAGGCGTGAAAGCCTTAAAATGGTATCAGCGTACAATTTACCATATCGGCTTTTTATGTTGCGTAGCGGCGATTATTTACACTATATTCTTATATCTACGGAGAAAAAAATAAAATCTGTTTTCTGAATAGTGCAAGCCCGGAGCCAACCGAGAGGTTAGCCCGGGCGATTTGCTTTACCCAATACATAGTCTATAACTTTTCGGTTTGCGGCATCCACTTTATCTCTATTGTACTTTATATACACACCTGTAACCTTTGCGCCGTGGGAGTGTCCCAAAGCCTCACTGATAGTATCTTTGGGTATATCCAAGTCGGCGGCATACGTAGCCCAGGAATAGCGTGCCCAGTACAAAGATAGCCCCTTTTCCAGAGGTTGCATTACTTTTCGATTGTTCCCGGTAAATATGAAATTGCCGTTATCATCCAACCGGGCAGGGCCTATTTTAGCCAGAGCGTTATTAACACTACCCTGTAAGGCTTTATAGTCTTTGTACCTATCAAAGCAGCGTATAAGGTGCTTTTTGCCCTTATAGCGGTTTATTATCTCCATTGCTTCCGGCTCAATCTTAATGCTATATAGCTTATTTGTTTTGTGTCGGCGGTATTCTAAGCGACCATTAACGATGCTATCTAACGTGCAGTCAGCAAGATCAACCGTATTAATGCCTATCAAGTAAAAGGTAAGCATGAACAAATCACGATATTCAGGATAAAGCCCCTGTAATGGTAAGTCTAATAGTTGCCTCATTTTCTCTATTGGCAAATCCCTCATACGAGTTTCTTCTATCTTAATACGGTAGTGTCTGAAAGGGTCATTAGTCGTTATATCATGGTCTATTGCCCAGTTAAACGCACGCTTAATAGCTTTCATGTATGCCGCTTTCGTATTAACGGATAGCCCCGACATTGACACGTAGAAATCATCTAACCACGTAGTCGTTATTTGCTCAAAGTGCAGCTTTGCCGGGTCATAACCAAAGGCCTGTATCTTTAACGATGCACTTTTGGTTATCCCCTTAGTGCGATCGGCACGCCCCTCACACATAGACGAAAATACGTCACTAAGTGTAGGTACATCAATGGTGGGCTTTTCCAATTCCAAGTCGGTAAGCATTTGTTTGATTTGCCTACGTGATAATTTCGGCCATTGCCCAGTCTCCTTTAATTCCATGATGCGATTAGTAACCGTAGCGAGCATAGAGACAAGGGCGGCGTTAATACGCCGTGCCCCTTTACCGATGTATTGTTGTGTCCGGGCATCCCACTCACCAACCGAGGCATAGACACCAGTACCAAGATAGATGTTAGTGCCGTGCCCTACTATAATCTGGATTGGGTACGTACCATCTTTTAACGCCCTACGAACATCTAAGCGAAAACGAGATTTTGCCATAAACCAGACTTAAAAATTTGCTGAAAATTTGCTGATTTTTGCGCCTAAACCTACCAAAACACACCACATTTCACCCATTTTTAGGGGTTTGGCGCAGTAGAAAAACCCCATTTTAGGGCTGATTATCAGGCGTTTGGCTATTAGAGCCGTGACACCTGTTAATAATCCCATTTTGTAAATATTTTAATTGAATTAGTACTTCTTTATCTATTCAGATAATATCAGATAATAAAAAATTCTCGAAATAATTAAAGTTTCAGACCGGATTTTCCTAAAGCACCATATACAACTTTGGCAACCAAAGGCCTACTAGACTCAACATTCAATCCATGTCCCAATCTGCCATAAATAAATGGAACTTCCAATCCTTTAATACAATAATGCGTAATATCCGCCACTAAGTCAACATTATCTATGTCGAATTCTCCTTCTTCCTTGCCTTCGGCATAAACACGTCTGAGAAGTTCTATTTCATCTTCATCAAAGTTTTTTCTTGCCTTTTCCACCATCCATATATTACGGAAGAATTCAGCTCTCAAGTTTCCATTACGCACTACAGTTTCCTTAATCATACTTAAATGCGTATAAATCAACTCAATAATCTTATCCTGTGGTCGGATTTTACTTGTAGCAACCTCATCCAGTTTATCAGAAAGGCGCTCCAATTCAGACTCTATCACAGCATAATACACATCTTCCTTTCTACTGAAATATGTATAAAGAGTGCGACGTCCTTTACCAGAAGCCACAGCAATATCATTCATGGTAGTATTAGCAATACCATTCTTAGCGAATAGTTGTCTAGCGACATCTACCAATTTCTGTCTTGTTTTGGATATTGACATGATCAGATACCTCCATATTGATTTTAGTTGCACAATAATTTATCAATGTGCAAAAGTAGTAGTTTTATTCGACATAAACAAAAAATAAGTGTTAAATCTTTGCACATGGGTAAAATTATTAGGCAATGAAGAAAAACTATAGAGATATAAAACAAAAAAATGGTAAGAAGAAAACTTCTTACCATCATTTAGTTGCGGCGGCAGGACTCGAACATGCGACCTCCAGGTTATGAGCCTGGCGAGCTACCAACTGCTCCACACCGCGATATAACATTCATTTCTGAATTGCGAGTGCAAAGGTACTACTTTTTTTTGATCCAACCAAATAAAAATATCAAAATATCAATATTTTAACCGCTTTTAACCTTTTCCTTAATTATATTAGCATAAAATCAGAAATTTCATATAAAACAAGTGATAAAATGATAGAATGACCTTGAGATTAAAGAAGATCATAAAAAAAATCCGATCTGCCAGAAGCAAATCGGATCATATCAAAAAACTAATTACTTTTTCAAAAGTTTCATGACTTTCTCAAAATAGCGTTGCGTTCTCTTCACATTATAATGATTACCACCATTCCAAGCGCGAATTGCACGTTCTATACTATTAAGAGGATTGTAAGCTGATTGCAAAAGAAGAAACATTTCCTTAGACTTTGAAATACTAAATCTATCAGATAGTTTATAGCGCTTCTTGCTATTCCTTTTTTTAAGAATATTATTGCATTCAGCAACACAGATAGGAGTAATTTGCATAACTCCTACAGAGGAACCACTTTTTGCGTATCGGTTACCTCCACTCTCAACCTGAATTATCGCCTCCATCACTGGATTCCAATCAAATTCATTAGAGGATGCATTTTCAATTGAATTTGTTTCAGCCGACGCTGAAACTACTTTTAATGTCAGCATAAAAATGCTAACTAATACCATTGTTATTCTCTTCATATTAATTATTTTATGGAACCTGAAAAGCTGAACTACAACATCAGTGATTTCGCGATGACAACTTATGAGAAAAAGAACGGTTGTCAGTCTCAGTTCCGTTAGATACCTTAACGGACAGTTATCTCAAAATATCGAAAAACTATCCTTATTCTTATCGTTTGCAAAGATACAAAAAAAAACTCAAATATGCAAGTAATCTATTGATTATCAGCACTATTTTATAATTAAGAAACACTTTTAAACACATTAGATTGACGAATATCAACAAATTCAGCAAGGTTTTTAAACCCAATTGCAGATATAGGAATAAAACAAACTATGAAGTAAAATAAAGATTCATACATAAAAGAATGATATCAAGAAACAGAAGAGAAAAGAAAAGAGAGCAAGGAAACAACGTAATCTTAAAGACAAAACACAAAAAGGTGAAAGAAGAAAACTAAAGAAACTTTTCATAAAATTTGGAGAAAAATAATCTGTGAGAAAAATCTGCGAAATCTATCCCAGACCGACAGGTCTAAAATCTGCGAAATAAAGAAATGACAGGAAAAAAAAGAAATGACAGGGAAAGAAGAGAATCAGAGAAAATCCGTGTAAATCCATGAGAAAAATAATCAATGAAAAAAATCTGTGTGAATCCGTGAAATCTGTGGGACTAAAACAATCAATGAGAAAAAATCTGCGTCATCTGCGAAATCTGCGTGACAAACTAATATT
>ERZ773187.1864-NODE-1864-length-14895-cov-3.277291_pt1 | contig 14895 bp, 19 predicted proteins | sample MGYA00511242_ERZ773187 | MGnify/ENA primary metagenome ERZ773187 (study PRJEB29015, sample SAMEA2737744) | human gut metagenome | biome: human gut; feature: human-associated habitat; material: faeces | place: China | collected 2012 ... | reverse complement strand
TATTCGTTGGAAACGAACAGAATACAAATGTAAAAGTTGTGGTAAACAGTATAAGCTTGCATTTGGTGGACAATATATAGAAGTAAAAAATTGAGGTGATAGCTAGTGAAAGAGAAAGAAAGACCTTCTTATCATACATATGAATTTTTGAAAAAAAGAAAACATGACCCTAAATGGAGAGAAGAGTATTTACAAAGAAAAGAAGAACATACTGTAGCATTTATGATTAAAATTTTTTGGTTTTTAGTAGGCTTGAATGTTGTTATTTGGACATACGGTTTTTATAAGCATTTTTAGTTGAAGCGGCAAAAAAAGTAAGTAGGTAGATTCTTTTTAATTATATATACCTTCTTACAAAAATGTTAGAAAAAAACTTTTATTATAGCGTTTACAAAACTATACCAATAGCTATATAATTTCTGTATAGAAGACGTTTTCTAATTTTTATTTTTCGAGGTGAATATTAATGAAAAAGAAATTAGTTAAAGGTTTAGTTATTTGTGGCATGATCGGGATTGGTTTTACAGCATTAGGAACAAATGCAGAAGCTGCCACATATTACGGAAATGGTGTGTATTGTAATAAGCAAAAATGTTGGGTAAATTGGGGCCAAGCTTGGTCAGAAGGAGTTAAACGTTGGGGAGATAATTTGTTTGGTAGTTTTAGTGGAGGAAGGATCTAAATGATTGATATAGAGGAAACAAAGAAAATAATTCATGAACTATATAATAGTTTAATGAAGCGTGATAAGACCAAAGCTATATTAGATATTACAGATGTTTTACTGCAAGTCTATAAAAAAATAGATAGCGAAAAATATCCAGAAATATTAATAAATAAATTGGTGAACTATATCTACATTGTTGGATTTGACAATAAAATTCATTTTTTAGGAAATGATGAAAAGTTATTAATTGAATTGGGAGATATATCTAAAAAGGCTGGAATTAACAGTAAATATAAAGCTAATTTTACAGATAAGTCTCAATTCTATAGTTATTCTGAAAAAGTACCTATTAGATAATTATAAACTAGCATGTATCACACAAAAACTCACTGTCAATTAAATCAGTGAGTTTTTTAGCTTTTTTTGACTATTTTAAAATATAGGTGGAAATTAACTATATTTTAGATTTGAGAGAGCAATTCTAAGCCATTTTCAAAAATATTGATTGGCAATTATACACTAAAGAGGTTTAACGTTCGTTATTACATGATTAAATGGTGAGCTACAAGCGGAAATGATAAAAATATTTCTATTTAAATATGAATAATTTTTTATGCCAGGAACGTGGCCAAACTCGAAAATACGAATAATTGGGTTCGCTTTGCTCAACTGGCCTTCGACGTTTTAGTTTGTTTTCAGATATACAATAAATTTAGCACTTGATTGTAAGAACGTTTGTTCGTATAATGTTCAAGTAAGGAGAGTGTTCAAAATGGTAAGAAGAACGAAAAAAGAGTTCAAACCATACAATGATTACGTCGATAGACCTTTTGAATTGAAGTGGCCAACAGCCTTTCCTTTAGGGGAATTACAAGAAGCAATTAAAGAGACGAATGATTATCATTCAAGAGAAATTGAACGTTTACCTCAACAGGCACAGGCTCAAATAGAACACTTGCTAAGTCGCTCAATTAAACAAAATAAAGTGCTAGAAATTCAGCTGAATTCCTTAGATGAATATGAGCGTGTAAAACCTTCTATACGTGGTGTATTTCGTGGCATGGCTGAATTTGATGTCGTACTTATTGGAGATCAGCAAATCGATTTTTACGACATTAGGCACATACAAATACATGATTTTTATAAATGGTCGGAAAACGAACCCGAAAAACCGATAGACAATCCTTTTTCAGAAGTGAAATTTTCAGAGTTAACCGAAGAAGAAAACAACGCAATCGATGCTTTTATCAATGAATATTACAGTGACGGAGATTTTTATGAAGACATATGATTATCGAGGATCAGTAATCAAAGAAGGAAATAAAACAACTAGTATTGCTTATGTACAATGTGCGTGTGGCTGTTTGGCAAGTAGAATGTCAAGTAATTCTAATAAATACAAGTGTTCCTGGTGTAAGCGAACGTATATGTTAGGAAAAGAGATTTATAGATGAAATAAAGTACTGAAGGTTTTAAAAGTCCATAGGGATATTTTGAATTTATGTTATAATTATTGCGGCAACTGCCAAGTAAGGTGGTGTAACTATGGCTGAGAAACTAATTTCGTTGATTATCGCACCGCTACTTGTGGGTCTAGTACTTTTGCTAGTTGATCGTTGGTTAGACGATTAGCCGATAATCTAAGCAGTTGCCTTCTAACTCCAACGCTGAAGTCGCAACAGCGCAAAAAAAGCCCTCCTACCGCAAATAGGGGGGCTTTTTGGTGTAACTATACTGTTGAACTAATTTCGCTTCGCATCTTCAGTATAACATATTTTTAAAGGAGGTCAACCAAAAAGAAGCAGATAGGCCCTTCCCTTATTGCATATTTTTTAGTACAATATTACTGCAAACGCATTAATATCCTAAGAAAGGAAACTTACCCACCATGCCTAGAAAAACCTTTGTATATCCACACCCTATCAACGCATACATTATCAAGCAACTAGGGATTACTGTAGAAGAATTTTGTGAATTACATGCTTTCTCTCAAGGAACTGTTTCTTCTTGGATTACTCGTAACAAAAAAATTGAAACATTACCTGTCTCGTTTATCTACTCTCTTTCCTTATCGGCCAGCAAGACTATGGACCAAGTCTATTCAGAGCTTTTAAAACTGCAAGACGAATATTTGCTACACTTAGAACATCACAGACGAACTAAAAAAATTATTGATGAAAGTTAGCTATTTTAATCTAGGAATAAACTATAAAAACTAAAGTAAGTGTGCAGAAAATAGGTTATAATTAAACAAAAAACAGACCATTTGCAATACTGAAACAGATTATACCTAAAAATTACAATAAAGGAGCAAAATAAATGACTAACTTTAATTCAGGAGATACTAAAATACTGGAAAATTTTAAAAATATTTTCAACAATAGTACTAAATTTAATATCGATAAAACTGATGATTTTAACAAGGCTATAGATCACATTATTACCCTACTTGATGATTCTTTTACACTACTTAATAAAAAGTCTTATGGTAGTTGTGTTTTTTTCGCAATTACATCAATGGAAGAAGTATCTAAAACACATTTCTCTCTATTTATGAAACATGACACTGAAAAAAATAATAATAAAGACCCACTTTTTAATCATTCTAAAAAACAACGACTATCGATAACCCCAGTATTTCAAATGGGTTCACGATTACCTGAAGTCATTGGACCCGAAAGAGTAGAACAATTAATATCACTAGTATATAAAAACAATGATTTTTTTACCTTACGAAACAATGCGATTTATTGGAATACAAGCCAATTTGGTAATAAATTTCCAAATGATTACATTGATAAAAAGTTAGCACAAGAAATATTACTATTCGCTATAGAAGCTTTTGATGATAGTTTAGTCGGTTATACTTCTCATAGTATACAAGCTAGTAAGCATACAGATTCGTTATTTGAAAAAATCAAAGAAGATTATATGAAGAACAAACAGCTATAACCATACTTATGATATTGAAAAATGATACTGACTTTTATCTCTATTGAGGTATATAGAACATAGAAGCGTAAATGTACAATAGAGAGCCGTACACTGGAACATTGAAACACTTTCTATCTCATTTATTTACTCTCATATCTGCTATCATCAAGACTATGGACTAGGTATAGGGGTCACTGGAACAACTAAACAGAAAATAGCGGTAGGTTTTGGAAATAGTTATTTAGAATCGTTTTTACAATGACTTTTTGAAACTATGAAACATTGTTATATCAAGCTTTTAAAACGTATTTTACTGATTTTCAAAACCTAATGTTTTTTAGAATCTATGCTGCTTTCCTTACCGCTAATTTCTGCATGAATGTTCCAGAAATATTTTGTGTTTTCCTATCTTGGAAATTCTATAATCAGCGTTAAATAAGCGTTTTATGGATTTAGAGCTAATCACTACCGCTATTTTCTGTACGGATGTTCCGGTGACCCCGTATATTCGATTTTCTAAGACTGCAAGACGATTATTTGCTGCACTTAGAACACCGCAGACGAACTAAAAAAATTATTGAATGAAAATACTTTTTTACTATCTTACTATTTTACTACAAAAAATAAAAACACAAGAGCAATGTTTGAACAGCATTTCTTGTGTTTTTTTTATTATACAGTATCTTTTATTTTTGTTTCTTTTTGTCTCGTGATTCATAAGCTTTCATATACATTTCAAACATTGTACGTTGCTCTGGTTCTAATGTGTTATCTAATCTATCTAACATGAACGATACAATGTCGTCTTGTGTTTCAAAATCTAAAGTATTCTGAAACGCATTTATTCTATTGATGTTACTCTTTTGTATCCTAATTGTACTATATACTTTATTTTTAGCAGGTCGCCCAATTCGTTTTGCTCCTGAATCACTTGCTGAAATTTCTTCTTTTGAAAAACTACTTAAATCAAAAGTAGTTTCAGGTTCTGAAATTTCAGTTGCTTTAATTTCTTTTGATTGTTTACGTTCAGGATCCTTATGAAATGTATACTTACTCATTAGCAGTCGTCCCTTCTGTTCGTTCAATTATTTCATCAGATAATTTGTTATACAATTCATGAACTTTTCTATCATGAAAATCATATAATTCCGTATATCCTTCTTCTGATATACCTTTACGATCATAACGTTTTAACCGTTCCATGTGTCTAACGATTGTATTAAACAAAGTTTCATCACCAAAAGCGTCTTTGGCATCTTTAATTATTTGATTATCAATTCCAGAATCGTTTTTCAACAGCACTGGAAGTACCCCAGCAATATCAAAGTCAATGTTTTTATAAGTATCATACAAGGTTTGCAAGTATTCCCAAAATGCTTCTGCACCATCAAGGGAACGTTGCTGCGTTTGCAAAACAATTACAATGTAATTAGAAGAATAAAGAGCTGTATCGGTAAATACTGAAAGTGTAGGAGGAACATCAAATATAATGTAATCATAATCATTTTCAATTGGTTTAAGTAATTCACTAAAAAATGCTATTCGTCTCTCTTTGTAGTTTTTCTCTGTCGGCATAATTGTTAGCTCAAGAAAATCAGGATAATTAACAAAGTCTTTGTGTGAAGGCAATAAATACAAATTAGGCATTACATTTACAACAGCTTTACCTAAATTTCCTTCTTGAATTGCTACCATCATCGTTTCTTTTATAGGTAGTTCTTTATTATTTTGTAATCCATATGTTCTTCGCAACAATTGCGTTGAATTTGCTTGTGGGTCTAAGTCACAAACTAAAACTCTAAAACCTTTTTTAGCTAATTCATAGGCTACCATTACAGAATTAGTAGTCTTCCCAACGCCGCCTTTGAAATTTCCAAATACAATTTTTTTAACCATACAATGACTCCTCATTTCATAAATATTTTCTTACTACAAATAGTATATCATAAATATTTTCTTACTACAAATAATATTTATAAAATTTACTATTTTACTATCTTACTATCCTACTACTTTACTATTCTACTACTTTACTATTTTACTATCTTACTACTTTACTATCTTACTATTTTACTATCTTATTGTTTTAAAAGAATGATATTAACCTTTCTACAAAAGGATTTTTAGACGTATTTATTAAAAAATAAAAATTTTTTACTATCTTACTATTTTACTATTCTACTACTTTACTATTATACTATCTTACTACTTTACTATCTTACTACTTTACTATCTTACTACTTTACTATCTTACTACTAAAAATAAAAATTGCTTTATTTTAAATAATGTTTTGGTATTCTTAAAAAAAGAACGCTTACTAAATAAATTAATAGATAAATTTTTAACTAAGAAAAGAGGGATCTTATATGAACAACTTCAAATTTTTTAATGTAAACCGTATTTACAATGAATTATTCTATCAATTCCCAAAAGTACTTATTGCTAGCGATAAATACAAAAAAATGTCAGATTCTACAAAAATTGCATACATGCTTTTAAAAGCACGTCTGGAATTTGCTGTTCAAAGAAATCAAGTAGATGAAAATGGAAATGTCTATTTTACATTTACTATTAGTGAATTAGGAGAAGTGCTTGATTGCGGTAAACAGAAAGTATTAGCTATAAAATCACAATTAGAAGAATACGGATTACTTTATCAAAAACAAATGGGTTTTAATAAAACACTAGGTAAGAACAATCCTAATAGACTTTATCTAGCGGAACTTGAAGTAACAGAAAACGATATTTATCAATTGCAAACATTCGATGATACTATGCAAGAAAACGTTGATAAATCAGAGGGTATGAAAATCAGTACAGTATTTAATAATCTAAATACAGATACAATAGATACAATAGATACTGAAAAAGAACGATTGCAACAACAATTATTGCTCGAACAGTTTGCAGAAGTTCAAGAGAACACTTTCCTAAGCAAAGATAGCTTAAAATTTATTGCAGCCTTTTCTGATACTATTCAAGAAGCCCATGAAATGGTTGGAACAATTATACGTGCTAAAACTAAAGTTGAAAAAGAATACAATGTTGTTTTAATTGGGGAAGATTATCAAGAAGAAATAGACAAATGTTTGCGACGAGTGATGCATAAAATCAAGACAGATTCTACTGTTAAAAGTCCTAAAGGTTTATTTTACAAGTCTTTTTACAATTTATTTGTTGAATGTACAATAGAGAAAAAAAGTCATTTAAATAAAAATAGTACGGACAACTCCCCAGAAATAACTACACATAACTGGATTGAGTATCAATAAAATATGTTTTTTTGTGACCATTAATTTTGATATAAATATATAGAAATTATTGCTGGATATAATATTTATGGTATTATCACTGTATAAATAAGCTAATTATTTATAATTTTATTTACACAAGGAGGTAATAATGGAATACATTAAACGTTTTTTTATTGTAATTGGGTTATTTTTGTTAAGTCAAATAGGTATGTTTACGTATGGGACTTTAAAGCAAAGTTCTTTACAAGTAGGTCAAGGTACAATGCCTTTACTATCAACGCTAATTCTAATAGTGATATTTATTATGAATATTGGATTGCTATTTGTTTTAGCTAATAAACTAGAATTACTTAACTTTGATTCTAAATTTCTCAATAAAAAGAATATTTTAATTATTGTAATTGGTGTTGTAATTGCAAGATTAGTGGCAATTTTAGGAACGATTCTGTTAAATAATCAAGGAATTGATTCTACTGCTAATGATGCGGCAATTAATAATTTGTTTACAGGTGAGAATCCATTACTAATTATTTTGATATTAGGGATATCTGCACCAATCATGGAAGAGATTGTGTTTAGAGCTGGAATTATTGGTTATTTTTTAAAAGATTGGCCAATTTTAGGAATTGCACTAAGTTCTATTTCATTCGGTTTAGTACATGGACCAACTGATATTATTAGTTTTTTCATTTATGCACTAATTGGATTAGTTTTATCAATCGCATATTTTAAAACTAGTCGTCTTGAAGTAAGTATTTTGATTCATTTCTTTAATAACTTAATTCCAGCTATTGTTATTGCTTTTGGTTTAATGTAATTTTGGTATAGATTGTTTAATCAAAAAGAATGGGGTTATTTGATGAAAAAGACTGAAAAAATTTTGTTTTTAGGCTTTTCTGCATTAATGTTTATTCTAATCGGATGTAGCAATAAAGATAATCTTCAAGAAAATAAAAAAAGCAGTGCTGTAGAACAAACTGCCAATTTAACAGCAGCAACACCTATACAAAGTTTAGATCCAGCAACTGCTGTTGATCAAACAAGTATTACACTTTTAGCAAATGTGATGGAAGGCTTATATCGTTTGGATAAAAAAAATCAAGCAGAACCTGCATTAGCAGAAAAGCTTCCAGACATATCCAAAGACGGTAAAACATATACTATATCATTGAGAAAAGATGCAACTTGGACAGATAAAACGCCTGTAACTGCCGAAGATTTTGTTTTTGCATGGCAAAGAGTAGTTGATCCTAACACTGCTTCTCAAAATGTCGGATTATTTGCTCTTATAGAAAATGCTGAAGAAATAAGTAAAGGTAGCAAAGCTAAAGAGTCTTTAGGTATAAAAGCAGTGAATAATCATACTTTGCAAATAGCGTTGAAAGAACCAACTCCTTACTTTACTAATTTATTAGCATTGCCAGTGTTTTTACCTGTTAATCACGAATTTTCTGATAAACATAAGAAAGATTATGGTACTTCTAAGGAAACTATTAGTACAAATGGAGTGTTTAATTTAACTAACTTGGAAGGTTTAGGCACTTCAGATAGTTGGGTAATAGAAAAAAATACTAATTATTGGGACAATAAAAATGTCTCAATGAATACTATTCATTTTCAAGTAATTAAAGAGATAAATACAGGTGTTAATTTATATAAAGATGGTCAATTGGACGAAGCTCCTTTAGGTGGAGAGTATGCTAAACAATATAAAAGCGATAAGGATTATAGCTCTTCTTTATTAGCAACAAGTATGTATTTAGAACTCAATAAAAAAACAAAGGATTCTATTTTAAAGAACAAAAATTTACGTAAATCAATTAGTTATGCTATAGACAGAGCCTCATTAGTAGAAAAATTACTAGATAATGGCTCCATAGCATCAGTTGGGTTAGTTCCTAAAAAATTAGTGTATGATCCAAAAACAAAGAAAGATTTTGCAGACCAGGATTTAGTTGGTTATGATAAAGAAAAAGCCAAGAAGTATTGGGAAAATGCACAAAAAGAATTAACTGCACCTAACAATTTAAAACTAGATATTTTGGTTGGAGACGGAGAATTCGAAAAAAGCTGGAGAATTTTTACAAAATCAATTACAAGAATCTTTAAAAGGGTTGACTGTAACAGTTACGCCAGTACCAGCAAATGCACAAATTGAAAAGTTGTCTAAGGGTGATTTTTCTATTAGTCTTATTGGTTGGCAAGCGGGATATGCAGATCCATTGAGCTTTCTAGCTAATTTCAAGACAAATAGCCCTATGAATTATGGGGGTTATGAGAGTAATGAATTTGATATTCTTCTAAAAGATACTTCTGATAATCGGCTGAAGAGTTTGAAAGAAGCAGAAGAATTGTTAATTGATGATGCAGCGATTGTCCCAATTATCCAAACAGGTTCTAGTAAATTGATTAATCCAAATCTAAAAGATATAAACTTGCACAGTGTAGGTAGTAGATATGACTATAGAGAAATGAAAAAGGAGTGACATTAGTCGCTCCTTTTTTCTTGAAAAAACTTTTTATAACAGTTGGAAGCCCAAGGGCTTCCTTTTGCGTTTAAAGAAACCAAAGAAGGGACTAACTTCTATTTTCGAGTAAAAGATACGGAACTCGCAAAGAAAGCCTTAGAACGCGTATTAACGGATATTAAGAAGAACCCACAAATGATTTTGCGTAAGCCAAATACCATGACTTTTGATGAACGGTTAGCCTACACTGCAGCCAATAAAAAATACGTGGGTAAAATCGATCAAACAAAATCAATCACAAAAGGAAGGAAACTGTGATGCAGACGTACAATAAAGAACTGAAACCGTATCTCTACCTTGGTATTTTTCTATTTGTGATTGGCTTTGGAATAGGAAATTTCTTTTGGCTGTTACCAGGGATAGACTATTTTTCAAAAACGAATTATCTCTTTACAAAAGATATTCTAACGTATATCGAACAAACTTTTTATCGGTTTTTTATAACACCAAGTCTATTAGGATTTAGTGTAGGAATACTTGGTTTTCTTTTAGGGCTATTAATGTATGTGCGAGATAATGATCGTGGAATCTACCGTCATGGAGAAGAATACGGTTCGGCTCGTTTTGCTACACCTGCTGAAATGAAAAAATATGAAGATCCAATTCCTGAAAACAATATTATTGTTAGTAAGCATGTAAAAATTTCTCTTTTTAATAAACGTTTACCAATCAAGATAAGAAAGAACAAGTTCAAAACCATCAAAAAAAGACACCTTTTCAGGTGCTTTTTTTATTTTATAAACTCATTCCCTGATCTCGACTTCGTTCTTTTTTTACCTCTCGGTTATGAGTTAGTTCAAATTCGTTCTTTTTAGGTTCTAAATCGTGTTTTTCTTGGAATTGTGCTGTTTTATCCTTTACCTTGTCTACAAACCCCTTAAAAACGTTTTTAAAGGCTTTTAAGCCGTCTGTACGTTCCTTAAGGAATTCCTTAGTGCTTTCATAGATTAAACTCACATCACGCTTTAAATCGCTTATTTTAGACTTTAAAGACTTGTTTTCTTCAAGCAACTCATTATAATCATTTACATTTTCATTAAATCGCTCTACAAGACCACTATATTTTTCTTTAACTTGCCCATGTTCTTTACTTAATTTTTTATATTCTCTCGCCATATCAGTACTCATGAGATTTCTAACATGCTGTTTTAACCTATCGTTATCTCTCGCAGCAGTCACTAAGTTTTTATAATCACGCTCCGATATAACAACATTTTTGGTTGGTTTCTTTTCTGTTTTCATTATTTCTTTTCCCAAACCAAACATGGACTTTTCACCCGTTGGCACTTCAACACTTTTCATGTGTCGTTTCGCTGGTACTTCTAAATCTGATTTAACTTTATCGCTATAAGCAGTCCATTCATCTTTTTTAACTGCTAAATTTTTTTCTAGAAAATCAATCTCTTTTTCCAAAGTTTGTTTTTTAAATTTAGCTGTCTCAATATGTTTACGGTCAGAGCCACGTTCACCACGCTTCAACTCAAAACCCTGTTTTTTCATATGCTCGGGGAATTTATCTTGTAGCCATAACAGTTCTTGACGATTAAACACATTTTTTCCTTGCAGTTTTCCATCACGCATAGGCACAACACCTAAATGCATGTGAGGGGTTTGCTCATCATTATGAACTGTTGCATAAGCAATATTTTGCTTGCCATATCGTTCGGAAAATAATTTATAACTTTCCTCAAAAAATCGTTTTTGTTCTCCTGGATCCAGTTGCTCAAAAAAATCTCGGTCAGATGTTACTAGCAACTCATTTACAAGAACAGCATCTTTCCTCGTTTTTCTTGTACCTGTTTTTTGTGATTCAATAATTTCTTTGACACGTTCGTTGTAATCAATATTTTTATCATTTTTCAAATCATAATTTTCACGTGTTCGCTCATGGTCAATATCATCATTCGTTCTACTTTTTCGCTCTCTTTGATTATGAAATTGCATGCCTTTTAGTCCAGCTGATTTCACTTTTTGCATTCTACAAACTGCATAACTCATATGTAAATCGCTCCTTTTTAGGTGGCACAAATGTGAGGCATTTTCGCTCTTTCCGGCAACCACTTCCATGTAAAGTATAACCCACTAGACTTATTTACTACGTTTCATAAGTCATTAATGCGTGTGCTCTGCGAGGCTAGTTTTTGTGCAAGCACAAAAAATGGACTGAATAAATCAGTCCATAAGTTCAAAACCAAATTCAAAATCAAAACACCAGCAACCAAAAATGGTAGTTGCTATAAACTTATAAATATCATAATTACTTAAGTTTATGAAAGTTATTTTAGATTTAAATCCATTCATTTACACTATCAACCATATTTTGAAATTCACTCATAAATAATGAAGCATGGTAACCATCACATACCGCATGATGAACTTGCAATGAGACTGGTAAATAGATCTTATTATTCTTACTATAAAATTTACCCATTGTAATAATTGGCAATAGGAATCTACTATTATTACCAATATTTAAATTAAATGAACTAAAATCAATCCAAGGAATCATCGAAATAGGAACTGTGTTTTCAGGTATTGGTTTTTTAGGAAACATTTCATTTTTATCTTTATATTCAAGTAAGTCACTCTTATAACTATTATAAAAAGAATTAAAACTAACATTTGATTCTGTCCAAATGTTAGAAAATTTTTCAGTTTCTTTATTAAAGACTGTATATAAAGGGTTTAATTTGTCCCAATAACCCAAATTTCCCTCACTATTAATTCCTGTTCTAAATACTTTATTTTGATTTATAATATTTACAATTATATAAATCAAAGCAGGATACAGTTTATATCCTTTATTTTTTATCATACTTTTAAGTAAAGTGATATCAAATTCTTTAGTAACACTGAAAGTTGTTTGTTGATTGAAATAATGATTAAAATATTCTTTTCTATCCCAAGTTTCCAAATTAATAATATTAAAAGTCATATATAATTTTCCTCCTAAATTTCATCTTATCTCTTTGTATTTAGGAGGAATAATCCTCTGATTTTTTCATATATTGTGTCACCTCTTAAACGTTAATTATACTAAAGTAACATTTTGTATAAAACAAAGTTACTTTACTTCCAAAATCTAAATTCACGTTGCCAAAAATCAATCTGCTTTTGCAATTGTTTTTCGTTCGCTTTTAAAGTCGATTTCATTAAATCAGTTAAATCAATTAGAGATATTTCTTTAATTAATTTTTTATATTTATTCTTAGTACGTCTTTCTAATTTTCCCCATTCTTCTTCATCATTCAACAACATAAAAACCATTGCTCTATCAGAAGTACGTTCGATAGTTTTCCAATCTGGTTGTAATATATGTAAATCATTAAAACAATCGTTCCAATAATCAACCATATCTCTTTTTAATTCAATTTTTATTTTTATTATTTTTAATCTCTTTAAATATCTTTACGCACGTATATAGACTTCATAATTTTAAAATTATATAGACTTCACAACACAATATTTCGGTACAACTTCCATGTAAAGTATAACACACTATACTTTACTTCGTAAAGTGTGTGCTCTGCGAGGCTGTCGGCAGTGCCGACCAAAACCATAAAACCTTTAAGACCTTTCTTTTTTTTACGAGAAAAAAGAAACAAAAAAACCTGCCCTCTGCCACCTCAGCAAAGGGGGGTTTTGCTCTCGTGCTCGTTTAAAAATCAGCAAGGGACAGGTAGTATTTTTTGAGAAGATCACTCAAAAAATCTCCACCTTTAAACCCTTGCCAATTTTTATTTTGTCCGTTTTGTCTAGCTTACCGAAAGCCAGACTCAGCAAGAATAAAATTTTTATTGTCTTTCGGTTTTCTAGTGTAACGGACAAAACCACTCAAAATAAAAAAGATACAAGAGAGGTCTCTCGTATCTTTTATTCAGCAATCGCGCCCTTTAATGGAACAAAAAGATTTGAATTCCTGTTATAAAAAAAGGATCAATTTTGAACTCTCTCCCAAAGTTGATCCCTTAACGATTTAGAAATCCCTTTGAGAATGTTTATATACATTCAAGGTAACCAGCCAACTAATGACAATGATTCCTGAAAAAAGGAATAGCATATTACTATACAAGTAAGTGGATTGATCAAGGTCCATAGGTAGCAACTTCTGATTCAGCAAGCGTACAGATAATAAACCACCAACAATTGCAATACCTGTTCCCTCTGATAAAAAGCTGGTAAAATTAAGCAAACTCATTCCGGCACCAGCTTCCTTTTGTTTCAAACTACTTGAAACAATTGTAGATATAACTGTTTTGGTGAATGACAGCCCACCAAAAACAAAAACTAATATAATTGTCAGTAACCATGGTGTTACTTCTAAAAAAAAGGCAGCAGTTAAAAAGCTAACAGAAAGAAATGTAACTCCGATGTTTAACACGTATAAAGGACCTCTTCTATCAACAAGTATCCCACCAATGTAGCCGAAAATAATGACACTCATTGTTCCAGGGAAAATAATTACACTTCCGATTTCGGCAGTACTTAGCTGGTGAACATCTTTCATCATATAAGGAACCATAGAGACAAACCCTGCTACTGTTCCAAATATAATTCCCCCACAAAGAACTCCAATCATAAAAGGTATATTTTTCCCTAATCCGGGATCAACAAAAGGATCTGTTACTTTCCTGATATGTTTTACAAATATCAGGAATGACAGCACGCTAACGATAAGAAAAGAAATGCTATATGATGTTGTAAACAACATAAAAAATACAATGCCTACAGACATTAGTATAATTCCTTTGATATCAAAATGACCTTTTATCCTTACTTCTTTCTTTAATAATTTCATAAGAAACGGAACAGTGATAATTGTTATCATAGGAATGAGTAGAAGATAGGACCAATGAATATAATGGGCTATCATTCCACCAATCGCTGGACCGACTCCTTCTCCCATGGCTACTATCGATCCAATAAGACCAAATGCTTTACCCCTATTTTCCTTTGGAATATAGCGCGCAACTACAACCATCACGAGTGCTGGAAATGCAGCTGCACCAGCTCCTTGAATAAATCGAGCCAGAATAAGTATGGGAAAGAAAGAATGTCCAACAAACCCAATTACCGATCCGAAGCAATTTATTATAATCCCAAATAGGAGTAACCTTTTAATGCCTAGCTGATCAGATAGCTTTCCATATAGAGCTGTTCCAATAGAAAAGGTTAACATAAAGGCTGTGTTCACCCAGTTTGTACTCGCCGGTGGTTTATTAAAATCATTTGCAATATCAGGTAATGAGACGTTCAAAACCATTTCATTTAATACGCTAAAAAAAGATAAAATGCAAAGCCAAATTAAAATTTGGTTGTGTCGTAAATTCGATTGTGAATAGGATGTATTCACATTTCACCCTCCAATAATGAGGGCAGACGTAGTTTATAGGGTTAATGATACGCTTCCCTCTTTTAATTGAACCCTGTTACATTCATTTTACTTCATAATTAATTCCTCCTTTACACTTTAATTCAAATCTTTATTAAAAAATATTTCATCTTATTTAA
>ERZ773187.1863-NODE-1863-length-14897-cov-9.054440_pt1 | contig 14897 bp, 8 predicted proteins | sample MGYA00511242_ERZ773187 | MGnify/ENA primary metagenome ERZ773187 (study PRJEB29015, sample SAMEA2737744) | human gut metagenome | biome: human gut; feature: human-associated habitat; material: faeces | place: China | collected 2012 ... | reverse complement strand
ATTGTCTCGCAGAGTTCGCGCCGCCGCAGCGGCGCGAAAAAGATCCGATCCGTTTTTTTGCGGCGGCGTGTACATTGCAAAAACACTTTGTGCGCAGTGAAGTGCCTCGGCTGGCCAAAGACCAGCCGAGGCACCAGAACGAAGCGAAAACCGCTCCATCAAAAGGCGGCGCCTTTTGATGGAAGGTTTATTCCTTGTGTTTCGCGTTCTTGAAGATCGTCTCGGGGGCCTGGATGACGACGCGGGTGTTGTCATCGACCGAGCCGGTCAGGAAGGCGTTGCCGCCGACGACGGAGTGGTCTCCGATGACCGTCTGTCCGCCGAGGATCGACGCGCCGGAGTAGATCGTCACGTCGTTGCCGACGGTCGGGTGGCGCTTGCCGGGGAGCGAATTGTGCCCCGCGCGCGGGGAGAGCGCGCCGAGCGTCACACCCTGATAGAGCTTGACGTGGTCGCCGATATCCGTCGTCTCGCCGACGACGATGCCGGTGCCGTGGTCAATGAAGAAGTACGAGCCGATCTTCGCGCCGGGGTTGATGTCGATGCCGGTGTGGCTGTGGGCGTACTCGGTCATGATGCGCGGGATCATGGGGATCTTGCGCAGATACAGCTCGTGCGCGATGCGGTAGACGAAAATCGCGAACAGACCCGGATAGGCGAAGATGACCTCCTCCTTCGACGCGGCGGCGGGGTCGCCGTCGAACGTGGCGTCGAGATCCTTCAGCAGCATCTCCTGAATATAGGGCATGCGCTCGATGATCTCGCGGGCGACCTCGGCGGCGCGGTCGGCCTCGCTCTCAGGCAGGGCGAGGGCAATTTGCGCGCGCAGCTGCGCCTCCACGCGCTCGAGAATGAGCGCGGCGTAGTCCGCCGGGGCAAGGCTCATGAGCTCGGGGTCGCCGAAGTAGGCGGGGAACATCAGCTTGCGGATCTCCTTGATGAGCAGGATAACCGCCTGACGGTTCGGCAGGCGCAGCTTGCTGCCGTACAGGGGGACGGGACTCTGGTTCATGCGGTCGGCCATGGCGGCGGCCGCCTCCTGAATATAGGAACTGTACACGGGAATGGTTCTCCTCTCTTATTCTGCAAACAGCGGGGTGGACAGATAGCGCTCGCCGGTGTCGGGCAGGAGCACGACGATGTTCTTTCCGGCAAACTCCGGGCGGCGGGCCAGCTCGCCCGCGGCCCACAGCGCCGCGCCGGCGGTGATCCCGGCGAGAACGCCCTCGGCGCGCACGAGCAGGCGCGCGGCGGCGTAGGCGTCCTCCTCGCGGACGGGGACGATCTCGTCGACGGCGCTGCGGTCAAAGTTCTTCGGCACAAAGTTCGCGCCGATGCCCATCAGACCGTGGGGGCCTGCCTTGCCGCCGCTGAGCAGCGGGGAGGCGGCGGGCTCGACCGCGGCGATATGGACAGAGGGCTGCTGCTCCTTGAGATAGCGGGCGGTGCCGCTGACGGTGCCGCCCGTGCCGACGCCCGCGACGAAGGCATCGACCTGCCCGTCCAGATCCGACCAGATCTCGGGGCCGGTCGTGCGGTAGTGCGCGTCGGGGTTGGCGGGGTTTTCAAACTGCCCGGCGATGAAGCTGCCGGGCAGCTCCGCCGCCAGCTCCTCGGCCCTGGCGATGGCGCCCGCCATGCCGTCTTTGCCGGGGGTGAGCACCAGCTCGGCGCCGTAGGCCGCGAGCAGGGCGCGCCGCTCGGCGCTCATGGAGTCGGGCATGGTGAGAATGACGCGGTAGCCGCGGGCGATGCCGATGGCGGCGAGCCCGATGCCGGTGTTGCCGCTCGTCGGCTCGATGATGACGCCGCCGGGGGTCAGGCGGCCGTCGGCCTCGGCCGTTTCGATCATGTGCAGGGCGACGCGGTCCTTCGCGGAGCCCGCGGGGTTGAAGCTCTCGAGCTTCAGGAAGAGGTTGGCGGGCAGCTCCGCCAGCTCACGGTAGCGGACGGCCTCGAGCAGAGGGGTGTGCCCGACGAGCTGGCTCAGGGAACGGTAGGTGTTCATGGTGCAGCTTCCTTTCTTCTTTGACGGGTGCGCGCCCGTATGTACAAAAAAACGGCAGGGGGTGCGTCATACACCCTCTGCCGCTTGGTTCATAGCGGGGCGCTGCGCCGCTCAGCTTTGCGGCGCGCAGGCAGAAAACGTATGACCGAAATGCGCGCAGGGACAACAGGCCGCCCCACAGACGGTCTGACAACAGGCGATGCACTTGGCGCAGCGCAGGCTCATACGGTTTCTCCTTTGCCTTTTACTGATACCATTATATGGGCTCGGAGAAAGAACGTCTATCGGCGAAAAGACCAAAGGATTGCAAAATGTGATAGAAAAAATCATCAAAAACGGCGAAACAGACAGACGGGCGGAGGAGAGCCGCCCCATTTGGCAGCATCCGGGCAAAAAAATAGCGCCTGCACCCGAAATCAGCCCCGCGACGGGGAAAATCGGACGCAGACCGCAAATAGCCCTTGACAAACAGAGCAGAATTTGGTAAGATAAGACGCTTATATTCGGATAGTGGGCCTACAGCCCCATTAAAACTATCCATACTATACCAGCTTCCCCCGAAAATTACAAGCGGGCGGCGCGAAAAACGCGCAACAAACCCGTGCGTGTCGCGGCGGAAGACGAGCTGTTTCCCTTTGTATAACTGGCGCACCGAACCGGCGGAGCCCGGCGCGGCGCGCTGCCGAAAATGCTGAAAGAAAGGCGTGAGTATTGAAGATGGCCAAGGACAAGTACTACGGCAAGACCCTGCGCAAGAACTTTGCCAGACACGAAGAGGTCATGGCGATGCCCAACCTGCTGGCGATCCAGAAGAACTCCTATCAGTGGTTCCTGGACACCGGCCTGCGCGAGGTGTTCGCGGACGTGGCGTCCATCACGGACTATGCCGGTAATCTGGAGCTGAGCTTCCTCGATTACAGCATGAACGAGCCTCCCAAGTATGACGTGGAGGAGTGCAAGGCCCGCGACGCGACGTATGCCGCCCCGATGAAGGTGAGCGTCCGTCTGCACAACAAGGAGACGGGCGAGATCAAGGAGCAGGAGATCTTCATGGGCGATTTCCCGCTGATGACCGAGTCCGGTACGTTTGTCATCAACGGCGCCGAGCGTGTGGTTGTCTCCCAGATCGTCCGCTCCCCCGGCATCTACTACGGCAAGGAGATCGACCTCAAGACCGACCTGCCGCTGCTGACGAGCACCGTCATCCCCTATCGCGGCGCGTGGCTCGAGTATGAGACGGACACCAGCGAGGTGTTCTGGGTCCGTATCGACAAGAACCGCAAGCTCCCCATCACCTGTCTCATCCGCGCGCTCGGCCTCAAGACCGATGCCGAGATCCTCGACCGCTTCGGCGACGATCCGCGCATCGTTGCCACCCTCGAGAAGGATACCTGCAAGACCTATGAGGAGGCCATGCTGGAGATCTACCGCAAGCTCCGCCCCGGCGAGCCGCCGACGCTCGACTCCGCCGAGACGCTGATCCAGAACCTCTTCTTCGATCCCCGCCGCTATGACCTGAGCACCGTCGGCCGCTATAAGTTCAACAAGAAGCTGACGCTCTGGGCGCGCGTGAAGGGTCAGAAGCTGGCCATGCCCGTGGCCGACCCCGCCACCGGCGAGATCCTCTTCGACGAGGGCCGCGTCCTGACCGGCAACGACTGCCGCGAGATGGACACCATCGGCGTCGGCGAGGTCTCCGTGAAGCTCGAAAACGGCGACGTGATCCGCGTGTTCACCAACCAGATGTGCGATATGCGCCACTATGTGGACTTTGACCCGCGCGAGAAGTGCGGCATCAAGGAGCGTGTACGCTTCAGCGTGCTGCAGGATCTGCTGAGCCAGTACGAGGGCGAGGAGCTGATCGAGCAGTGCAGACTCCACGCCGACGAGCTGGTGCCCAAGCACATCATTATCGACGATATCTTCGCCTCCATCAACTATATGAACGCGCTGGCCTGCGGCCTTGTCACGAAGGACGACATCGACCACCTCGGCAACCGCCGCCTGCGCTGCGTGGGCGAGCTGCTGCAGAACCAGTTCCGCATCGGCTTTAGCCGTATGGAGCGCGTCATCCGCGAGCGCATGACGATTCAGGATCTCGACATCGTCACCCCGCAGAGCCTGATCAACATCCGCCCCGTCACGGCGGCGATCAAGGAGTTCTTCGGCTCCAGCCCCCTGAGCCAGTTCATGGACCAGACGAACCCGCTGGCCGAGCTGACGCACAAGCGCCGTCTGTCCGCTCTGGGCCCCGGCGGCCTCTCCCGCGAGCGCGCGAACATGGAGGTCCGAGACGTGCACTACAGCCACTACGGCCGTATGTGCCCCATCGAGACGCCTGAAGGCCCGAACATCGGCCTGATCTCCTACCTCGCGACCTATGCCCGCATCAACGAGTACGGCTTCATCGAGGCGCCGTTCCGCGCCGTCGACCACGAGACGTACCACGTCTCCGACGACGTTACCTATATGACGGCGGACGTCGAGGATCAGTATATCGTCGGCCAGGCCGCCGAGCCCGTCGACGAGAATGGCTGCCTGACGAACCAGCGCATCACCTGCCGCCACCGCGACGAGATCGTGCAGGTTGACCGCGCGCACGTCGACTTCATCGACATCTCCCCGCGTATGATGGTCTCCATCGCGACGGCCATGATCCCCTTCCTGCCGAACGACGACGCGAACCGCGCGCTGATGGGCGCGAACATGCAGCGTCAGGCCGTGCCGCTGCTGCGGCCCGAGGCCCCCATCGTCGGCACCGGTATGGAGCACAAGATCTGCATGGACTCCGAGGTTGTCGTGCTGGCCGAGGGCGACGGCGTCGTCACGAAGGTCGACGCGCGCGCCATCTCCGTCAAGTACGACAGCGGCGTGACGAAGGAGTATAAGCTCATCAAGTTCCTCCGCTCGAACCACGGCACCTGCATCAACCAGAAGCCGATTGTCTCCGTGGGCGAGCGCGTCCACGGCGGCGACGATCCCACCGTGCTGGCCGACGGCCCCGCGACCGATCAGGGCGAGATCGCCCTCGGCCGCAACATCCTCGTCGGCTTCATGACGTGGGAGGGCTATAACTACGAGGACGCCGTCCTCCTCAACGAGCGCCTTGTGCGCGAGGACGTCTATACCTCCATCCACATCGAGGAGTATGAGATCGACGCCCGCGACACCAAGCTTGGGCCCGAGGAGATCACGCGCGACATCCCGAACGTCGGTGATGACGCGCTGAAGGACCTCGATGAAAACGGCATCATCCGCGTCGGCGCGGAGGTACACGCCGGCGACATCCTCGTCGGCAAGGTCACGCCCAAGGGCGAGACGGATCTCACCGCGGAGGAGCGCCTGCTGCGCGCCATCTTCGGCGAGAAGGCCCGCGAGGTGCGCGACACCTCCCTGAAGGTGCCCCACGGCGAGAGCGGCATCATCGTCGACGCGAAGGTCTTTACCCGCGAGAACGGCGACGAGCTCGGGCCGGGCGTCAATCAGGTCGTCCGCATCTACATCGCGCAGCGCCGCAAGATCCAGCCCGGCGACAAGATGGCCGGCCGTCACGGCAACAAGGGCGTCGTGTCCCGCGTGCTGCCGCAGGAGGATATGCCCTTCCTGCCCGACGGTACGCCGCTGGATATCGTGCTGAACCCGCTGGGCGTTCCGTCCCGTATGAACATCGGCCAGGTGCTCGAGGTTCATTTGGGCTACGCCGCCAAGACCCTCGGCTGGAAGGTCGCGACCCCCATCTTCGACGGCGCGACCGATAAGGACATCACCGAGGCGCTGACGATGGCCGGACTCGACCCCGAGGGCAAGAGCTGGCTGTACGACGGCCGTACCGGCGAGCGCTTCGACAACAAGGTCACCGTCGGCTATGTGTACTTCCTGAAGCTGCACCATCTGGTCGACGATAAGATCCACGCCCGTTCCACCGGCCCCTACTCCCTCGTCACGCAGCAGCCCCTCGGCGGCAAGGCCCAGTTCGGCGGCCAGCGCTTCGGCGAGATGGAGGTCTGGGCGCTCGAGGCCTACGGCGCGGCATACACCCTGCAGGAGATCCTGACGGTCAAGTCCGACGATGTGACCGGCCGTGTGCGCACGTATGAGTCCATCGTCAAGGGCCACAACGTGCCGACGCCGGGCGTTCCCGAGTCGTTCAAGGTGCTCGTCAAGGAGCTGCAGTCCCTCTGCCTCGACATTCAGGTGCTCGACGAGGACGGCAACCAGATCGAGCTCAAGGAGGACGAGGACGCGATGGATACCTTCAACCTCGCCCGCATGGACGCCGAGGACGAGCGCCAGAAGCGCTACGCCGACGAGAGCGAACTGGCGGACGCAGGCTTCGACTATGTCGCCGACGAGGAAGTGGACGCCTCCTATGACGAGAGCGGCGACGACGATGAATTTTAAGGACAGGAGGAGCTTTTTACTATGAGTTATGCAACGTTTGACGCAATCAAGATCGGTATCGCTTCTCCGGAGATGATCCGCGAGTGGTCCTATGGCGAGGTGAAAAAGCCTGAGACCATCAACTACCGTACCCTCAAGCCCGAGCGCGACGGCCTGTTCTGCGAGCGCATCTTCGGGCCGACGAAGGACTGGGAGTGCCACTGCGGCAAGTATAAGAAGATCCGCTACAAGGGCAAGATCTGTGACCGCTGCGGCGTCGAGGTCACCCGCGCGAAGGTGCGCCGCGAGCGTATGGGCCACATCGAGCTGGCCACGCCCGTCAGCCACATCTGGTACTTCAAGGGCATCCCCTCCCGCATGGGCCTGCTGCTCGACATCAGCCCCCGCATTCTGGAGAAGGTGCTGTACTTCGCGGCCTATATCGTGACCGATCCCGGCGAGACGCCGCTGGTCAAGAACCAGATCCTCTCCGAGAAGGAATACCGCGACATGCGCGAGAAGTATGAGGACGATTTCGACGCCGGCATGGGCGCCGAGGCCGTCAAGAAGCTGCTGCAGCAGGTCGACCTCGAGTCCCTGTCCGAGCAGCTGCACGCCGAGCTCAAGACCGTGACCGGCCAGAAGAAGGCGCGCATCGTCAAGCGCCTTGAGGTCGTCGACGCGTTCCGCCTCTCCGGCAACAAGCCCGAGTGGATGATCATCGACGTGCTGCCCGTCATCCCGCCGGAGCTGCGCCCCATGGTCCAACTCGACGGCGGCCGCTTCGCGACGAGCGACCTGAACGACCTCTACCGCCGCGTCATCAACCGCAACAACCGCCTCAAGCGCCTGATGGAGCTGAGCGCGCCGGACATCATCGTCCGCAACGAAAAGCGCATGCTGCAGGAGGCCGTCGACGCCCTGATCGACAACGGCCGCCGCGGCCGCCCCGTGACCGGCGCGAACAACCGCGCCCTCAAGTCCCTCTCCGACATGCTGAAGGGCAAGCAGGGCCGCTTCCGCCAGAACCTGCTTGGCAAGCGCGTCGACTATTCCGGACGTTCCGTTATCTGCGTCGGCCCCGAGCTGAAGATCTACCAGTGCGGCGTGCCCAAGGAGATGGCGCTCGAGCTGTTCCGCCCCTTCATCATGAAGAAGCTGGTCGAGGACGGCTCCGCCAACAACATCAAGTCCGCCAAGAAGATGGTCGACAAGGGCCGCACCGAGGTTTGGGACGCGCTCGACGAGATCATCAAGGACCATCCCGTCATGCTCAACCGCGCCCCCACGCTGCACCGTCTGGGCATCCAGGCCTTCGAGCCGGTGCTGGTCGAGGGCCGCGCGCTGAAGCTGCACCCCCTGAACTGCACGGCCTTCAACGCCGACTTCGACGGCGACCAGATGGCCATCCACGTCCCCCTGTCCGCCGAGGCACAGGCCGAGGCACGCCTGCTGATGCTCTCTGCCAACAACCTCCTGCGCCCGCAGGACGGCGGCCCCGTCACCGTCCCGACGCAGGATATGGTGCTCGGCTCTTACTACCTGACCTTCGAGCGCTTCGAGAACGGCTACTGCCAGATGACAAACGACGAGTACTGGCCCGAGAACATCGACTTCGCGCTGGCCGGCAAGACGTATGACGAGCTGACCGACGAGGAGAAGGCGAACAACCCCCTCAATATCTACCGCGACGAGGATGAGGTGCTCATGGCCTACAGCGAGCACATCATCGGCATCCACCAGCCCGTCTGGGTCCGCGTGGAGAAGGAGTGGAAGGGCGAGAAGCTGCAGCACGTCGTGCGCGGCAGCGCCGGCCGCATCATCTTCAACCGCAACATCCCGCAGGATCTGGGATTTGTCAAACGCGTGGATGAAAACGGCAACCCCACGCCCCAGTTCTTCGACTATGAGATCACCGAGACCTGCGGCAAGAAGCTCCTCGGCAAGATCGTCGACCGCACGATCAAGCAGTACGGCTTCACCCGCGCGGCCGAGGTGCTCGACGACATCAAGGCCACCGGCTATAAGTTCTCCACCCGCGGCTCCATCACGATCTCCATCGCCGACATGACCGTCCCCGAGGCGAAGTACACCCTCATCGCCGAGACGGAAAAGCGCGTCGTCGACATCGAGGATCAGTACAACATGGGCTTCATCACGAACGACGAGCGCTATAAGCTGGTCGTGCGCGAGTGGGAGAAGACCACGGCGGACGTCACCGACGCCCTGACCGCGAGCCTCGACAAGTACAACCCCATCTTCATGATGGCCGACTCCGGCGCCCGTGGCTCCATGAAGCAGATCCGTCAGCTGACCGGTATGCGCGGCCTGATGGCCAACACCGCCGGTAAGACGATCGAAATCCCCATCAAGGCGAACTTCCGCGAGGGCATGTCCGTTCTGGACTACTTCACCTCCTCCCGTGGCGCCCGTAAGGGTCTGGCCGATACGGCTCTGCGTACCGCCGACTCCGGTTACCTGACCCGCCGCATGGTCGACGTCTGCCAGGACGTCATCATCCGCGAGGACGACTGCGGCGTCCAGAAGGGCATCGTCGTCTCCGAGATCAGCGAGCACGGCCAGGTCATCGAGAAGTTCTCCGAGCGCATCAAGGGCCGCTTCCCGGTGCATGACATCCTCAAGCCCGGCACGAATGAGGTGCTCATCTCCAAGGATCACATGATGACCGAGGACGATGCCGCCCTGCTCGAGTCCTTCGACATTCACTCCGCCGAGATCCGCACCGTGCTGACCTGTAAGGCGCACAGCGGTATCTGCGCCAAGTGCTACGGCATGAACCTCGCCACGTCCAAGCCCGTCGGCCCCGGCGAGGCGGTCGGCATCATCGCCGCCCAGTCCATCGGCGAGCCCGGTACCCAGCTGACCATGCGTACCTTCCATACCGGCGGCGTCGCCGGCGGCGACATCACCCAGGGCCTTCCCCGAGTGGAGGAGCTGTTCGAGGCGCGCAAGCCCAAGAAGATGGCGACCCTCGCCGAGATCGGCGGCAAGGTTCGCTTCGAGGAGGCCACGAAGGGCAGCCTGCTGAACATCATCATCACCGCCGACGACGGCGATACCCGCACCTACTCCGTGCCGCACACCGGCCTGCAGGTCAAGGACGGCGACATCATCGAGAAGGGCAAGCAGCTGCAGGACGGCGCGCTCAACCCGCACGACGTGCTGCGCATCCGCGGCGCCAGCGCCGTTCACAACTACCTGATTCAGGAAGTTCTGAAGGTGTACCGTCAGCAGGGCGTGGACATCAACGATAAGCATATCGAGGTCATTGTCCGCCAGATGATGCGCAAGGTGCGCGTCGAGGAGGCGGGCGATACGGGGCTGCTCTCCGGCTCGATGGCTGATATCCTCGAGGTCGAGGACGAGAACGCCAAGGTGCGCGACCGCATTGCCGCCGGCGAGACGCGCGAGGACGGCAACCAGCTCGAGGAGGCCACCTATACCCAGCTGCTCATGGGTATTACGAAGGCCTCGCTCGCGACGGATTCCTTCCTCTCCGCCGCCTCCTTCCAGGAGACGACGAAGGTGCTGACCGAGGCCGCCATCAAGGGCAAGGTCGACCACCTCGTGGGCCTGAAGGAGAACGTCATCATCGGTAAGCTCATCCCCGCCGGCGCGGGCCTGAACGCCTACCGCCATTTTGCCGAGGAGCTGGTTCCCGAGGTGGAGCCCGCCCCCGCGGCGCAGACCGAGGAGACGGCGCCCGCCGCCCCCGCGGACGACGCGGCTCTCTCCGACGAGAACTGATTCCCCCGAATAAAGCTTAGCGAAGGACGCCTGAACCGATTCGGTTCAGGCGTCCTCGAGCTGTCTGGGAGAAAGATTTCACATATTGAAAAAGGACGCAAACATGAAAGCAAAAACTGCAAAACGGGAGCTTGACATGCTCCATGGCGCCATCTGGAACAAGATTCCGCTGTTCGCCCTCCCGGTGGCGGCGACGGCGATTCTGGAGCAGCTTTTCAACGCCTCGGACATCGCGATAGTCGGCAACTTCACCGGCGCGCAGCGGACGGCGGCCGTAGCCGCCGTGGGCGCGAACAGCCCGATCATCAGCCTGCTGGTGAACCTCTTCGTCGGCATCGCGCTCGGCGCGAACGTCGTCATCGCGCACGCCATCGGGCAGGGCGATAAAAACGCCGTGCAGAAGGCTGTCCATACGTCGATTCTCGTGTCGCTGCTGGGCGGCGTGCTCGTGGCCGCGCTCGGCGAGCTGGCGGCGGCGCCGCTGCTGCGCCTGCTGCAGGTGCCGGACGACGTGTTCCCGCTGGCGCTGCTGTATCTGCGGATCTATCTGCTGGGCATGCCCGTGATCCTGCTGTATAACTTCGAGGCAGCCATCTTCCGAAGCGTCGGCGAGACGAAGATCCCGCTGCTGGCGCTGGCCGTCTCGGGCGTTGTGAACGTGGCGCTGAACCTGTTCTTCGTCGCCGTGCTGGGCATGACGGTCAACGGCGTCGCCATCGCGACGGTCATCTCCAACGCGCTCAGCTCCGCCATTCTCTACTTCCGCCTGCGCACCACGGCGCGGGAGGTACACGTTGAGCCGCACCTGCTGCGCATCGATCTGGGGATCCTGAAGCGCATCCTGCGCATCGGCCTGCCCGCGGGCATCCAGAGCGGCGTGTTCTCGCTGGCGAACATCATCATCCAGTCGGCGATCAACAGCCTCGGTACGGTCGTCATGGCGGCCTCGAGCGCGGCGTTCAATATCGAGATCTTCACCTACGACATCGTGAACGCGTTCGGTCAGGCCTGCACCACCTTCGTCGGGCAGAACTTCGGCGCGGGCGAGTTCAAGCGCTGCAAAAAGACGCTGCTGCTGTGCCTTGCGGAGGGCGCGGTGATTCTGCTGGCCGCGATAGCGCTGATTATCTCGTTCGGAAAGCCGCTGCTCTCGATCTTCAACAGCGACCCGGAGGTCATCGACATCGGCTATATCCGCGTCATGCTCGTCGTCTCGGCGCACTTTTTCAGCATGCTCTATGAGGTGATGTCGGGCTACCTGCGCGGCTTCGGCATCTCGCTCGGGCCGGCCATTCTGACGATGATCGGCGTTTGCGTGGTGCGTCTGCTGTGGATCCAGTTTGTCTTCCCGCTGAGCCGGACGTTCCGCACGATCATGCTCGTCTACCCCGTGAGCCTGTCGCTCACGGCGCTGATGATCTTCGTCGCGCTGCTGTGTACGCACCCGTCCAGGCGCTTTGCCAAGAAGGCGGACGCTTGACATTCCGCCCATTGTAAAGTAAAATAGCTTTATCCAAATTCATCAAGTGCATACCGGCCGCCGGGTCGGTATGACCGGCGTTTGCCTGTGCACCGTTAGGCCTTTGAAGGTGCGCAGACAGACGCCGGATTTTTTTGTCAGGAGGAACAAATATGGCATGGATTGAACTGGTGATTGCGGGCGGGCTGGAGGTTTTCTGGTCGACCTTCATGAAGCTGTCGGAGGGCTTTACGAAGCTGTGGCCAACGGTCTGGACGGTGCTGGGGATGCTGGCGAGCTTCTTCTTTCTCTCGCGTGCGGTGCACACGCTCCCGATGGGGACGGCCTACGCCGTCTGGACGGGGATCGGCGCGCTGGGCGCGGTGCTGGTGGGCATCCTGCTCTTCCGCGAGCCGGTCACGGCTCCGCGGCTGCTGTTCATGGCGCTGCTGCTGATCGGCATCATCGGCCTGAAAATCACCTCCGCGGAATAAAGAAAGATGTCTCAAAGGGGTTCGACCCTTTGAGACATCTTTTTTGCGCAGGAAATCGTATTTCCGGGGCGTTTTCTTACAGGTTTGCCATGGCTTCGTTGACGCTCGCCTCGCAGGAGCGCATGGCGAGGATCGTCTTTTCCATCAGCTCCTCGAGCGTCCAGCCGAGACGCTCGGCACCGGTGCGGATCACGTCGCGCGAGCAGCCCGCGGCGAACTTCTTGTCCTTGAACTTCTTTTTCAGGCTGCTGACCTCCATGTCCATGACGCTCTTGCTCGGGCGCATCTTCGCGGCGGCGCCGATCAGACCCGTCAGCTCGTCGGCGGCGAAGAGCACCTTCTCCATCTCGTGCTCCGGCTCCACGTCGCAGCACAGCCCGTAGCCGTGGGAACAGACGGCGTGGATGAGGTCGTCGCCGCAGCCGGCCTTCTTCATCAGCTCCGGCGCCTTGACGCAGTGCTCCTCGGGCCACATCTCAAAGTCAATGTCGTGCAGCAGACCGGCGGTGGCCCAGAAGTCGGCCTCGTCGCCGTAGCCCAGCTCGTTCGCGTACCAACGCATGACGCCCTCTACGGTCAGGGCGTGCTGGATGTGAAACGGCTCCTTGTTATACTCCCGCAGGGTGGCCAGAGCGGCCTCGCGGCTGATGACATCGCGCATAAAAATGCCTCCTCTGTAAATCTTTGTGGACACATTGTAGCAGTTTGTGCACGCTTATGCAAGACTTTGTTCCAGCAGCTGCAAAAGCCGGTCGGCGCGGCGCGTCTCATCGTCCGCGAGTGCGCGGAAAACGGCGGCGAGCGTCTCGTCCTCCGTCTCCTCCGCCGTGCGGCGATAGGCGAGGGCCGCGCAGCGGGCGGCGTATGGGTATGGTCCTGACCCTCAATGGTGATACGGCCATTCGCCGGTTGCAGAAAACCGGCCACCAGATTGAGGAGCGTGCTTTTCCCTGCGCCGCTGGGGCCGAGCACGGCAATCAGTTCGCCCTGACGCACGGACAGGGTGAAACGCATCGGCAGGTGTTGATAAAGCCAGGTGACATCAGTGAGTGTTAGCATCACGCCCCGGAAGTTTCTCAATAACGGTAAATAACGCAAAGCACAGTAACAGCAGCAGCAGCGCCGTGACGGCACCGTCCTGGCTGCGATACGAGCCGATCTGCTGGTACAGCCAGAATGGCAGGGTGCGGAAATCATCATTGCCAAACAGCGCCACCACCCCAAAATCACCAATCGACAGCACGCAGGCAAAGGCCAGCGCTTGCGCCAGCGGGCGTTTCAGGGCGCGCAACTCAACCACCTTCAGCCGCTGCCAGCCGTGCATTCCCAGCGAGTCGCAGAGCAGGGTATAGCGGGCGGCAAGATCCCGCATCGGGTTTTCCAGCACCTTCAGCGCATACGGAATGGCCATTAATGCGTTGGTAAAAATGACGATGCCATCCGCCGATTCGGGCAGGCCGACGGTGCTGTTAAACAGCAGGAAGAAACCGCTCGCCAGCACGATACCGGGCATCGCCAGGATCAGCATCCCGCTGAGATCCAACGCCTGTCCGGCTACTGTGGCCTGACGGGCATACAGCTCGCGGCTGGTCCACAGCAGCATCATGGTTAATAGCACGCAGAGTAGACCGGCCCCCAGCGCAATACGCAGCGAGGTGCCGAGTGCCTGCCACAGCACCGGCTGTTGCAGCACCGACAGCAGGTTTAGATTCAGGCCGTCCACTACCACCGCCAGCAGCGGCGGGAGCAACAGCAGCAGGGCCAGAGTGATAAGCAAGCCATCGGTCAGGCGGCTGCGCAGGCTGTCCTGCGGATCGCGCCAGCCTGCCAACTGGTTACTGCCCACGGCGATAGCTTTACCCAGCCGCTGACTCAGCATCACCAGCCCCAGGCAGCAGATCATCTGCACCATCGCCAGCAGCGCCGCGCGGCCCGGATCGTAGTCGTAGCTCAGGGCCTGATAGATGGCAAGCTCAATGGTGGTGGCCTGCGGCCCGCCGCCCAGCGAAAGCACCGTGGCAAAGCTGGCAAAGCAGAGCATAAAAATCAGCGCGGCCACTGGCGGAATTTGTCGGCGCAGCCACGGCCATTCAACGAAGCGGAAAAAGAACCAGCCGCGCATCCCGAGCTGGGCGGCGAGCTGACGCTGCTCGCCCGGGATATTCTCCAGCGCCTGCAGGAGCAGCCGCGTCGCCATTGGCATGTTGAAAAAGACGTGCGCCAGCAGGATGCCCTGCAGGCCATAAGGCGAGAAGGTCCACTCCAGCCCGAGCGCCTGGCAGAGGGCGGCAAGCCAGCCCTGACGTCCATAGACGCTAAGAATGCCAAATATCGCCACCAGCACCGGCAGGATCAGCGTCATGGCGCACAGGCGCAGCAGCACCTGCCGTCCGGGGAAGCGACGGCGGTAGAGGGCGCGAGCAAGAAATATGGCGGGCACGACGGAGAGCAGGGCAGAAAGAAACGCCTGCCAGAAAGAGAAGCGGATGACGTGCCACAGATAGCTATCGTGCAGCAGCGCCGTCACGTCGGTGGCTGGCGCGTTAAACCACAGCGCCAGAAATGCACCCAGGGCGACGGCGACCATTAAGATGGCGGCTATCAGCCCCGGGAGTAACCAGCCGGCGATCAGCGGCTGACGGCGCGTTGCCATTCACTGACCCAGGCGGCACGTTTCCCGGCCACTTCCTGCGGGGAGTATTCCAGCGCGGTTTGCGGTTTCACCAGCGTGTCGAAACCGGCCGGTAAGGCGACGTCAGTTACCGGGTACATCCAGTTGCCGGTCGGG
>ERZ773187.1860-NODE-1860-length-14909-cov-48.470109_pt1 | contig 14909 bp, 19 predicted proteins | sample MGYA00511242_ERZ773187 | MGnify/ENA primary metagenome ERZ773187 (study PRJEB29015, sample SAMEA2737744) | human gut metagenome | biome: human gut; feature: human-associated habitat; material: faeces | place: China | collected 2012 ... | reverse complement strand
GTTAAGTGCAGGATGCCTGATGATGAAACGCTTTTATATGACACTGATGCTGGCGACAAGCCTGGTGCTGGCCGGTTGCTCCAGCACCTCCGACTCCGGTGCCACCTATACCGTCAAACGTGGCGATACCCTGTACGGCATCTCGCGCACCACCGGCACCAGCGTTCGCGATCTGGCTCGTCTGAATAACATCTCGCCGCCTTACACCATTGAGGTGGGGCAGAAGCTGAAGCTCAACGGCAGCGGCGCGTCAAAGACGACGAAGAAAAAATCTTCCTCTACGCGCACTGCGGCGGTCACCCCTTCATCTGCGGTACCTCAATCCTCCTGGCCGCCGGTGGGACAGCGCTGCTGGCGCTGGCCGACCAGTGGCAAAGTGGTCCTGCCTTATTCCACCGCCGATGGCGGCAATAAGGGCATTGATATTGCCGGGACCCGCGGGCAGCCGGTGTATGCCGCCGGGGCGGGCAAGGTGGTGTATGTCGGCAACCAGCTGCGCGGCTATGGCAACCTGATCATGATTAAGCACAGCGAGGATTACATCACCGCCTACGCCCACAACGATAAGCTGATGGTGAATAATGGCCAGAGCGTGAAGGCCGGCCAGCAAATTGCCACCATGGGCAGTACGGATGCCGACTCTGTGCGCCTGCATTTCCAGATCCGCTATCGGGCCACGGCCATCGATCCGCTGCGCTATCTGCCGCCGCAGGGCAGTAAACCTAAGTGCTAAAAGGTTATTTTATCGCCAGTCAGCATCTGGCAGGCTTGTCACAGGGGGCGTAAAGGCTATAATGCTTCTCGCACCTCTTCGCGGGCGTAGTTCAATGGTAGAACGAGAGCTTCCCAAGCTCTATACGAGGGTTCGATTCCCTTCGCCCGCTCCAGAATCTCTCTTGTGGTCACACATCTTTGATAAGATGCTGTTTTTGAAACAAGTTTCTGACCTCGTATAGATTGTCAGTCTCTCGTTCTACCACTCAAAAATACACTGTTAGTTGTCACGGTAAGTTAACGGTTGATGAAAGTTTAACTTAACGTCGGCGGCAGTTCTAGAGTCACACCGCGATAGTCCAACGTGAACGAAAAGCCTGACCGGGCATTGTCATTTCATCGACAGACTGATCACACGCATTTAAGCCCGATGTGCGGCCCTGTGGCTGCGTAAACAGGTGAATAGTGGTAAACGTACCTGTACACGACATACAGGCTCTGCCAGCGCTTCGCTCACGCTCCGAAAGGTACACGAGCACCCTGATAAGGTGGGATCGCTCTGACAATCTGATGACGTCGCTACGCTCCGCTTGTTGTGTGTACCACTAACGGGGCTTTATGGCTTGTATTGCTTCAAGTCGGGGAGTTGCGCAAACTATGCTCGATAGTTAATCTGAGATAGATCTTAGTTCCAAGTGAGGCCAAGATGGCGACAAAACCAAATCGTGCTTTGAAGTATGGAGATCTGCCGATAAGGCTCATTACTGTTAAAGTAGTGGAGACGTTGGGAGGGGCTGCAACAATAAAGCAAGTCGATGCTTATTTTAGGGGATTGTATCCTCACTATCGGGACAACACGCGCTCTAACTTGGTTATTAACACCGTCAATTGCAATAGAAGTTATTGGCCTTGTAATGAAGTTGCCAGAAGAACAGATGACACGACTCACCGTTACCATGAGTATGATCGATTGTTCAAGCGAGGGAACATTTTTGAAATCTATCAACCCTCAATCCATGGTGTTTGGGAGTTGTATCAGGATCAGCAAGGGAAATGGTGTTACCGCCAAGTGAAGTCCGAGTTTGAAAAGGCTGTTGATGCTGCTTTAGAACTTTCCCCACCAGAACGCAAAGTGCTTTTAAAAAACGAGAATAAAACTCCTGAGCTAATCGCAGTAACAACACGAGTTTATAAGCGAAGCCCGTATGTAGTAGCCGAGGTTCTTTCAAGGGCTAATGGTAAGTGCCAAAGCTGTAAGAGTGACGCTCCTTTTCTCAAAGTAGACGGCACACCATTTCTTGAGGTTCATCACATTAAGTGGCTTTCGAATGGTGGGGAGGATTCCGTTAAAAATGCGATTGCATTATGCCCGAACTGTCACAGACAGGCACATTATGGTGTTTTGGAGTTAGTACCAGTTAACAAATAAAGTGAACAGGATTATGATAGTATGATTAAGGTAAATATCCTGCGGCGCTATGAACATCGATTTAATATCTTGCTTAGCAGGAAGTGTAAGTATCGACATTTTTACATAATGGAAAACTTATGAAAGGCATCTGTAAGTTATGTCTCGAAGAAAAAGAGCTTCAAGAATCTCATAGCATTCCAAGAAGTTATTTCAAGCGATTGAAGAAAAATGACTCTCAATTGATTATATTTCAGAAAGGAAGCAAACCAAAACGAGAAAATGTTGATCCTAAAGAGCCGCTACTATGTTTCGAATGTGAGCAGTTTATCAGCAAGGAGTATGAATCGTATGGAACGAGGTTATTAAGAAACCATCATAATATTCGTAAAAACTCTGACCATATAATCATCAACTCATTTGATTATAAGCGATTTTATCTATTCTTATTGAGCATACTATGGCGAGCATCCATCTCTAAAAGTGTTCATTATTCAACCGTTAATGGCGTCCCTGAGTTGGATGACTTGATGAGACATTGCATTAAAAACAAGCAAGTGCGTATAAATAAATTAAGTCACTTGAAGGTTGATAACTTCATTCGTATTTGTGTTTTTAGATTGATAGACACCACGAACAATGTCCCTGATCATGTTATTAAATCTATTCTTAGCAATTTTGCATTTATAAGAAAAGATGAGGCAGATAGTGTACTTTGGTATTTTGTTGTAGAAGGGTTTGCAATATTCTATGTGTTCTCCGCTTCAAAAGATTACCATGATGTTATGAGAATGCGATTAAAATCACAATTGACCTCTGGTAGTCATCAGAAGATCTTTAAAATTGATATTTTTAAAGACGCACTCTTTTCCGAAATTTTTATTGATTTGCTTACTGCTGCGAATGAAAATAAATGAGTATTTCATTACTGAATATTATATCACCATCTGATATGTAAGATTAACCTCATCTTGAGTTATATCGAGATATGTCATAGTAATTGCCGGGCTGCTATGATTGAGCATCCGGGAGATAACCTCAATTGGTGTTCCTGCTTTCAACAGAGCCCTTGCACGGGTTTTTCTGGCTGAGTGGGTAGCGACACTAATCCCCGGCTCTACAACGCCATGTGATGCTTCCCTTATAGCTTGGGCTACAAATACACGTGATACTGGTTTAGGCGACTGGCCTTTCACCCGATTGGATTTTGATTGGAATACAAAGACGTCATTTGGATTCTGTTTCCGGCGACGCTTGAGCACTCTTAGCGCCTCAGTGTTCAAAACTAACTCACGCTGCTTGCCTGTTTTCCCTTCCTTGAGTCTTAGAAATTTCCCTTGCACGTCATCATATTTAACCGACAACAGGTCACTGATACGTAACGCCAGTTGTAGGTTGAGTTTCCAGGCATCAGCAGCAACCTCACTACGCTGACGCAATACAGCCTCGATTTGTTTAGCCTGTTCTGGCGATACTGCCGATGTCTTAGCCATGATTACCATCCTCTAATCTAGATTACATAATGAAGATTATGATTGATCACTTTTAGGTCATTTTCAAGTGGTTAGTTTAAAAGTTAGATTGCTTTTACTTTGATTTTTTTCTTCCCCACTTTTAGCCCTGCCCACCTAGAAACGGGGGACGGGGTTACCCTCTAACTGGCTAAAAATATCAAAGGGATTTATAGGGAATTAAACGCTAATTAACCCCTATTTAATTCGATTAAAACTGGTTTTTTATGCTCTACATCCGAGGTGCTTAACACCGTCACATCACATTTAATAAGTACGCTAATAATTTCAAAATATCCTGATACCGCATGATAACTACTTGCATAAGAACTGAATACATCGTGCATATAACAGGTCAAACGGGTGTTTGATAACTGTAACAGTATGCAACCTATTGATTTTAAAGTTTTTTATTCACATTAACTTAGATTGCTGTTTGGTAAATTGTAATCTAACCACTCTGATCACCACGTAATAATCCTCATAATCCCGCGATTCTATTAGCAAGATTACCCTCTCTGATCACCGCTCAATCAAGAATTATTCTCACATAAAGTACTGATCATTTATACAGAAAAAATTTATTCAAAAAATGAAGATTTTTATAATTGTTACATTATAACAATGAGAGAAGAGATAATGTTGTTTAGCAATCCTGACCGTTAACTAAAATGTGGCTTATTTAGTTTACAGCTAAAAGTGAAAAGTTAACTTTGGAAGTGACTTATTACTATGAATAAAAGGTTATAATTCGGGTTATCAGCAAATAACATGTGGATGACATAATGATCGAGTTCTTGAGCAAAATGGCAAGCTCTACAGAGTTTTGGAGTGGCCTGGGAGGGGCTGTAGTCGGTGGTTGTTTTACGCTGTGGGGAACTATTATCGAAGGGCGAAGAGAGAAAATTAACAAAGAGCAAGATAATTTATCTAAGAAAATAAACATTCTCAAAGGCATAAAAGCAGAAATTGAGCTTATAACTAATTTATATAATGAAAGGATGAATCATCATATTATTGATCATAAACAAGGTGAGATATTAGATGTTTACTTCCTTATTACTCAAAATAATTTTGTTTTTTATGAAAGTAATGCTGAATTTCTATCAGAACTTGACGAAAAAGTTTTAAACGATGTGGTAAATTTTTATATAACAGCCAAGAGCTTGATTGATACTTATAATACAAACAATTTAAGCATAACCGAAATTAAATCATTGTCTTTAAAAGTTGCTGATAATCCACACAGTGAAACTCATGTGAATATTCTACAGGCATATATGGAACTCGCAGCAGAATACGCCCCTATGATTATTGAGATTCATACTAAAACTCTTGAAGCAAAAGAAAACGTTATCAATTCAATCAATAAAGAGTTAAACAAACTCGAAAAGTAATAATTTTTAGCTTTAGATAGTTTTTCAGTTACAGTGGTAATTCTCTACAGTATGGGGTACCACTTTTTTACTATACATAAGGGTGTATTAACACTGATACAGGTACCTGTATCACCATCGATACAGGGGGTGTATTAACAGTAATACAGGGGGTGTATTAACGCTGATACACAATAAGAATAATTATAAGATTAACTATAAGAATCTTTATAAGATCATATTTTTTATCTCTAGTTATAGTTAATAAGTTAGGAACTTCCCGCTATCGCGTGGATAGTATTAGTCCCCGAAAGATGATTTCTGGCTGATATCGCGGGGACTATAATTTGAGTCTTCACTTCATTCATTCGTGATGCAGACTCAGGTGTAATAGTCTAATCCCATTAATGATAAAACTATTAATGTGATGATCCTATAACACTCATTAACAGAAACTAATCAATTAAAAATGATAAACCTATTTTTAATCTTTACTTTCTGATTCGTGGTAAACCCCCCGCAGGGAGAAGATCAGATCACAAATGTCAAAACTCAGAATTCATTAAGGTGATCTAAATCATATTTAATAAATCATAAAAGTAATAAATTATCTTTTTATTAAATAATATATAACTAAGATCATAAGTTAGTATTGTATGCCCGTTAGGGAATAAATAGTGAGATGCAAAGTTTCGTTTCCCGCGATAGCAATCTGCATCTCAAATTTACACTACAAGTTAGCATAGCTTACTGATGTCAAATACAGACCCTGTATAAACGCTCTCTAAGCGATTTAAATGATAAAAATGATAAATGGTACATCTGAGATGAGAAAACCTCTCAGAACGCGTTGTATCGCGTTTTAGAGGGGGTTATGAGATTGCTGGTAAATGGGATTGACAGTAGGACAGAGAATTTGATACTATTCGATTAGTAAAAATCTATCTTAAAAATGTATTGACATCTAACGTTAGTTCGTGTAATATAAAGATACAGGAAAGCAAAAACCTAAAACGCAAAGCACTTTGAGCCATTCTCTGGCTGCAAGGTGTATTTTTATTATGTCTAAAGGAGGATTGTTGAAATATTTTACTGTAGATCAAGTTGTTGAAGCGCTGAAAACTGGCAGCGCCACATTATATCAGATTAGACAAAACCAATATGTTGCAGCATCTCGCGGCTATACAGAACGCGAAGCACTTTTTAAAACCGCGCTTGAGATTTTCGACCGATGGAAAAAGGAGAACAAAAATGATTAACATTCGTTTTGAACCAGAGTTATACCAACAGCTATTGGCAGAAGCCAAACGAACCGGGACGAGTATTCCGGCGCTTGTCTGCCAACTTCTAAAAACCATCCTAAACAATGAGGAACTAAATGGAAAAAACAGAACAACCACCATTTCTGGCAATTGATTACCGTATTCTAGCATTAGATATTAAAACAGACGTCAACGAAAAAACCATCGATAGCAGCACCATTCTTAAACTCAAACTAGTCTATTCCTATCTCCTGGGGTTCTCCAAAACTTGCAGCGAGGTTTATCCAGAACAGGCAAAAATAGGTAAAATATTGGGTATCGGTTCTCGGCAGGTTGTTGGGAGATTAATTTCGTTACTTGAGTCTCTGGGATGGATTTCAAAAACATCCAGAACTGGAACATCAAATCTATACACGGTGAAAACCGTCGAACAAATTTTAGAAGGTATTCCGCGAGATGTTAAAGAAGAGGAAAAGAAATTTCATGATTTTAATACAGGAATAGTATTAATTGAAGAAGATAATGATTTACCGTGGTAAACAACAGGAGGAACATTGAAGAAAAAGAAAACTTTTGAAGTAAGCATTAACAACTTACCCGCCGCACTAAAACGTTTAGACCTACCAGCCGAACAAGTAAAAGTTATCGAAGATTATAAAAAACAGTTTCCATTCTTGATTGAAGATGAAGAAAATGTTTTGGTTAGCCTCGATCAGCTTTGGGAAGCACTGGATACACCGTATTATACACCACCCAGAAAGCCGTCCGAAAATCCGGACGGGTTAGAGAAGGCACGTACAGCCCCAAAAGAAAAAGAGTACAAGCGCACTAAATTTCGAAATTGGGTTAAAGATGTAGTTTTAAAAGAGATTGATAACGAGCCATTTAGTCGAATGGTGCCCGTTCGCGGTGGTAAACGAAAAGAGACCTTTGTAACAATCGAAGATGCAAAAACAATTGCGATGTTAACACCCGGTGAGCAGGGTAGAAAAATTAGACGCTATTTTGTGACTGTAGAAAAGGTCTGCAAAATCCTCTGGCAATACAACTTCCAGCGTCACCAGATAGAAAACAAATCTAACGAGGTTTACAAACTCAGGTTAGCACAAACTGGTTATAAGGGTTTTGATGTTGCTGCTAAGGATAAAGTTAGGTTTAACTCTTTGGTTAAACAGATAGCAGGTGCGAGGAATGTCAAAGAAACAGACCTTGACGAGTATTATCACGTTCAATTTATCGTTTTTGATGGAATGAAACGTGGCAGAACAGACAGCGAGATCCTCGCATTTCATCTCGGTGATGAAGCAGCTTAAATGATTCAACTCCCCAACACTATTGGGAGGTAAAATAATAAAGAAGGAGGTTTATTGGCATTAGCAAGAAACACAGTGTTTGAAGAAACGATTGAAATCGGATTTAACAACAGAAATAAAAAAGTTCGAGTTTCTAAAAAACTAAAACCATTAGCGATCATTAAACTCAGCGAACCATCTGCACTACTGACACCAGAAGAACAAGAAATAATTAACTCTATGGATGGTGTAACTTGGAAACCTCGCCAAAAGTATGCTGGTTTTAAATTTAGCAGAGAGCCACTCAAATTTGAATGTCTCTTTGATAATATAAATGAGTATGAGGGGTGGCTTGAGTTCAACCGATTAGAAAATGAAAACTTTACTGGAAATGATCTTGGATTAGATTTTGATGCCAACGGCATCTCTGATTAATAATAATAAAAATAACAGGAAGGTAAAAATGATTAATTTTGAGCAACACAAGAATATAGTAGAACAGTTTGTAGAACAGCATTACCCACTCGCGCATAGCTTGATGGTTGATAGTTATATTGACCCGGCAGCCTATTATTCCAATTATCAGATATTGCTGGAGGCAATGAACACTCTCCCGGAGCATCCAGAATTCTTTTTAGAGTGGCTTTTAGAAGATGACCCCGCGATTTATATTAATTTAATGGAGCTTATTGTCATCACCAGAACTATTCATAACGTGTTTGAACAAGTTTCACCTTAACTTTACCACCTAAATATAAAAACCTCTCAGAATGCGTTACAGGCGCCCTGAGAGGCATATTTGAACACACTGGAGGATAGATTGAAATATGATGAAAACTGTATAAGAGTTTTAACAGATGAGGAACTGGAATCCCATTCAGCAGACTCCATTTTAGAAATTATTCTCGATGAATACCCGAATACATCACCCGACCATCTGGCAAAAATGGCTGAGTGCCTGGTTACCTTGGGATATGGTGTCAATGAATACAGAGAATATCGAAGAGGCACTCTTGATAATATTAAACTCCAGACTATGCAGGAATGGTTTAGAGAAAGAAATAAAATTAAAAAATATTAAAAATATCTCTAAATAGAGTCTCTATTTATTGACAAAATAATGTTTTAATGGTATTATAAATATGTAGACAATAATCAACGGATGCTATACCTAGGACATTGTTTACAGAGACATAAGCGTTATTGGCATTTCGCTTACTTTCGGGAATCCTCATTATTGCTCCGGGCCTCATTCACCCACCACAATAGATAATGGGGCAATTCCCCATGTGCATTTAAATAGTGCACATCGAGAATTGTCCTCCAAAAGTCAGTTCAAGTTAATCAATTATTCTTCTTATGTTTTAAGGCCACTACTTTCTGTGGCCTTTCTTTTATTTCAATTTGCAAAATGAAATGGATTTAAAAATTATGGTAACTATCACAAAAGGCGTCCAAACGTTTGACGGGAAAATCCCCGTTACTTTGTTAGTCGACGACGTCGAAACAGCCAATACTTTAGTAAAAATGGCGAAAGATGCCAACGTCACTGTTATTGAACAAGACGAAGACTTAAATAAATCTACAATCAATCCGGTGTTCAAACATCTGGATCGGATTGCATCCAAAAAATAATAACGTAGCCGACTAAACGTCGGTGAACATTCGTTCATCTGCGGAGTTAACCCGCAGACTAATAAATAATAATAGGAGACTTAACAATGTCTTTTTTTGAAAAATATGGTGAAACCTTTTCAGGTCGCCGTGGATACGTGCGTGATACCGTTTTAGCATACGTGAGCGACGGTGTTAAACAGGATGAACTAGTTAAGCTGTCAGCAGCTATTCCTGCTGATTTACCTGTTGGTTCTGTCGTGGATACTACCGGAGCAATTATCACCACTGCTGCCGATGCTGATTACGTCGTCGTCGAATTTGCCAAGGCAGGTTCTACCGCAATTGTTGTTGCTAATCCATATCATACCATTTTAAAAAAATCAGGTCTGATTACCAATGGTGTTGATGTAAACAGCGTTGTTGAACAACTACAAGCTCTGCATCATTCGTTCGCTGATTTCGCCACTGTTGCGCTACGCACCACCTGATTAATCAATCCCAATAACTATTATAATAAAGAGGATAAAACATGCCTTTTGATACTCGCAACAATGCATTCGAATATGCATCACCATTTGAATATTCCAACGAACCTAACCTGATTATTAGCAACCTGGGATTGTTCGAGGAAGAGAATCATACTAAAAACTCAATCCTTCTGGATAAAATCCTGGTTGAGTCAAATGAAACAGCACCTGAAAAAATGCCATTTTCCGCCTCGGATTGGAACTCCGCCCAGCGCTCTGATTATACCAGCGTTCTCTATGATATGGTTTACACAAACAGTCTGAATACTGTTTCAAGCCGTGATATCGAACTGCTACGTGCTCCAGGTTCAGACCATGAGGAAAATATTGCAATGGTGCTGGCTGAATATTCACAGCGTCAGTATTCGCAGATTTCCAACACAGTTGAACAATACCTGATTGATGCTCTGTTTGGTCTCAAAGTTGAGTCACAGTACGCAGGACAGGGAAACATTGACTTCCTGGCAGGCAATGCTAAAACGTCTTACGTGATGAATGTTGCCAATACCGCAAACGTATTTGAACAACTGGATGAAGTTAACCGTATTATCAATGTTAAGTTAGGTTCTGGTCTCGCTAAAAAGCGCAAAGGGACTGTTATTCTTGCTGCTGGCAATGCTGCTAAAGCTCTTAAATATCACCAGTCTATCAAAGATTATATGGTTTACACTTTGAGCCTTAACGATAGTGATAATTTTGCTACAAAGATTGTTAGCCAAAACCCAGCATTCTCAAGCTGGAAACTTGATTCAGTAAACGTTATCGATGTAACCGGATATACTGAGATCACAGATTATATTGGTGAAAATGGTTTTGCTGTTGTACCTATGGTTGATGGTGGATTTAAACTCCATACGGGGATTGGTGTTCGTCATAGTCGTTTAGGTCGTGAGCCTGGCCTTGTGCATCAATATATGACTGATGTAGACCGTATGGGCTGGCCTGCTATCCATACCGAAAGTGCGTTCCTGCCACAGGTTAACATTCCTGATTCAATTGTATTTGGTTCTATCTCCAGCTAATGATATTCACAGCAGCATTATTAGCGCTGCTTGTTGAATATTGGGTTGGTCAGCATCAAATACCAGCCCATATCCTATTAATATTTCTCTGGAGATTAAACAAATGGCAAAAATAGAACTTACAGATTCCCAGGGAAATAAGTATTCCCTGGATGTTACAGATGGCGAAATGTTCCGAATCTTTAACATCACAAAGTTGGCGGAAAAGGTTGGTCTTAATAAATATACCCTGAGTGCAAGGGTATGCCGTCAATACCCCGATGGTGAATATCGAAGTTTGGTAACAGCATTAAACAAATAACAATAAATTACACAAAGCCTCTACCCGTCAAGGGCGGGGCTTTTTTATTATGGAGAATGTCAATATGAGTGGAAGTAAAGTAACCGCCGCGACTTTGGTAAATAAAATAGTTTACCGAACAGATTTAAATAGTCTGAAAAGAGTTAGAAACGATATGAAGAAGTTGCAAAAGGATTTCAGCAAAACAGAGGGAACTATAGCCAAAGCAAAAATGCAGGCTGATAAACAGGCGTACACTGCACAAATGCAGCAGCAGAAACAGGTTCAACAACAGCAGAAACAAGCTGCAAAACAGGCGGCTGTAGATGCTAAAGCTAAACAGAATGAACAGAAAAAATTAGCGGCAGCGCAAGCACGCGCTTTAAAAATTCAACAGCAGCAGACAAAGAAGGTGGCAACTCAGCAGGAAAATGCTGACTTAGCAAGAAAGCGCGCCGCCTTCCAGCTTGGACGCCTCCAGGGAATGGATGGGGCCTCCAGATATCAAGCAATAAAACAGGCTAATGCCATTGTGGATGCTTATGCACGAGGAAATCAAAGTCTCAAATCGATGAATCAAGCTCTGAGCCAGCATCTGACTACGCAACGTAGTATTGCCAGAAATAATGCCAAACAGGCCAAACAATCAGGTAAGGCGAAAAAATCTGGATCATCTGGCTGGCTGAGTCGCCAGGCGAGCGCATTTATCCCCGGTGAGATACTTGGGCCAACAGCAGCCGCTTATGCTGCCCAACAGGCATATCAAATCATCTCTGGAACACTGGCGGGTTCCATTGAACGGAACCAGGGCAGGAAGATGATCAGTTCGATGGGCTTAAATCCTCTGGAGGCTGATGCAGCTATTCAGGAAACTCTAAAACGAACTGGTTTTAATATGAGCCATGAAAAGATTTCTGATATTTCTAAAGACGTACAGGATAAAATTGGTCAGCTAAGTCTTGGCGAGTGGAAAACAGATAAGAAGACAGGACAATCAACATATTCAGGCGGTGGAGAAATGGGAGATTGGCTCCAGATGATGGTTAGTCGTGGAGGCTATACCCAGCAGGGAGCGCTAAAAACTCTCCAAAATGTGAAAGGTCCGGTTGAGTTAGCTGTGTTACTGGAAGGGTTACGTAAAAGTGCAAAACTTACAGACTCTGAATTCACCGCATTAGCTGAAGTAATAAACGACTTTTCTTATTTAGCTAAATCTGTCGATGCCAGCGGGCAAAACGTCATCGATACTATGAATACGATGGTTAACAGTGGCCTAGCACTTAATAGCCAACAGCAGAAATCCATCGATAACCTCTCGCAGATGTCGATTGTATTTGATAACTCCAGAAATGCATTAGGTGATCAATTCGCAGCGTCCTTTAGTAAAGGTTTAGAGGATTTAGGAATTAATACTCAGAATCTATCTTCTGAAATGGGTTCATTGGTGCCCCTGGTTAAAGATTTAGGAACGGGGACGGCTCAGACTGTTAAGGGATTTAAAGACCTTCTTGATGTGTTGTCTATTATCACAGAATGGAAAAATAAACTATTAGGTGAGAAGCCAGAAGAGCGAAATATCTTTCAGCAAGGGGCTACGTTTGTTGGTGAATCACTGTTGCCACCGGGTGTCCTTGATATGGCTGGCAAAGTCAAGGCCTGGTTAACGCCAGAGGGATACTCAGTTGCTGCACAGGCTCAGAGTGGAGCGCTAATGAATCAGATGATGCCAGCAACCCCAGCTATGCAATATCAACCAGTCATCCCGGATTTAAAGGCCGATTTCAATCTTACAGTGAACCCTAGCCCTGAATTTGGAATGATGGTCGAGGCAGTCGCTGATAAAAGAATTGAATGGGCATTTGATGACCAGAATTTCCAGATTAATCAAAGTATTCTTGGTCAGTAAATAAAAGGGGCTTAATGCCCCTTTTCTATTTCTGGATATGACACAAGCTCTATTATTTGTTTTAATTCTTTCATTAATGGCCCTGCGCTATATGTCCTGAATGCCTCTGTTTTAGCCTTTTTCTCAACCTGACCTGCGATAGTGCCGATTCTCGTTTCTTCTACCCCGTTCCTGTCCAGGCAAGTGATAAAATGTCCTCTAAGGCTGTGATAACATTGCCTATTAGTTGCAGCAGGGATCACTTTATTCCTCAGTCGTGTAAATGCCTGGGAGTAAAACGGACCTTTCTTACCGTCTGCACGTTGAATTCTGTTAGCAGTTGGCAGGAGATATTCACCAGATCTTAAGGAGAGCCACCTATCAACGATGGGAAGTGCCTTAGAATGTATGGGAACAAGCCTAACTCCTGCTTTGGTTTTGCTCTTTGTAATGTTAAAGCAATGTATTCCCTCAATTTCTACAATGTCGTCCCGCTTGAGGGATGCTATTTCGTCTAGCCTCATTCCACTGTATAGCCCTATCAGGATCACGCTTTGTAATTCATCCTCAGCATTCTCTACGAGCGTCACAAGCTGTTTTGTGGTGAATGGTTGGTAACTCTCTATCGTGCGCCGTGCTTCTAGGTTATGACCGTGAAAAGGGTTGTCCGGTGGAATATCGTCGTGCACCCTCCTGGCAAACTCATAAAGGCTTCCCAGACAAGTTAGCCAGTTTTGAACGGTTTGATCGGCTTTCTTCTCGATATGCCGCATAGCAAACAGAGCCACCTGTGATCGCCTGATCTTTGTGATTTTGATATCTGCACACTCAAGATGTTTTAGGAATACCTCAACGCTTCTCGCTGATTTTGCCAGAGTTGAGAATGATCGCCGGTCTTTGTACTGATCAGCATATCGATCACGAATTTCAATCAACGTAGGGATAGCCTGGAGGGGAGATTTCATTACTGTTTGAGCACGTAGCTCAAGGATTGCGTTGTTTATGCGCCTTTCTTCTGTATCGGGGCAATACTGCTCCTTAAGGGCCTTCCACTCGATGAGCATGTGATTACGGAAGTGTTTAGCGGTGGCGAGGTCTTTAGTTCCCGTCGACTTCCGGTAAAGTTTTTTTCCACCAAAAATGTGGCGCATGTATTTGGGAATAAAAATTTGGAACATCCACACCCCCTCTGGGGTGGGGTAAAGATACGATTGAGACTTGATCGACATAGGGATTTTCCTCTAATATCCCCGTTATCAACTACCAATGTTGAGATCTTTAGCGGTTCCTAGGCGTTTCTCTTCGATTCCCTTCGCCCGCTCCAAACTCCAGTCTCCTGACGTCTTCTAAACTCACTTCTCCCTTGATAAATAAGCGGTTATAGCATGCTGTTAGTCTATTGAACTCCGACGGAGGACTCCACTTTGGTTGCGGGATCAGCGTTTTGCGCTGCTGGCGCTGGAGTCGTCGCGTTTAGTGATATTTTCGCATTTATCCTGTTTCCGCAGGATGAGTAATTTTACGCAACCGGCTCGCGCTGACGACGACCGATACCGCAGAGGCCGCGGCAGCGCTCCACAGCGCAACATGAATTGACCTTTCATCTGCTGCCAGCAGAACGGCTACGGCGGCGGCTCCCAGGCACTGCCCGAAAGTGCGCATAATGGATAAAACACCGGACGCATAACTCGCGTGCTCACGAATAACGTTTGAGAGCATTTCCCGGTTATTGGGACTCTGAAAGCAGCCAAACCCTATTCCGCACACCAGACTTCGCAGGCAGATATCCCACATTGAAGGGCCGGCGGGTAACGTCGCCAGCAGGATCAAACCGATGACAAAAATCACCAGCCCCAGGGTGGATATCGCCGGGGCTGATATCGTGTCCGCCCAACGGCCTGCATGCGGCGCAATCAGCACGATCCCTAACGGCCACGGCGTAAACAGCAGGGCAGACACTACCGGACTGTAGCCGTATTCGCTCTGAAACAGGAAGGGTAGCGCAATAAAGGTGA